>Ga0209541_10013340_pt1 | contig 12572 bp, 7 predicted proteins | sample RifCSPlowO2_01_FD_184027 | JGI IMG/M metagenome (GOLD analysis project Ga0209541, IMG submission 184027) | Groundwater microbial communities from Rifle, Colorado - Rifle CSP2_plank lowO2_0.1 (SPAdes) (version 2) | ecosystem: Environmental > Aquatic > Deep subsurface > Groundwater | place: Rifle...
CGTGACAGGGCGGCGCTTTAAACCAGCTAAGCTACGGCTGCATAATTTTTAAATTTATCAAAATTTTCTGAAAGAAAATTATGATACCTAAATTTTGAGATTTGATTTTTGATTTTTGAGATTTTACGCACACAATCCCCAGCCGCATACCGAGCAAGAAATGCATCCTTCTTTATGAGTAAGAGCGGAAGCGCACTTTGGGCAAATAACCAGTTTTGCTTCTGAATTTTGATTAACTCCATTTTCATTATTTGCTATAGCGGACGGGTCCCGATACACTACCATTCCTTCAGCTTTTTCGTCTTTTAACCGGATAAATCCCGGCTTCTCCTTAACATCTTTATCTTTGTCCGTTTCTTGCTTTTTGTCAACATTTTCTTTTAGCTCTTTTGTTGTTAAAACCTGATTTTGTATGGACTGGTCGCGAAAAACCGTCACATCTTTGCACTTTAATTCATAGGCGAGAAGATAGGATTTTTTCATTTGTTCAATCGTGGCGCGATTAGAAAAATTAATCGTCTTTGAAATGGACGAATCAATCCATTTTTGAAAGCCGGCTAAAGCTTTAATATGATCTTCCGGGCTTATGTCATGAGCGACAACAAAAACCTTTTTAAGGTTAGGAGGAACATAAGGCACGGCTTGCAATGAGCCATTATTCTCAAGAACTTGTTTTATAAAAATTTCATCAAAAAGACCTTCTCGGAGCATTGTCTGCTCAAACACCGAATCAACATAATAAAATGAACCGACGGAAACCTGTTTTTGAAAAATCAAAGAATAAACCGGCTCAATGCCGGAAGAACAGCCGGCAATCATGCTGATACTTCCGGTAGGCGCGACTACGGTGGTAACGCTGTTTCTTATTCCGTATTTTTTAATGTCCTGACTGATTTTCTGCCAATCAAAATTCCAGGACGACTTGTCTTCAAAAGCGCTGAAAGGCAATTTACCTTCCCTGTAAAAACTTTTGTCGTAATAAGAAAATTTTCCTCTTTTCTTTGCCAATTCAATAGATTCGCTTTTTGAATGATAATTTAAAAATTCGGCGATTTTTTCCATAAAATTAAGACCGGCGGGAGAGTTATAAGGAATTTCCAAGTCAAAAAGCAGGTCGCCGAGCCCCATTACTCCTAATCCGATTTTTCTTGTGTTTAAGCTCATCTCTTCAATTGAAGATAAAGGAAAAAAATTAATGTCTATAACATTATCTAAAAAACGAGTGGCCGTCTTTATAGTCCGTTCAAAATCCTGCCAATCAAAAAAATTCTTTTTGCTTGTTTTATTTTCTCGTTGGACAAAAGCCCAAAGATTGATAGAAGCAAGATTGCAGGATTCGTTTGGATAAAGTGGAAGCTCGCCGCAGGGGTTAGTTGACACAATCGGACCTAAATGCTTTAAAAATGGATTATATTTATTAAGATGGTCGTGGAAAATAACGCCCGGCTCTCCGGATTCCCATGCCTGATAAACTATTTTGTCAAATAAAAGCTTGGGAGAAACATATTTTGCCGTTTGGCCGGTTCTCGGATTTATCAAAGGATAGGGCTGGTCTTTTTTATAAAAATCCCAAAAATCAGGCATCATTAAAACAGAAATGTTAAAATTCTTTAGAGCTTTGTTTCCTTCTTTGGCGGTAATAAATTCTTCCGCGTCCGGATGATTGGAATTCATTATACCCATATTCGCTCCGCGCCGGATTCCTCCTTGTTTCACGACTTCGGTCATTGTGTCAAAAAGCCGCATAAAAGTTAAAGGGCCGGAAGAGACGCCGCCGGTTTTGTGAATAAAATCGCCTTGCGGCCTAAGTTTTGAAAAATTATATCCTAAACCTCCGCCCGACTTAAAGATAACAGCGGCGTTTTTTAAAGTGTCCATTATGGACTCTATGGAATCGTCAATATCCAACACAAAACATGCGCTTCCCATACCTAAAAAATTTCCGAAATTCGCGATTGTCGGCGTGTTCGGCATAAATTTCCGCGAAACCATAATCTCATAAAATTCGTCAATAGTCCGCTCGTGATTATCAAATTCGTTATTCTGAAGCTTTTTAATTAACTCTCCAAAATCTATTTTAGCAAATCCATGGCTTTGAAATCTCGCGAACGCGTGATAAAGAAATTTAATGTGAAAACGGTTTAAAACGTACTTTCCTATTTTTAATTTGCCTTCTAACTTAAAAAATTTTTCCGCTTCCGGGTTTTCTTCTCTGTGAGTTTTAACGAAATTGATTTTTCCCCGCAAAATACCGTCTTTATTAAATACTCGTTCATCGTATAAAAGTTCCGGCAGAGCGGTATGAATCGCCACTCTTTCAAATAACTGTTTGGGAGATTCAATAACTTTGCCTTCGCTATTTTTTTTGAGATAGCGGCTCTTTAACACGCGGAGGGCGTTAATGTCAAAATGTTTGTCTACTTCGTCTATTTCCTCTTTATCAAGAATAATCTGTTTTTCTTTTCTTATTTCCGCTCTTTTATGACGGTATAAAATATAGGCCTTGGCAACCTTGGCAAAACCGTTTTCAATAAGCGTTTCCTCAACCAAATCCTGCACCTCTTCTATCGTCGGCGTTTCTTTGGTTTTTTCTTTATATTTTTGATTGAGTTTTTCAACAACGATATTGGCGAGTTCTTCGCATTTTTCTCCGTCTTTCTCCGCCGCGGCTTCAAAAGCCTTAAAAAGAGCGTTTATTATCCGCTCTTTGTCAAAAGACGCAATCCTGCCGTCTCGTTTTCTAATTTTGGTAAAAATCATTGCAACTAAATTATAGCCCTAACAATTATTTTTAGCTGTGGATATCGTGAAAACTAAAAATTAAAAATTAAAAACTAAAAATTGTCCACATAAACATCCTGATAGAAAATAAAAAATCCCGTTGAGTACTCAACGGGATTTTTAAGTTGAGTTATATTAATCTATTTTGTAATCATTTTTTTTAACCCACGGTATGAGATCGAGATACTTTACGGTATTAATGAATATATATCCGTATTCATCAAGTTCTGCTCGTACCATCCAGGAACCGATGTCGGGAGTCAATCCTTTTGCTTTTAAATACGGGGTCTGCGCCTGAAAGCAGGGAAGAATATAAATATCTATTCCTCCGTAACGGAAATAACCATTAATATGCCAGTTGCCAAGCATATAAATATGCGGCATTTCTTTTAAAGAAGAAACATTATGTAAAACCAAAGAAAGAATATATTCAAGCAAATTCTCTGAATATTTTTGTCCTTTATAACTTCTGAATTGTCCGGCAGCTCCGCTGGGATGAGAAAGCAGAATAACCAAATTATTATTTTCTTGATTGTTTTGGACTATTTCTCCATTTTGATTTATAACCAGCCGGGCTTCAGTGCAGTACGAATTAAGGTCGTCTGCTCCAAGATAAATGATATCTCCGTGTTTTTCGGCGAATTGGCGCGCGATATCAAAATATCGGGTGATTTCAGGATGCTTCACCACTTTAAAGTGGCGGCTGAAATCAGAAATAAGTTCTTTCCAAAATTTTTCATCGTGATTTCCGCCGATAATTATGGCGGGCAGCCGATTCGGCCAATTTTCAATTCCTGCTTTAAGCTGTTCGTCAAATGTTTCGGCGAAAACTTCCGCCTCTTGACCCCGATACACATGGCGGCCGTCAAATGAGTCGCCTCCATCTGTTATAAATTTGGCTTTCCATACATCCGCCGCGTAATTGTGGGCCATTTTTAAAAGAGAAGGCTGCTGATATTTTGAGCCAAGATGAGAATCAGAAGTCGCGCCAAAAAGATATTGGGCTTTAATTTTAATATTAAGAGGTTCAAATTTCTCTTTCAAGTTCGGCACCCAAACGATTCTTTTTGCGGCTTCGGAAAATTCAACTTTAAATCCTCTTTCCTGAAGCGATTCAAATAAGGCTTTGGCCGTTTCTATACTGCAATTTAGCGCCCGCGATATTTCTCCTTCAGTGCAGGGTTTTTCTTTGAGCATTCCGAGCATTCTTTTTTCGTGAGGCGTACAGTCGTCATATTCAGGAAATTCGCCGTAATCATTTTCAACAACATAAGGAGAGTAATCATAATATTTGACAATTATTCCCCCTTCTTGCGGCTTTCCGTCTTGGTCAAAGTCAGGAATTAAATTTCCGTTTTTATTAAATCTGAATTCGCAAATTATCGCGCCTGCGCTTGGGACTACTTCGGCCGCGGCTAAAGACGGCGTTTGGCTTATAAGCCCTGGACATAAAACCGATTTCGCGCCTCTGTTGATTTCTCCTTGAGATAAAACACGACCGTTGAATATCACTCGCGGCAATCCTTTTAATCCCTCTTTGCGTATTTTCGGAAAAAGAGCCGTGATTAAAGCGCGCGCGTGACGCTGAGGACGATAACCTATAGTATATGTCCTTTTTACGCCTCCTTTTGGATAGACAAACTCTAAAATCGTGTCAGTGCCTTCAATGGGCCTTTTTGCCGCGTAGTCCCCTAAATATCTTAAGTCCGATCTTGCCGGATTAGAACAAATAGCTTCCGCTAAATTAAACTTCCAGGATAATTCTTCGTCGCCCGCGAGAATATAAGTTTTAAACGGTGTCTTCGGCCAATATTTGACAACATAATCAATCTGTTCAGAATCGCTGGCTAAAAAAATCTCGTTATATGTGCCTTTTTGGGGTTTTCCGGCAACCAATCCGCCCACTACTACCGCGAATTTAACGCCTTCTTTGGCGGCGTCAGCCATAATCGTATGCAGAATTGTCGGCTGCTGAAATTTATTTCCTAAAAGAAGATGGCTTAAAACCAAGACCTTGGTTGTCGTTTCAAAGCCCTGAAAAGCGTCTTCCGGTTTTTCTAATTGCTGAGGAGAAACCTTTTTTACTGTTCCGCGAATTTTCCCTGCCACATAAATGGTATTGCCTTCATTTTCAAGGTAATATTTTTTTAAGAAATCAAGAGATTCAATAACCGTTTTTTTAGAAACATTGAATTGCCTGGAAAGCTCGGCGACAGTTTTATTTTTTCTTTTGTCAAGAATCTCGCGTATCTGATAAGCAAGCAGTTGTATTTCTTTAAAAGCGCCGGATTCGGGAAAATTATTTGAAGTTTCTTCTTGCGTGATTTTTTTCCCCCACCGAAACGGAAGTTCTATCTCTTCTCTTCCAATCCGTTTTAAGTCTTCTTTTCGCAGTTCCCTCGCTAATCGGCGCAAAGAATTTAGATTAACGGCTGTGAAATCGCCGATCTTTTCCTGGAGAGATTTGACCGCGGAAATCATTTCATTTTCAATATCTTTTAGCTGATTTTTGTCCGCGTCAGCCGCAAAAGCAAGACTGCGTCTGTAACAATCCGCCGCCACTCTTAAAGAATCGTCGCTGTAACGAAAATATAGCTGGCGAGGAATTTTTATTTTATGCGCTTTTAAGGCGCTTGAAATATAAGGCCAATCTTTGTTCAAAAGTTCTTCAATTTCGGAACGATTAAAACTTAAATCGGGACCGATAAGATTAATAAGAAGTTTTTTTCCTTGAGTGTCTTTTAACTTCCATTTTTTTGCTTTAAAGTCTTTCAAAAAATTCAGAATTTCTTCGGAAATTTTATCCTTCAGATTTTCGGGTATATTCATTTTTTTCCTCCATTTCTGTCCGAACGAATTTATTTAATTGAATATTTTTCAAAATTTTTCAAAGTTCAAGGACTATTTTTAGTATAACAAACTATCGCAAAGCCTCAATCCCCGGCAAGGTTTCGTCGGCTAAAAATTCAAGCATCGCTCCGCCGCCGGTGGAAACAAAAGAGAATTTTTTTGTCAGTTGAAGAGAATCAATAAAATCAATCGTATCCCCTCCTCCGATAATTGTCTTTGCTTCGCTTTCAATTAAAAGCGAGATTAATTTTTTTGTTCCTTGGGCAAAGCCGGCTTCAATAAAACCAGCCGGGCCGCTCCATAAAATTAGTTCGCTTTCTTTTATCCGGGCTCTTATAGACTCAAAAAATTCCGGCGCCACATCATAAATAACATCATCGTCTTTTATCGTTTCTATTTTAATTTCCCTGTTTTCCGACATCCGATATCCGATATCTGACATCGGAAATCTGACATCCGAACTTGCAACGATAAATTTATCGGGCACGACAATTTTATTTTGATTTAAAAATTTTTCTTGAATAAGCCGAATCGCGCTTTTATCAATCGGAGTTCCGCCTATGTTTTCGCCTTTTGCCGCCAAAAATTCCACCGCCATCATTCCGCTTAAAATAACGGCGTCGGCTTTTTTCAAAAATGTTTCAATAACTTTTTCCTTGGTAACGACTTTTTTCCCTCCGATAAAGACCAGAAACGGATGCTCCGGATTAAAAATCCGAGAAAGATTTTCAATTTCCGCCCTAAAATTAAATCCGGCAAATGACGGTAAAAATTTAGGCAGACCGACTATTGAGGCGTGATTTCTGTGGGAAACACTGAAAGCTTCGTTTATATATACCTCCCCTAAAGAAGCGAGTTCTCGACTAAAAATTTCATCATTCGCGATTTCTCTTTTATCAAGCCGCAAATTATCCAAAAGAAGAATATGACGGGGCCGCAGATTTTTTGCCGCTTCTTTCGCTTTTTCACCGACTATATTATCCGTAAAATGAAGATTGTTTTGAAAATTTTGGTCAAAGAAATTTCTCCGCCAGAGTTTAAAAAATTCGTCAAGATGAGGAATCGTTCCGTCATTTTCTTCAATGTGAGTCATTAATATTATCCGGCAGTTCTGTTTTATAAGCCATTCAATCGTCGGCATAGTCTTTTTAATTCTGAAATCGCTTTTTATTTTTCCATTTTCAAAACAAGAATTAAAATCCACCCGCGCGAGACAGATTTTATTTTCAACATCTTTTGCTGTTAATTCAGGTAAATTTTGCATTTATACAGTTAATTTTAGGCTTTCTAAAATATATTTACAAGTAATCTCTCACACATTCGTCATCGTGAGCGACCGAAGGGAACGAAGTATCCCGAAGGTTGCGAAGGCTTTAGACCGAAGCAATCTAAATATTTTTTTCTGGATTGTTTCGTCTCCTCCGCTCCGCTGCGACTCCTCGCAATGACGGTTTTATTATTAGCGGTTGCGTACAATGTATAAGAAGTTACATTTACAAACCTTGACAAATAATAATCTTTTTGTTATTATGTGTCAGTATTTTGAACTTTGAAAAGTTTTATTTATTTTATCATCTTTTTTATTTTTAGAGGAGGTGTGCTGTGTTAGTTAATTATAAAGAAGTGGAAATTGAAGTCACGGAAGGCGGTCTCCGGAAAAGAAAAGGAATAATTGACAATCTGATAATAGCTTCCACTATTAATTCTTCTGATAAGTTTCTATCGGCAATAAAACAATGGGAGTTTAGACACTTTGGAGTGCCGAATGATGATTGCCATTGCCAGCTTTGTAATGCGGCGTTAAAACATATTTTCGTAGCAATTATAAATAAAGTCAATGGCATAATGTTAGTTGTTGGCAAAAATTGCTATGAAGATGTTGCGGCGATGGCAACCAAAGGAAAACTTGACGTCGCTCTGCAGAAAAGCGGAGCATACAGAAAAGAGCTTACAAACCTTTGGAAAAAAATTACAAAAGAAGATGGAAGGTTTGTCGGCTGGCTGGAAAATCAGGAACTTTCAGAGAATTTAAAAACCACTCTGGAATTCGCCAAAAAACTCGGCTTTTTCCCAAGCCAGAAAGATGCTGAGGAATTGATCGGTTTCTATAAGCAAAACAGAAAGTTCGCGCTTGAGGAGCTTATAGAAAGAAAAGATTTAGTTAATTTCCAGCACCTTCGCCTTTTACCAAAAGAGGCATTTCTTTCCTCTTTGCCTCGTATAGAAAAAATTTTAGAAAAAGGAATTGACATAAGAAAGACAAAACAAAGTAAGGATTATATGTTTTTTCAAGACGCGAGGAAATTCGCTAAAGAAAATAATTTTTTTTCTAAAGAAGAGGATTATAGTAAAAGGCGCGAAGAAATCATAAAATTCTATCGAAATAACAAAGTCTTGAATATCGAGGAGCTACGGTGGAATTACAATTATTATGATTTTCCTCATAAACTCCTTCTTCCAAAACAAATTAAACTTTCTTCAATGGAAAGATTTGATTTGATTCTGAAAAGAGGGGTTGATATTACAAGAAAAAGAGAAGAAGCCGCGGCGAATAAAAGCCGTGAAATAGAGAGAGAAAAAATATATACAGAAAGAAAAAGGCTCAATCAAAACATTTCTTGGTTTAAACAATGGGGATTGATCCTTTCGGAAAGCTCTAACAATCCCAGCGCGCGGGAGTTAGAATGGACAAACAAAAACTTGGAAAAAATAAAAGGCTTTCTTGAAACAGGAAACAAAAGGCCTGAAATAAAAGAATTTGTAGTGTACAAAATTATTAGAGACTGCTATAAAGACGACTATAAAATAATTTGTAATGACGACGGCCGTTGGGAAATTAAAACAATATTACTTGCCTCGTATATAGAGGATGTGGGTATCAAATATAATTCACAATTACCTAATCCGCCTTTTCAAATTAAAGCGGTCTCGATAGATAAATTGTGGGGCGCTAAAAAAGAATATGTGTTTTTACCAACGACTATTTCATTAAATTTTCCATTAGTTAATTTTAATATTCCCGATAAAAATAATTCGGGGTGTTTTATCGGGAAGCTAAACGGCAAATTCTGCTTGCCGTTTCCAAAAGTTGAAGAAGCCGGATCAAAAAAAGTTTTTGTTGAAGAGGAACGGCCGAATTGTTTTAAAGTCGCCGTTCTCGATTTGTTAAAATAAAAAGGAGGTGATAAACGGGAGGGAATTTTTCCCTCCTTTTATTTTTTGGCGAGAATCTTGCTTAATTCTTTCGGATTTAAGCTGGCGCCGCCGATTAAAAATCCGGATACGCCTTCAACATTTAAAAAATCCTGGAAGTTTTTGGCGTCAACCGAGCCGCCGTAAAGAATCGGAGCGTCAAATATCTTTTTGGTCTTGTATAAATCAAAAAGAACTTTTCTGATAAAAATCACAATAGTTGACAGTTCGGCGGGATTCATCGCTGACGCGCCGACAGTCGCGCTTATCGCCCAAATTGGCTCATAGGCAATGACGATATTTTTAAAAACTCTCCAGGAAATATCTTTTAATCCCGATTCAATTTCTTCTTTTATAAAATTAAAATGGCTCTGCGACTCGTTTCTTTCTTTTTCGCCAACGCAAAAAACCGCTTTTAAACCGGACTTTAAACAAGCTTTGAGCTTTTTATTTATCATATCGTTGGTCTCGTTTAAATTTTCTCTTCGCTCGGAATGGCCGATAATAACATATTGAACCCCTAAATTCTTGAGCATCAACAGAGAAATCTCTCCGGTGTACGCTCCTTTGTTTTCCCAAAAACAATCCTGCGCTCCAAGTTGGAGATTTGAAGTTAGAAATTGGAAGTTAGATAAATAAATAAATGGAGGGCAAATTACGACTTCGGCATCAGGCGAATTTTTGGCTAAATCCGCGGTTAATTTAAAAAGCTGTTTGGCTTCTTCTAAAGTCGAGGGATTCATTTTCCAGTTCGCGATAATTAACTTTTGATTTTTCATTTTCACTATCATATAATTATTGAACAAGATGAAAAAATAATTAACACCGGTTTTAAAGTGAGGCCTAGTCGCTTTGAAAAGCGCTGCGGAGGCCGAGCGGGCATGGTTTTCTGCCGAAGGCAGAAAGAGCGAGGCCGAGCAACGAGGAGCGCTCGCCTCGCAGGGGCGAGCGACTCCGTCTTTTCAAAGCGAGCTAGGCCGAGCTTTGTAAAGATGTAATCATCTTATATAATTAAAATAATGGATTATTTAAATATTTTCAAGCGGTGCAAAAGATATCGGCTAAAAACCGTCTGGCAGTGCCCGGATTTTTTATTTCTCTTTTTTGGAATTATTATTATCTTGGTTATTATTCTAACGCGCGTCCTGGCTTTTTCCTACATCGGACCCGAATTAACGGCTCTTCTGGTTTTAATTGTTACCGCTCTGCTCTTTATTGTCGCCTACTCAATTGTTAAATCATTTGAATATTTAGCTCTGACTTCGGAAATGAAATCTGAATTTATTTCTATAATGTCTCATCAGCTTCGCTCGCCCCTCGTTTCAATTAAATGGATGATTGAGTCTTTTTTTATGTTAAAAGAAAATCCGACTGAAACCAAAAATATCTTGAATTCCATTCAAAACGAAAATGAACGAATGCTTAAAATAATCAGCAAATTTCTTGAATTAAAAAAAATTGAAGAAGCTGAATTTTTTTTAAAAAAACAAAAATGCGAATTGTTGGATTTAATTAAAAATATCGCGGAAGCGAAAAAAAAATTATTTCCCGCGGCCGCGATTACCGTAAATTATGACCAAAAAAACTGTCCTTATGAAATTTTTGCCGATTCCGATAAAATAACTTTTGTTTTAGAAAATCTTATTGACAACGGTTTAAAATACAGCCCCGAAAAAAAAGAGATAGAAATTTTGGCGGAAAAAACGAACGATAACATTAAAATTTTCGTAAGCGATAAAGGATTAGGCGTTTCTCCGGAAAAAATAAAAAATGTATTTAATAAATTTGCTCCAATGAACAATTCATTAAAATACACGGCTCCCGGATTAGGCATAGGTTTATATCTGTCAAAAAAAATTATTGAAGCGCATTCAGGCAAAATTGGATTTCAAACCCAAAAAGAAAAAGGGTCGACTTTTTGGTTCACCCTCCCAACTTTTACAAAGTAAAAGTTGGGAGGGTTAATAAATATTTATACTGTTTTACTATGTCAAAAAAAATTTTATTCGTTGAAGACGATAACAATCTTGTTCAGAGTTTAAAAGGAGTCGCAAAACAAGAAGGATTTCAGTTTATTTCCGCCTTTGACGGCGAAAGGGGCGCTGAATTGGCAAAAAAAGAAGAACCGGATTTAATTTTATTAGACCTTATTCTTCCTAAAAAAAGCGGCTTTGATGTTTTAAAAGAGATAAAGGCGAACGAAAAATTAGCCAAGATACCGATTATCATTCTCACAAACCTTGAAGACGGCAAAGACTTAGAAAAAGCGCTATCGCTCGGAGCAAATACTTATCTTGTAAAAACCAATTATTCTATGGAAGAAGTGATGAGGAAGATAAAGGAACTGCTATGACAATAAGCAATCAGCAGTTAAAAGCTTTTTTGGAAGACGCGGAGTTAGTTTCAAAAAAAGATCTTGAAACGGCTTTAGAATCGGCTGAAAAAGAAAAAAAGTCCTTGGGAGAAATTTTGCTGAAGCAAGGGAAAATTTCAGAAGAAAATTTAATCCGTCTCAAAGCGTATATTGTGGGAATTCCTTTTATAAATCTGGAAAATGAAAAAATTGACCCCAAAATTCTTGAATTGGTGCCGGAGCCGATAGCCAGAGCCAATAATATCGTGGCTTTTAAAAAAAATGAAGACATTTTAGAAGTGGCGATGCTTGATCCGGAAGATTTGAAAGCGATTGAATTTATAAAAAAAACAAGCAATTTAAAAATTTTGCCCCGGCTTACCGATTCAAATTCCATAAAAAATCTTTTAAAACAGTATCAAAAAAGCCTGGAAGCGGAATTTGGCGAAATTATAACAAAAGAGTCGGAGGCTTTAAAACCGATAAGCGAAGAAAAATTAAAGGATAAAAAAGAGCTCGCCGAACTTGCCGAGGATATTCCGATAATAAAAATCGTGGACACTCTGCTAAGACACGCGATTCTTCAAAGGGCATCCGATATTCACATTGAAACAACGGAAAAGGAAGTTTTGGCGCGCTACAGAATAGACGGAATTCTGCGCGACGCAATGACTCTGCCAAAAAAAATCGCTCCGGCGCTAATTGCCAGAATCAAAGTTCTTTCCAATCTAAAATTGGACGAGCACCGTTTGCCTCAAGACGGAAGATTTAAAATGGAATCTCCGGATATTGGAAAGTTTTCTTTCAGAGTTTCAATCCTGCCGATTTTTGACGGCGAAAAAGCCGTTTTAAGAATTTTGTCCGAAAACGCCAAAGGTTTTACTCTGGAAAGTCTGGGGTTTCGCGACGACACCTTAGAAGCCGTGGAATGGGCGATTAGAAAGCCGGTGGGAATGATTTTAGCGACCGGCCCCACCGGCTCCGGCAAAACTACTACTCTTTACTCAATTTTAGAAATACTAAATACTCCCGCGGTTAATATCTCAACAATAGAAGATCCGATTGAATATCGCATTCCCCGCGTTAATCAAAGCCAGGTGAAACCGGAAATAAATTTTACTTTTGCCAACGGTTTGCGGGCTCTTTTGCGGCAAGACCCCAACATTATTATGGTGGGCGAAATAAGAGACAATGAAACCGCGTCTCTTGCCATTAACGCGGCTTTGACAGGGCATTTAGTTTTATCCACTCTGCACACAAACAGCGCGGCGGGCGCTCTGCCCCGGCTTATAGATATGAAAGCGGAACCTTTTTTAATCGCTTCAACGCTCAATGTAATCATTGCCCAGCGATTAGTCAGAAGATTATGTGAAGGAAAAGAATCTTATTCTTTAAA
>Ga0209541_10013341_pt1 | contig 12572 bp, 13 predicted proteins | sample RifCSPlowO2_01_FD_184027 | JGI IMG/M metagenome (GOLD analysis project Ga0209541, IMG submission 184027) | Groundwater microbial communities from Rifle, Colorado - Rifle CSP2_plank lowO2_0.1 (SPAdes) (version 2) | ecosystem: Environmental > Aquatic > Deep subsurface > Groundwater | place...
GCTGAAAGCCACAGACGCATTAACAAAAAAAAGTGCAAAAAGAAGAGCCATAACGCACGTATTAAGAATGGGGGCTTCATTGCTCACGCCTGTAAATGAATTATTAAGCAAAAAACCTGAATTCAATGAAAGAAGATACAAAGTGTACATAAACAGGATATTCCGAAAGGCATATGAAGGGTTTAACGCAGGAGACCCATTGCATGATGCAGCAGTAATAGCCAAGCTTGCTGATGCAATTGACAACCTGGAAACAGTGCCCCAAGTGGCATTTAACCCGGGCCTCTACGAAAGAGTTCTCCGCAAAACTGTTATGATAAAACACAGAGCAAGAAATTTTGCGGAAACAACACAAAACCCATTTGTGGCTCTGCTAATTGAACGATTGGAAAGAAGCGAATCTTCTCTTGAGACATACCTGAACAACGAATTAGGCAGAGGAATAAACGGATTAAACAATTATGTTCAGCTAAACCAGCCACGCGCACCAGACCTTCCTGCGCGATACACAGGAACAGTCAGCGCAGCCATAAGAGACGTAAACAGCTTATTAAGGATTATTGGCGCTGGCAGAAATGGAGGACCAAAAACAGATGGGCGCTAAAAAGAATGCGCGGCATAATGATGCGGCGCAGGGCATACGCAAGAGAATACCAGAAGCAGCTGATTTCAACCCAATACCTGCTTTAGACCCTAAATATCTGGATGCATTGATGGGGTTAAGAAGAGACTGCGCAGAAATAGAAAGCGAACTCGCGCCTCTTATAAGAGAAAAAAAACGAGACCACGTGTTATATCTCACTGATCTGGAAGAAATGGTCAGTGTTCTGCTGCCAGAAAGCAATGCTGAATCATTGCGCGCAATGTACCAAACACAAAAAGAGCAATTAGAAGAACAATTACTAAACCTGTTCTTCAACAGGATGGTCCGCATGTGGCTTGGTGAGAGAAGCGCTGGAAACGACCTCATGTACTACGCATACAGCGACGGGAGATGCATGGATTGTTTCAGGGAAAGAAGAGCAACCAGCGGATGGCTAAGGACGCAGTACACCTTATTGGGCAGGTTCAGCAGCTACGAAGAACTGAGAAAGCATATACCGCTTGTATTGATAAGAGATAGTGAACTAGAAGAAAATGAGGGAGTGAGGCATAGGCTTGCCCCCCAATGCAAAAGGCATCCAGAACCCCAAATCCTCACATTAGGGCACAGCGTAATGACTGCTGAACAGCCAAGGTACATAGCAGAAGCAAGGCTGAAAGCAAGCATTGCACCAAAAATTGTTGAATGGCTTTTAGGAGAGAAAGGGACGCATAAAAACAGGGCAGTCATAGATGATTATTTGGCAATGCGGTGCAGGGCAAACTCACCGGACATCTGGAGAAAAATGGTGATGACGCTAAGGGACTGGACACCAACAGGAACATTTGAAAGCAGGCTAAACATCAAAGGATACTCAACGGATGAGCTGGACGACCTTGTAAGAACAGCGATACAGCATGACCGCGACTTAACCAGTTTTTATAGAAAAAGGCTGCAGTCGCAACTTCGCGAAGCAGGAAGCGGAGAAGCAGGAAACGCCTGCTTTGTGGAAGCAATCCTGCCCATGACTTCAGACGGAAGCAACATGGTGGCAGTCCATTTCTATGATGAATCGCAATACAGCAAGAAAATGGGGCACCGCACATACAAAGACATGAAGGAAGAATCCATAATAAACAGCTGGAGCCCGCTGGCGCTGCTGATTTTAATGAAAGTTGTGCCTGTTTTTGTGGCGCCATTCCTGCAGGAATACACGCGGGAAGTATATGCGCGGGGCCTTGAAAGATTCAGAGATACGCCCGTATATGTCTAGCTTTGGGAACAAAGTTAAGAATTTTTCCTTCCTTGACCCTGCCTGTGCCCATAAACATGCTGTTGTGCCTTATTAAGACATATCCTTCTGCATCAGTGCTTTTTTCAAGGTCAAACCCCCCGAGCCAAAGCTTTGCTTCGCCATTGTCCAGCTCAACAATGTTTTTTTTGGCTGAAGGACCGACAATCTGCGAGCCCTCAATGCTCAGTCTCAAGCTGCCTTTCTTCATTTCACCGAAATAAAGCCCGAGTGAATCAACATTGAGCTGCTCAAAGTCTTCCCTGAAAACATCCCTTTCCGCAATAAATACATCGTCGTTAGTTTCATTAACCAGAAAAACAAAATCCAAATCAGCATTTGAACCCCATTGCCCGTCAATGAGATTAAGAATCTCTTTTGCCTTTTTCCGGTTGAGAATCTTCAGTCTCTTCATCAAATGCCCCACAACGTGTTTTTGGCCCGCATCTGCTCTGCAATTTCCTTCAAAATGGCTATTTCATCATGAGTGAGATATTGCTTCAGCTTCTTTAATCTCCTGAAGTCATCTTCAGGAATCACTGAATACAGGACATCCCCCTCGCTTATTTGCCTGCCAACAGTCACTTTTTCCATTGAAACAGCAACCTGCTTTCCCCTGCCTGTCTCAGCAATGCTTTTCTTGTTGAGCTGTATGCTCTTTATCTCTGTTATCTCTTTCCCGTTCTTCATGACAGGCGTGCCAACTTTCAATATGCCTGCAAGGACTTCAATGCCGACAACTGCCGGGTTGTTCTGCCTGAAAACATAGCCCTGAAGAATCTGGAACTTGCACGGCCGCACAACAAAATCAAGCTCGCGCGCCTCCCCTTTTTTCTTTTCTTCATCAACCCATTTTGAAAAGTCCTCAACAATGCGGTAAATCACGTCGTTAACAACTATTTTCACCCTTCTCCCCGCAAGCTTTGCTGCTTCACTGTTCACATTAACATTAAACCCGATAACAGCTGCTTTAAGGGGGTCTTTCTCAAGGTTTGCCTCTGCCTCCAAAACATCCTTTTTTGTTATTTCTCCGATATAAGCAGACCGTATGCTTATGTTGTTTTCCTTTAGAAGCCTTGTCACTGCTTCCAATGAGCCAATTGTGTCTGCTTTTACAACAACCCCCTCGCTGTCTGTCTTTATAAGCACTTCATCAACCTCTTTCTGCACTTCCTGCTTTGCCTTCTCCAAATCCTTCTGGGAAGCTGTCCTTACAGGCATGCCTGCAATCACATCTTCTATGCCCAAAGCAGATACCTTTATGCCTGTGGCAGCAACAGCGCTGCCAACTGCCCTGAACTTTGTTTTCTTGTCGCGCATCTCTGCAAGAGGCGCAGGCTCAAAAAGCGCCTTTACCTTAGTCACTATTGGCTTGTCAAGCCCGCCAACTACAAACACATCGCCCTTCCTTATTTTGCCGTCATAAATAATCACATCAAGCGTTAATCCAAGCCCCTTCTCTTTTTTTACCTCAAGCACAGTGCCCTTTGCAGGCCCCTCAACATTGCATTTAAGGCACTCCTCAAGGTATTTCTGGGCCAAGCCAGCCAGAACCATCAAAAGCTCAGGCATGCCTTCGCCTGTCTTGGCAGAGCAAGGCACAATCGCGACCTGCCTTGCATGATCCTCAACCCTGTCAAACCGCTCGGCATTAATGCCAAGCTCTGAAAACCTGGCAACAAGCCCATAAAGCTTTGTCTCAAACTTCTTCAGGACCATTTCGTCCTGCAAAGAAATGTCCTTCATGAGAAGCCTGTCCTGCTTTCTCCAGCCAGGCAGCAAATCAACCTTGTTGGCAGCAACAACAAAGGGGGTTTTGCACTGCCTCAGGACCTTTATTGACTCAACTGTCTGCGGCTTGAACCCCTCATTTATGTCAATGACAACAATAGCTATGTCAGCAAGGCTGCATCCACGGCGCCTCAACGTTGTAAAGGCCGCATGCCCCGGCGTGTCAATGAACAGCAGCCCTGGAAGAGTCAGCTTTATTTTCAGGGAAGAAAGCAAATCCCCACAGATGCTTTTGATAACATCAAGAGGGAGAACAGAAGCGCCAATTGCCTGGGTTATCTGGCCTGCTTCGCTCTTGACAATGGCTGTTCCTCTAATCCTGTCAAGAATACTGCTCTTGCCGTGGTCCACATGGCCAAGAGTTGCGCATATAAGCGAGCGAATAGGCATTTTATCATCAGCACACCAGAAAAAAACAAGGTTTTTAAATGTTGCTGTATTTGTGAGCCAAATGATTGCAGAAGGCAAAGCATGGATAATGCTCCCAAAAGCAGAAAAAGTATCAAGAAAGATGCCTGTTTTCTACAACCCTGAAATGAGGCTGAACAGGGATATGACTGTGCTGCTGCTGAAGTCAGCAGGCAAAAACAGCATGCAGATAGCAGACCCGCTTGCAGGAACAGGCGTAAGAAGCATACGGCTCCTGAAGGAATTAGGCAAAGAAAAAATAAGAAAAGTCTTCATAAACGACTCATCAAAAAAAGCTGTTCAGCTTATAAAAAGAAACATCAAAATAAACAATGCAGACACAAAAAAAATTGTGCTTTCAAATGAAGATGCAAACATGTTCCTGCTGAAAAACAGGGGCTTTGACTACATAGACATTGACCCGTTTGGCTACCCCGGAATATTTCTTTCAGCAGCAGCCCAGCGGCTGTCAAGAAAAGGCATACTGGCTGTTACAGCAACAGACAAGGCAGCGCTGGCAGGCAACAAAACAGAGGCATGCATGAGAAAATACTGGGCAAAGCCGTTAAGGAATGAGTACATGCACGAAACAGGGCTGCGCATACTAATCCGGTTTGTCCAGCTCATAGGGGCACAGCACGAAAAAGCATTAACGCCAATATTCAGCTACTCAGAAAAGCACTACGCACGGGCATTCTTCATGTGCGAAAAAGGCAGGAAAAAAACAGATGCCGTAATAAAAAAACACGGGTTCATAGAAAATGGCTGCGGCCCGGCATGGCTTGGCAGCCTGTGGGACAAAAAACTTGTAAAAAAAATGCTGGAAAAAGCAGACAAAAACAGCGCAGGCCTGCTGAAAACAATAAGCGAGGAAGCAAAAATAAGCACAACCAGGTTTTATGACCTGCACTGGACAGGCAAAAAAAACAGGATGCGGATTCCATCAAACAGCGCGACCATAAGCGCACTGAAAAAAGCAGGGTTTAAGGCAGCAAAAACCCATTTCAGCGCAACAGGAATAAGAAGCAATGCGCCCCAAAAAGAATTCATAAAAGCAGCCAGAAAAGCAAAAAACTTATAAGAAAGGGGTGTTTTATCCACAGCAAAAGAGGCTTAACATGAGAGTCATATACCACATGGCAGTTCTTCTGGCTTTTCTTATAATAGCCAGCGCAGGAATAGCCATAATGGCATCAGGCAACGCATCGGTAACTGCAAACATGGTAAAAGTAAAGAGCATTGCGGAAAAAATGCCTGCAGCGTACACATATTTCATCGCCGGCTTATTCACAGTAGGCATAATATTCAACCTCAGCTACATGAGGCTTGCAAACACCCATGAAGCAAAAATGCGGCGTTTCATAAGCAAAACAAAGAAGCACATGAAAAGAGGGGAACATGAGAAGGCAACAGCGCTGTATGAAGAAGCCCGCCTGCAATACTCGCGCCTCAGCTCAGTGGACAAGATGAGGCATTATGATTCTGTCATGAACATCTACAACGAGCTTCTGGCGCACACAAGGGCTCAGGAAGCAAAAGAACTCGCAGAGAAATACGCAGCAGGGGAAATAACAAAAGAAGAGCTCCAAAGATTTGAAGTAATCCTGAGAGGGTATTAGCCAATCGTCCGCCGGACATCAACTGTCTCCACAGAACCGACTCCTTTAACAGAAGAAATCTTTTCCTCCAATGGCTCTGTGCTCCCAACAGATTCGTCCATTATAAAAATCAAAGAAAGGGAGTTTAACCCGAATGCAACAGGCTCAATGCTTTCCTTCCCAACCTTCCCGCCAAAGCCCGTTATAAGGGAAATTGCCTTTGTTTTTATCCTCTCAAGGTCTGTACCCGGAGAATCAGGCATAATCTTCAGCGTAACAACAACCCTTGCCATTTTCAGTTAGGCCCCTGAAAACCGCAATCAGGGCACGTGTACTTAATAGCTGCCTTCCTGCAGTGCCTGCACCGCACAATCTCATACTTGCCGCAGTCAGGGCACAAAAACCGGGTTGCGCCGCTAATGCCTGTTATCCTTTTCTTGCATGACAGACAATAATCCTTTTTCTCAGCCATAACAAAGGGAAGAATTTAGGCAAGATTTAAAAATGTTTAGTTTTTATGCGGCATATACAAAAATATATAAATACCACGAATGGGGGTATAATCAGGAACATGGCAGGCAAAATAAAAAAAAGAGACGGGACGGGCTTTCTGTCAAAAGTATTCAAAAAGAAAAAGAAATCAGACACAACAGACGATTTTTTGCCAATGGAAGAAGAAATAGCCGGCGATATAAAAAAAACAGAGCCCATTGTGCTGAAAGAAATTGACACAGGCAAAAAAAGCGCCCTTGGCGATGTGGAGCCGGAACTGCGGCTGTGGCTTAGCAACGGAAGGATAATAAAAAACCTTCCTGAACTCGCCGCTGCAATGAAAAACATGAAAAAGAGCGTGTTCCGCACTCACGCCAAAGGCAGCAAAAACGACTTCAGCAGCTGGATAGCAGACATAATAAAGAACAGGGAGCTGGCTGCAAAGATAAAAAAGCTAAAAACCAGCGGCGCCATGTACGCTGAACTCAAAAAATTTGAAAAAGCAGAGAGAGCAAAGGAAAAAAACGAAAAAGAACAAAAAACAAGGGCAAAAAAAGAAAAAGAGGCAATGCAGGCAAAAAAAACAATTCAGCAGCTAATGCCTGTGGTAAAAAAAACAGGTGCGCTTACGCTCAAGCAGCAGGAAGATGCCCTGCTGGAAAAAGAGAAGCAGCTTAATGAGGAAGAAAGAAAGCTGAACGAAAGAAAGATTGAACTTTCAAAAAAGCGGATAGCGCTGCTGAAAGAAAGGGGAGAGCTGGAAAAAGAGAAATTTGAAAAATTCCTTAAGAAAAAGACAAAAACATACGAAGAGCTGCCGTTCAGCGAAGAAGAAGCGCCGGAGCCCATGGCAGAACAAAAAAACAAAAGCGAGATAATAGGTGCAATACAGAAAACAAGAAGATTGCTTGAAGAAGGCAACACAGAAGCAGCAAAAAAATCATTTGAAGAGCTGCAAACCTCGCTGAGAGCAGCATACATGCCTGCAGAAGAGAAAAGAAAGCTTCAATACGAAACACTTGAGCTGGAAGCAGACATAAAGCTGGCGAGCTTGTGATTTATCTTATAAATGCCTTGTAACATCAAAAAGATTTAAATAATACTTTCTATTCCTTTGTTGCATGGATCAGTATATGCCATTAAAAGATAATGCTGGAAAGGCAGAAGAGTTTGTAGAATTATTTCAAGGCAGGCTTGAAGAATTAGTTAATACAAATGACCTTCCTCCCGGAATGGCAATAGCTATGCTAGCCAACTTAAACTTTCATGATAAAGATATTCCTGCTTCTGTTTTTAGAAGGCTTGATTACGACTTGGGCTGGGAAACTCCAGAAGACCCAGATCTCCTGGCAGAAGCTTTAAAGAGGATAGAAGGCAGTAAGGTAGTTATAGACAGGACTGCAAGGACAAAAATAGGCGGTTTCCAACTACAATACAATTTTGTTAGAGGATTTAGGCCAAGGAGGGAAGCAAGGAAAACAGATACGCCTTTAGATTTGCCATTTAATCCGAATGGATTCCATTTAGGTATAGAAGCAGTTGATCCAGAACTATTTCATTCAGTTAAGTATGATGATAGTTTAACTGCTGATTTTGTTTTCAACCGATACCCTTTTGCACCTTATCATTTCTTATGGGTGCCAAATAGAAAAACCGGTGGGCATAACCAGCATCTTGATTCAGACAAAGATGGATATTTGATAGAGGCTGCATGGGACTTTGTTGCCAATCAAGGATTTGGCAATGGTGTTAGACTGTGTTATAATTCAAATGGAGCGCATGCCTCAGTAAACCACCTTCATCTTCAGGGATTCTTTTTAACTCAAGATTGGGAACCTCCTTTTGAAGAAATAGCGAGAACGCATGATGGTTCAAGCACGATAGATTGTTATTTTGCCGGCACAAGATGGATTCCCAGCTCTGATGGAGCAGAAGGTTTAAAAGATTTTATTCAAGAAATGAATGACAGGTATACAAAAGGTGAGAAAATAGCTTTCAATTTCCGTATGGGCCCTGATGGAATAGCTTGTTTCCCAAGAAAACATCAAGGGGATGAAAAATATTTTCAGCTATTACAAAAATCACCATTCACGACAGGTTATGCTTTTTTTGAAATGTTGGGGGAAATAATTTCACCAACTGCTGATGTTTCTATTTTTGGCCAGAACAGAACTGAAAGACAAATTAAGGATTTATACAGCGCATTGTCTTTAGAGCAAGCAAATTCTGCAAGATAAGCCGTTTCGAGCCGACCCTTTCCATTAATGGCCGTTTTCTCGATTGGGCATCTATAATGTCTTGATTAAACGATTCTTTTCATCAATTTCAAATGTTTTTCCAAGGAAATCCTCAACAACCTTCATGTTGGTCCTGCAGTGATTAGTCAGCTCTGAACAAAAAATGCTGCTCGCTCCTGTAAGAGCCATGAAGGGGATGAGCTGGTCAGCGAGATGCCTGTCAACAGGCGCTTTGCTGCCTATCTCATTCATCAGGCTATCTGCTGCCTCCTGCCCAACAAGCTCTGCCCTCTTTCCCCTTTCACCCAAGGAATCAGCCCCCAAAATAACAGGGTTAAACTCATCAAGCTCGCCCTGCTCATTCGCAAACAAAGCCCACAAAGAAATGCCTGAGCCGGCACACAGCGAATCAGCATACTCAACCTGAATCCTGACAGGGCAATCAACACGCAATGAATGCCTTGCTGCTCTTGCCTGCCTCTCAGCAACCTCCTGCTCCTGCAGCCCAGAAGAAGCATGAGAAATGCCTTTCACCTGCAGCAGTTTTCCCTGCTTGTTAAGCTCAATCTTCGGAGCTTCCTCCTTCAAATAGCGCTGAAACCCGGCAAAGTCCCTGAACTCAGACAGGCAATACTTCGGCTTGACAGACAAATCAATCCTGCCGCCTCCTTTTGGAAAATAACCCCGCTTTTCAACCCTGAAACCAATATCAGCAAATTTCCTCAGATGAGGAATAAAAACGTGCTGCAGATAATCAACAGGCTGGCTCCACTTAACATCTGTGCCGCCGCAAAGCCTCAGCCTGGATTTTTTGCCTGCAAAAATCATCGGGGCAAGCACGGACTGCAGCAGCAAAGTCGTTGAGCCGGCTGTTCCGACATCAAGGGAAACAGTCCTGCCTTTGAAAACACCAGGAAAAAAAGACATGTGCTCAGAGCCGGAAAAAACCCCTTCTGTCTTCGCACTGCAGAATTCTTTTAATGCGTTCACGCAAAAAATGTGCTGCTGCTTAAGCCCGGAATCACACCTGCCCTTCCTTATTCCAAAAACCTCAAACTGCTTCCCTGTCAAAGCAGACAAAGCAAGCGCGGTCCTCACAATCTGCCCTCCGCCTTCCAGATAAGCCCCGTCAATACTAAGCATAAAAAAAAGAAAAAGAGCAGGTTATTTAAATATTTTCAAAAAAACTGCAAAAAATCAAAAGGTTTAAAAAATGCATGAACAATAAAGGCCTGAATGGCAATAAAAAAGGTGAGCAAGCTGGATATGAAGGTGCTAAAGGACAAAAGGACATTTGGCCAGAAACTGGCTGATGAAATAGCCAAATGGGGCGGCAGCTGGGTGTTCCTGAGCTTATTAAGCCTGTTTTTGGGCATCTGGGTGGTGCTTAACACAATGATGGTGATAAACAGATGGGACCCATACCCGTTTATACTCCTTAACCTGTTCCTTTCATGCCTCGCAACATACCAGGCACCCATAATCCTGATGAGCCAGAACAGGGCAGCAGAAAGAGACAGGGCAAAAGCAGAGAAAGATTATTACATAAACAGGAAAGCAGAGCGCGAAATAGAAGACATGCAAAAAGATTTAGAAGACATAAAAAACATGATAAAGAAAAGAAACAGATAAAAAAATGCAGCAGATTCTTATAGCAGGCATAGACCCCGGGACAACAAAAGCATACGCGTTTCTCGACGGAAACGGCAAACCAGTTAACCTTAACTCATCAAAAAAAGCCAACCTGGGCTTCCTTCTCAGGGAAGCAACAAGAAACGGGGAAGTGATAATTGTCGGAACAGACAAAAAAAAATGCCCCTGCCTTGTGAAGAAGTTTGCCGCAAAACTGGGAACAAAAGTGATAAAACCTGAACAGGACCTGACGATAAAGGAAAAAAATGAGCTGATAAGAAATTTTGAGGTAAAAAACGGACACGAAGCAGATGCGCTGGCAGCAGCGGTTTATGCACACAAAAAAATCAGCTCCTTATTCATGAAAATTGACTTGGCGCTGAAAAAAACAGGGAAAGAAAAGCTGTCAAGCCAGGTAAAAAAAATGGTGGTTAAGAAAAGAACCAACATAAAGGAAACACTGGAAAAACTTGAAAAAACAAGCTGCTGACAAAACTTGAAAAAATAAGCTGCTGACTATTCCTTGCCTGTTTCCTCAAACGTTACCGCTTCCTTCTGCCTCTTAAGCACGTCATCAGCCTCCTTCGGTTTTTTGCCCCCGCCTTTTGCCTTTTTAATGACAAAAAATACGAAAACCAGCAAAGCAATCAGGGAAAAACCAACCAGCACAGCCCTTAAAACACCAAACCCCTTTTTTGGCGCAACTTCCTCTTCAGAGACAACCACAACAGAGGAAGCATTTGAATCATTAACCTTAACCTGCCGGGAATCATTATGTATTTCTGCAACTGCCTCTTTTGCCTTCAATGCAATGGCAAAATAAGAAAAGCCGCCAATATCCGCGGTGAAATACTGGTAAAGCCCATCAGAGATGTTCATTAACGGAACAAGTTCATTCCATTTGCCGTCATACACCAGCAAGCGGACATCACTGATTACAGAGCCGTAAGAGGCAACCCACTTCTTTTCCACCCTGAACAAAACACGCAAGCCGCTGATGTCCTCATCCCCGATGTTTTTCTTATCCAGGCGGATGTACTGAAAAACAGCGTTTTCAGGAACACCCACAGGCGGGTCGTCAGCAAGCTTTGTAACTGAAACCTCTGCATTCCTCAAAGCGGATTTTGCAACAAAAAATATCTTGGTAAAGGCAATGTCGCCCTTATCAACGCCGACAACAACAGGGCCAGCTCTCAAGTCCAGCCAAAACATGCCATACTTGGCATCAGAAACAGGCGCGTATGTAATGCCGCCGCCTGTGTCGGCAACGCCAAAAGCAAAAGACACTGACAAAAAAGCTGCAAACAAAACAAAAAACGCGCATTTTCCCATAACACACAGCATTTTAAAATCGTGTATTTAAAGTTTTGGGTAAAAAAATTTTCTTCCAGAAATATTTATAAACAATTTAAAAAAGAATCACAAAACTTTTCCCTTAAAAATTGAAGCATCTTCAATCATTATTTTGTCTAAACCAAAAAACTTTTTTAATTTTTCAATAAAAGAGGGATTTAATTTTTTTCTTACAACATCAACTTCTTTGGGAGAAGCAGAAACCTCCCCACATTTGATACAGCGTTTTACATCCATAATCGCTGTTTTTCCATTTAACTCAATGATTTCTTTAGCAGGTTCTGCTCTATGTTTACATTTCATTTGCATTTTTAGGTCCATTTTGAATAATAAAAATTAGGTATACACTATGTTTATAAGTTTTTCTGGTGAGCTAACCTTACTTCTTCTTTTTGCTGTAAAGCATGTAAGCCACTACGCCGATAGCCAGAATGACTGCAATGATTATTATGCCTGTGAATGGTATGCCCTTGCCGCCGACAAAAGGTATCTCCGGCTTTGCTGGCTTTTCTTCCTTTTCAGATGGTGCTGGCGGCTGCGCTGCTGCTTTTTTCTCAGCTGTTATGGCATAAACAGACAAAGAAGCGCTTTCTGCCTCATAATAATAATAGCTGCTGTCAGAGCTTGTCAGCTTGGTTGTGACGCTGTTCCATGAACTGCCTGCCTCTTTCTTCAGCTTAACTGTCTGGGGATCATAATTGCCGCTGCTAAACCATGAAGAGGGCACCTTGAAGTTAATAACCGCCTTCTCAATGCCACCAACAGTTATAACTGCGGGTGTGATGTCAAGGTATTTGTAAACACCACCAGATGATGCATCAATCGCGGCTGTGCCTGTCCATGTTTTTTCCTCAACAGTAATGGATGGAGAAGCAACGCTGTTCTTTGAAGTTATTGTTATCTGGGTGATGCCTAAATCAGCTGATTTTGAAAAAACAAATGTGGCAGAACCGCCTGCTGAGATAGATGAAACAACAGATGTTTCCTTAACAGCTGCGGCAGTTGTGGTTGTAGTTGTTCCACCGCCGCCTCCACCACCACCTCCGCCAGAGGATGTTGTTGTGCTGCTCGGTGCGGTATATGCCAGGTTAAGCTCTGTTGTTGCCCCTGCAGCATACGTTGTGGTTGTTGATATAGAGCCAGATGAAGCAGTGAAGCTTATTGTATCGCCTGATGTGCAGCTCTCA
>Ga0209541_10013344_pt1 | contig 12570 bp, 15 predicted proteins | sample RifCSPlowO2_01_FD_184027 | JGI IMG/M metagenome (GOLD analysis project Ga0209541, IMG submission 184027) | Groundwater microbial communities from Rifle, Colorado - Rifle CSP2_plank lowO2_0.1 (SPAdes) (version 2) | ecosystem: Environmental > Aquatic > Deep subsurface > Groundwater | place...
GTCCTATAATTCGATGGGTCCTATAATTCGATGGGTCCTATAATTCGATGGGTTCTATATCAAGGTCCTGTATTTCCTCCACCGGTCGGCGTGCTAAAAGGTCCGAGCTGGCGAAGCATTCTTTCCAGGTTAAGTACATCAACCCCAAAAGCATTGCCCAACACCGAGACCAGTACTAGGGTTCCGAAAACAATTATCAAGCCGACAATTGCCTGGGTTAATTGGGTTCTGGCGGCCTCTAGTGTTTTAGAGTCTCCGGCAGAGCTTATCCATTTATAGCCCCCGAGAATGAACTGAAAGATAAACCAAAGAATAGCCGACACGGTCATAACACCAATAATGGTCGAGACTAACTTTGGAAGCTCGCTAAATACATCAGTGGGGTTGCCCAAAGGTCCGACCCCAGAGACGTTTCCTCCGAGTCTGTTTGGTACTTGTGCTAAAAATGTAAACATATTTATCGACCCCGCTTAGCGGGGGGTATAAATTACTGGTTTAATAATAGCAGTTGGATCTCCAAAGATCAGCCAGCCAAACAATGCCGCGAAGAGAAATGCCCCGGCGACAATTAAGAGTCCAATCAAGCTTTGCCAAATCTTAGCCCAGGCTTCTCCAACCGCCTTGGAATCTCCTCCCGCTGAGATAAACTGATACCCGGCCAAGATAATTTGTAAAAGTGTATAAATTCCGGCAACGACGATGAGCAGTTTCAAAACATTACTTAAGAGGTTAACCAAACCGCCATCAGTTAAACTACCGTACTTGTCTATACCTGGTGGTGTCTGTATTGTTCCAAAGGGGTTCTGGGCAAGATATGTTGAAAGTAAGTTAAACATTTATAGAATGGTAAAGCCGGTAATTGCTTCTATAATTTGAATTATCCAATATGACGCAAAGATTATCAAGAAGCCGATGACAGCATAGGTTAGGGTGTTTTTTGCCTCAGCCGCCTTTTGCGCATCCCGCGTGCCTGCCGACTGAATCATTTTAAACCCTGCCCAAAGAAACAAAACCAGCAAAACAACGCCAGCAAGGATATAGACGTTGGAAAGAATTACAGAAACCAAACTGCCAACACCCTTAATTCCTTGTTCGGGGTCTCTGTTAAGAAAAGGCGCGCCATACTTGCCGGGCGTGTCTATTTGAGCTATTGCAGATATAAACGGAAACATGTTTTAAGGCAATATTTGCTGAAATTGTCTGACGCCAAAAATCATCCCGAAAAACTGAACCAGCCAATAGCTTATAAAAATAATAACAAATCCGATAACGGCATGGGTAATTTTTGTCTTTGCCGCCTCTACCCCTTTAGCGTCGCCTTGTGACGTCATTAAGGAAAACCCTCCCCAGAGAAGATAAAGAAGGAGTATTAATCCGGAGATGCCAAACAAATAAGGCAGAAGAAAATTAATTAATTTTCCAAGGTCTTCTTGTCCCAGCGCGGAAATCCCAGGGACTCCAGATCGATTCTCAACTTCGGTTAAATTTAACATATAACTAACTTAAACCAGGAATGTTTAGTATTTGCACTCCTATTAATCTTAGCAAAAAGATAGAAAAGATGATTAATATTAGCCCAGAAATAGCAGAGGTCAAGAGTTCACGGCCGGACTGCAGTTTTTGCGGGTCGCCCGAAGCCGTCATAATTTGAAAGCCCGAGAAGACGATTAACAATAAAGCCAATCCCCCTGAAACTCCAATTGCCCAACCCAAAAACCACCCGGCAAAAGCGTTCGTGACAGCATTATTGTCTCCTGTTATTGGAATACAGCCAATGGCGGTGTCTAGATACAGCGTCACTCCCGGAACTGGATTTTTAGTGGCAGGCACTCCGTCCACGCCGCAATACCTAGCTTGAGCACTAACCGATATGGGGAAGAGCAGGCCAAAAATAAATAAAGCGGGAAAGACAAACACCAGTAATTTCTTCATACTTCAATTAGAGTGTAGCAAATTTAGGTTGGAGAATCTAATGGCTGGTATAATTAAGGGCACATGCCCCTAAAACACAGGACACAGGACAAAGGACATAGACTTGTTTTTGCAAAATGGTTTACAGTAGGAGTGTTTGTTCTATGTTCTATGTTCTATCTTCTGACAAAAGCTCTCGCTTTGTCAGAAGACTGTTCAAAATCCTCGATTCCTTTTGCCAAACTTGAAGGCTGTATCCAAGAAATAGAAAAAGAAGTTGCGCTACTTGCGCCTGCTAATGAGAAAAACAAAACAGAACTCGCAGCCCTTAAAAAACAAATAGCTGGTATCCAGTCACAAATTAAAAACATTACAGCCCGCGCACTCGCCCTTGCTTTAGATATTATTGCCCGGGAAGAAGATTTGGCGGTACAGGAGGAATTACTACAGGAGCGCGTCCGCAGTTTTTATATTAGAAGCCGTCAATATTCGCCGCTTTTAATTTTCTTGTCCAGCTCAACCGCCACAGAGATGACACGCGAACTGATTTTGCGCGGGGGAGCGGCTTCAGACGACGAGAGGGTAATTGAAGAAATTTCCAGCGAATTATTTCAATTAAAGACAGATAAACAAACTTTAGAAAAAACCCGTGCAGGTTTACAACGCGTGCAAAAAGAAGTTGATTCGCGCGCTGGATTTTTAGCAAAAGAAGTTGCGCAAGCAGAATCCTACATTTCCTCTCTAAGTTCAAAACAGCAATCGCTTTTAGCTCAGAAAGCAGGAGGGTTTTCGACTTCCATCGGCGATACACCACCCTCTCTTGAACCGTGTTCTGGCCCGCCAGGCTCAAGTAATTACTGCAATCCCGGCTTTTCCGGCTTTGCTGTTTTTTCATTTGGTGCTCCGCACAGGGCCGGCATGAGTCAGTTTGGAGCATACGGACGCGCAAAGAGCGGTCAAAACGCAGAAAGCATTCTTTCGGCATATTATATTGGCGCAGAATTGAAAAAAGATTACGCCAGCCCCGATAATATCGGGGTTAATGGTTACGGCTCGGTGTCGCTTGAAGATAATTATTTAATGGGAATTTACGAAATGCCGGAAAGCTGGGGAGACAAGGGCGGGTTTGAGGCGTTAAAGGCGCAAGCTGTTGCCGCGCGTAGCTATGCCTTGGCTTATACAAATAACGGAGCAGGTTCAATTTGCACAACCGAGGCTTGCCAAGTTTATAAACCCCAGCTTAAAAGCGGCAAATGGGCAGAAGCCGTACGCGCAACTCGGGGTTGGGTGCTGACTGTCGGCGGCTCTCCGGCAAAAGCCTATTATGCTTCTACTTCCGGCGGTTTTACGATTTCCAAATATGGCTGGCAGGGTATTAAAGACACAAACGGCAATTGGCCTGACGGAGCTTACGAAAAAGTTGCCGAATCCCCGTGGTTTTACAAAGCTTGGTATAAAACCCGCAGTGGTGGAACTTGCGGAAGAAGTCATCCTTGGCTAACGAGTGAAGAAACGGCAGATATTTTGAATGCTTGGAAAGTTTTATACCAAGGCGGTGGGGATGTTTCGCGGATTTCTCCAACTACAACCAGTTGTTTTTCCGGCAATCCATATTCGGTTTCAGAACTTGCCGGTGTCGGGGGATACCAGTCGGTATCCGCGTCTAGTGTTGTTTATGGTAATGACGGATCGACTTTAGAAGTTAATTTTGCCACCAACAAAGGCTCAGTAAGTATTAAAGGCGAAGAATTCCAAAGAACATTTAACCTGCGCGCCCCGGGCTATTTAGGCGTTAAAAGCTCGCTTTTTAATGTCGTCAAAAACGATTAGTGTGAAAATCTTGCTTGGAAGTTGTAAAATAACCATAGGAATTTGAAATTTTTAATTTAAAATTTGAAATGAAATCTAAATGACATAATTTTTAAACGTTTTACTCTCTTGAAAAGAGATTCGTGCACATTTGTAATTGAATATTCATAGCGAATCGTAAAATTTCATTAAACGATTCGATATATCGAAAATATATATGTTTTCGTTATTAAAAATTAAAAATTGTAAATTGTAAATTGAAAATTATCTGATGCCAGAAGTATACACAAGCAATAAAGATAAGAATATAAAGCAGGAATTGACGCCCAGCGGGGAAGTGCGCCATCACTTGCCTGGCCATACCCACAACCCTCTTGGCGCCTACTGCTTCCGTCCGGACAACGTTACTTTTGAGACGCAGGACCAAGGCGAAAAGATAGTTCTTTTTTTAAGACAGCATCCTATTGTAAATCTTCCTTGGATTGCGCTCACGATTTTACTTTTCTTTGCTCCGGCAATTTTAATAAACTTTCCACTCCTTTCCTTTTTACCGGCTAATTTTCAGTTTATTGCTCACTTGATTTGGTATTTACTGGTTGCGGCTTATGCCGTTGAATCTGCGCTCGCCTGGTTTTTTAATGTTTATATCGTGACAGACGAGAGAGTGGTTGACGTCGACTTTATTAATCTTCTCCACCGTGAGATTACCGAAGCTAAAATTGACAACATTCAAGATACCCACCACGCAGTAGGCGGGGTGTTGCGCACAATTTTTAATTTTGGCGACGTTATTATTCAGACTGCAGGAACGGCTCAAAATATTGAATTTGAGAGAGTACCAAACCCGGCTTCTGTTTCGAGAGTTGTCCAAGAACTGCGGCTTGAAGAAGAACAGGAAAAGATTGAAGGAAGGGTAAGATGATATTAGACATAATTAATATTTGGTTTATCGTTAAGCTTTTGTTTTTGTTTGCTCTGGCAATTTATCTTATCTTTGCCTCGGTTGTGGTACGGCAAGTTTATTTAATGACTGAGACGGTCAAGGTTGGATTTGAGTTTCCGGTGAGAATTATTGCTTGGGTTTATCTCTTTGGCGCCATTTCTGTCTTTTTAATCGCCTTATTCACCCTATAGTCTAACGATGTCTGTCCGAACCGGTTTAGCCCGTATAGTTGGAACTCCAACAAAATCTGCATGGGCTCAAGTGCACCAGTATAGTGTTGTCGACGAAACAAAAATTGCCTCGCGCGGACAGTTGTATGCTGTTTTTTCCTTAGATTTAACACTTCTTCCGTCAGTTGATGTTGGACATGAGATTATTACGCGATTAAATGAGGAATATTACGGAGATGAAAGCCGCGACCAGCCGTTTTCTTTACTCCGCCGGGCGGTAGAAACAGTCGCGTCTGAGTTTTCCGCCGTAAAACTTGAGATTGCAACGTGTGTTTTATGGCGTAAATATGTTTATTTTTGTATTTGTGGTCAGGCTGGAGTACGGGTATACCGCGATCAAAAACTAGTTAACATTCTGTCTGGTCAAGAGCAAAAACTGGCAATTGCCTCAGGCCAGCTAAATCCGCAAGACCTCTTCTTTTTAACAACAAGCGCCTTTGACAAACTTATTGATACTCAAACGCTTACTCAAATGCTCGGTCAATTTGGCGATATTTCTGAACTTGCCGACAATATCGTTCCTTTAGCGCACCGCGCTTCTCTGCCAACTTTAGCAACAGCCATACTTTCCCCGGTTGCCTATACTTCAGAACCAGAAACTGTAGGCGAGGAGATAGTTAGAGAAGAAATGGTTTCTCAACAATCGCCAGCGCCCCAGGTTGCAGCTAAAAATGTTTCCAAGGGATGGTTTTTTAAAGATTTACTGGTAAAAATTGCCCTTAAACTTCCCGACAGGGAGGTGGCGACAAATACCCGTTTTACGCCGTCTGGAAGAAAAACGGCTGTTTCTGTTGGACTCCTCCTTTTGGCGTTGTTTGCTCTAAGTATCGGTTTTGGGATTAAGCAAAAACAAGAACAGGAATACCGCCTTTCTTACTCTACCCAGCTTACTCAGGCGCAAAGCGCTTACGAAGAATCAATTATGCAAAAAGAAGTTAACTCCGAAAGGTCCCGGGAGCTTTTTTTACAAGCCAAACAGGTTGCAGACGAGCTCCTTCGCCGCGGGATAAAAGATGAAGAATTAAGTGATTTAATAGTTAAGATCCAAAGCGAGACGCCAAACATTTTAGGTGAGGTAAGGCAAGAAGCTGCCGTATTTTTAGACTTATCGCTTGTGCGCACGGGAGTTTCTGCCAGCGAGCTTTCCCTGCATCAGGAAACATTGGCAATTTTAGATAGGGGCGGACAGCGGATTATTTCAATTTCTTCTGCCAAAGAAACGCTGGCTCTCAGCGGTCCGGAAAAGCTTAAAAATCCGAAATCAATCGCACTTTATGCCGGGCGTTATTTTTCCTTGGGGGACAATGGAATTGTAGAGCTGGATAAAAAGGGAACAGTCGTGCGCGAAATAAAATCGGATGAGGAGTGGGTGGATCCAGTAAAAATTGGCGCTTTTGGCAGTAATGTTTATCTTTTGGACAAAAAGGGAGAAATTTGGCGTTATTCGGGGACAGAAGGAGATTTTAGCGCTAAACAGCGCTGGCTGGCTCCTGGAGTAACCCCTGACTTTTCCGGCGTTGTTGACATCTCAATTGACGGGTCGATCTGGACATTAAACCAGGACGGAACAATTTTAAGGTATACCAAAGGTGCTCCTAGTTTAATCAAGCTGTCAGGATTAGAAAAACCACTATCAGGGGCTTTGGCAATATACGCAGTCGAAGATTTAGACAGTTTTTATCTTTTAGACAAAAACAATTCAAGAATCGTCGAGTTGTCAAAAAGAGGTGTTTACCAAAAACAGTATCTGGCTTCTCAAATTGCCGAGACTGTAGACTTTGTAGTTTCTAAAAAATCAGCGAAAATATTCCTTTTAACCAGCGAAAAGGTGTTAGAACTTCCCTTGTAGTTGTACAATTAGGTGTGAAAATTTTTAATCGCCGAGCAAAACACGACTATTTTTTGCTAGAGAGTATTGAAGCCGGAATCGCTTTGACTGGCAACGAGGCTAAATCCTTATTGCTTGGTCGGGCTGAGCTTGGAAGCTCTTTTGTGCGAATTAGGGACGGTGAGGCTTGGCTGGTAGGTGTAAATATTCCTCCGCATGGCGGAATTCAGGGACATGATCCTTTACGTCTGCGTAAACTTCTTTTAAACAAAGAGGAAATTACATCCCTGGAAACGAAAATGAAACAGCAAAAGTTGACTCTTGTGCCTGTTTCGCTGTACAATAAGGGGCGTTTGATCAAGGCAAAACTGGCTTTAGCGCGAGGCAAAAGACAGTTTGAAAAACGCGAAGCCAAGCGGAGGAAAGATCTTGACCGCGAGGCAGAAATTGCCTTGAAAGACCGTTGACCCTCCGACGCTCGCGCTTTGGAAGAGTACCATGGGGACGCTAGGTTTCGACGGGAAAGCACATTAACACGCAGCAATCCGAGTTTGGTTAATACTCGTTAAACAGAACTAAAAACTAACTGGTACGGATGAATCCGTTCCATCAGGTTTAGCTTACGCATACGCGTAAACTAGTCTGCATCTGTATTTTGTGCGCTCAACCGCAAAGTATGGGTGTCAACCTTAGTTGAGATAGTTCAAAACATCGATCGAGTTTTGAACAAAATTTAGATCAGGCAAACACTAGTACTTTTGGTATTTGAAGATGTGTTTGTTAAAAAATATCAATTACCTAAGCTTGTAGAAGCGTTTAAGGCTGTTTTGCCGGATGAGGGTTCAACTCCCTCCGTCTCCACCATAAAATCCCGTTATACTAAAAGAGTAGGCGGGATTTTTTGTGGGTATTTTAGATATTATTTTTCCTAAAAAGTGCGCTGGGTGCGGCGAGTTCGGAACCTATTTTTGTGTTTCTTGTATCCAGTCTTCTAAGCTATATTTTCCCCAAGCTTGTCCTAAATGCGAGCGAGCTTCGATAGACGGAATAACACACGTCCGGTGCAGAAAAAGGCTAACTCCAGACGGATTAACTTCAGTTTGGGAGTACGAGAAAGCCCCCAGGGAACTTATATTGAAGCTGAAATATAAATACGTCACAGACGTAGGTTTAAGCCTAGCCGTGCCTGCGTCTGGAACTCTCAAAAATATAAAAAGAAGCAACCCAACCTCTCCAAAATGGACAGATAAACTGATTTTAGTGCCTATCCCGCTTCACTGGACACGAAACAACTGGCGCGGTTTTAACCATGTGGAAGAGGTAGGTAAAATATTAGCTCAGCTTATGGGTTGGGAAATGACAAATCTGCTTGAGCGTTCAAAAATGGCAAAACAGCAAGTCGGACTGAAAGGAAAAGAAAGGAAAGAAAACGTGCAGGGAGTTTTTAATCTAGTCTCTAACCCTCCAGCCTCTAGTCTCGACACAATTATTCTCTTTGATGATGTTTGGACAACCGGCTCGACCATGCTTGAAGCGACAAGAGTACTAAAACAAGCGGGATTTAAACGTGTTTGGTGTCTAACTTTAGCGAGGTAGGAAATTTCCGCTAGCCTTCAGTTGCTTTTAAGCCCAAGGATTTTGCTAGTTCTTTAAAAAAGTCTTTTAAGTTATTTACTTTCCCCATATAAGAATCTCAAACAAACGCTTTCTTCGAGGCGAAAGGTTAAGTTTTTCCCAATTTTTCTTAACTTCTGAGAGTTTTATTTTTTTTCTTCCTGAACCGTAATTTACATCTCTTTCCAAAAGTAACAGTTTACCTATTTTAGATTTTTGCAATTTTTTCTTATCGTAGTCCCAGACAAGACTCATGAAGTAAATTATACTAGCTTTCAGGTAATTTTCTAAATTTTAATGCCAGACTCTGGCTCATTGAGATCGAAAGACAGAAAATTATCTCTTATGATCAGTAATCGCCTGATTGGTGCTCTGCTCATGCCATAAGTGCGGAGGGGATAGGACTCGACAGTTTGTGCAAACAAACTGGTTGTTCATCTGCAACAGTTATCAAACTTTTAATATAGAGAGTTTGTATTTCCAAATTTTTTCGTCAGAAGTAATTAAAGTTAGACCTTCAACCTTAGCCTGAGATATAAGAATTCTATCAAATGGATCTTTGTGTAATAAAGGTAAATTTTCTACTTTTAGGATATGCTCCAAATCAATTGGTAGTAGCAAAAACCCAGCTTTTTCAGCGCCTTTAACTATATTTTTTGGTACCCTCAAAGGGTTTTTTATGCGCTTGATTATAATTTCCCAGATACTTGCCGTACTTAGATATAAACGAACTTGCGGATTTGCCAAAAGTAGAAGGATATCTCTTTTAAGTCTTAGGCTTCTTTGCATTAACCAGATAAACACTTGTGTATCTACTAGATAGCCATTACTTTTCATTTAATTTATCTCCGCCGTAAAACATTTCTATTATTTCAGGATCTTCATCATTAAAATTGTCTGGAATGGATGCTTTACCTTTCCATAGACCAAACTTGCGCGGCTTTAATTCCTCTTTAAGAGGCACGAGTTTAGCCACAGGTTTTCCAGCCTTGGCTATAATAACTTCCTCTCCATTTTGGGTTTTGGCTATGAGCTTAGAGAGAGTAGTCTTCGCTTCGTGAATATTAACTATGTGCATGGTAGTAGTTAGCTAACTTAGCTAAGTTTAGTAGATTAGTAACCAAGTGTCAAGATTTAAATTGAGAAGTTGGATTAAAATTTGGTATTCCAAGACATTTCCCAATTGGCGGAATTCCCCCCTTCCGCTTTTCCTTTTCTCAGACGGAACGGGAACGGAAGCAGGCGAGCAAAAGCTTGTCCCGTGCCACGACACGGGATTCCTTCCCCCCAACCCCCTTCCTTTTTGCCCGCCTGCTTGGGCTTCGCCCTGAAATTTTTTTGCGGGGCTTACGAATCTCTTCCGGTACTTGCTCCGAATAGCCTCTTAACCGTTGCCACAACGTTGTCGAACACGGAAGTCAATTTCGTTTTTGCTTCTTGTGTTAAGCGAGACGTGTGCATCACAGAATTTCTAAGCGGCTTGTATGGTTTATCTTCATCTTTAAGTATCCCGTTGTCAATAATTTTTGCCAGATCCATATAGTCCAAATACATCAAGAGATTATCCTCTTCATTTCTAATTTGGATAGAAGTTCCGGCTTCTCCTTTTTGTTGTTGCAAACTCTGCTTGCCCCTCTCGCCCTTACAATACTCGCACAGACTAGTATTCCCCGTCGTGGAATTATATCTATCTATGCAAGTATTTCCGCTCTGATCTGCGTTGGTGCATGCTGTCGGAGCCGATCCATTCTCCCCGATATGCCTCCTTAACAAATTTTCGGAAATAAAACATTCGGCGTAGGAAGTAAGATTGTATTTCGCGTCATCTCGTAAATCGTTTACCCAACCGTCGATTTTTCTCCGATTTTCGGAATCCTCGGGCAAATCGTATTCTTCCGAAACAGCATTGTACAGTTCTTCCGCTTTTCTTTCTTTGTTCGGAACATTTTCATTTTCAGGATCGCCGTCTTTTCTGTGCTTTCTTCTCAATTCATCCCAATCGGCGACAATTTCCAAAATCTTTTTTCTCAAACTTTCCAAAAACTCCTTGTATTTGGAATCGTCGGCGATAATACCCTCGCGACTGGTCGTAAATCTGTCTTGTTCGTCGTCTAAATCGTTAAAATGTATCTGTCCGTAGAAGTAATTTTCCGCAACTCTAGCCGTAGGAATATGTTTTAGGATATCTCTTTCGCGCAGTCTTCCGTTTACAAAAAGATCCACGCTGGCTCTTTCGTCGGTGGTGGTTATTTTTAGATCACTTGGCTTGTTGACGGAAGCAACAAATCCTTTTATATTGCCGTCCATTTGAATGGATTTTTCCGCCTCTTTCAAGTTCGTGAGTTTGTTGTTTATGTAAGGATCATCAAGATCGTTAATATTCCAAAGGAATTGGGTTTTTTGCGCCAGGTCGTCAAGATTATCTAGGGTGATTTTTTCGCCGTTGATAAAAATATTGAAAGAATCGTCTAAAAGCGAAAATCGAAAATAAAGTGCGATAATTTTTTTCAAAAAATCCAAACTGTTCTTTATCCCGTCTTTGATATTTTCAAATCGTATGATCGTGCCTCGTTCGTGCTCGCTCGTATATTGAGAAAATTTGTCGGCCTCCCAATTTTCCAATGGGTATTGTTGCGGAGTTAAATCGTTCGTAATCGCCTCATCAAGTCCGGAATTATCAATAACCCCGCCGACATAATCGCCGCCGCTTACCTTTGAAATTACAGTGATTTTATCCGCGCACGACAAAAGAGCCAATTTTCCTATACCTTTCCTGCCTATGAACGGCCTGCCTTTTGCGGAAGCGGCCGCCCCCTCTTTTCTTTTTGAGTATCCGATTTTCAGAAACTTATTCTGAAAATCTTCCGCGGTCATACCAATTCCGTCGTCTTTGATAAAGAAATTGTTGTTTTCTCTATCAATATAAATATGGACATTTTCCGCGTCCGCGTCCCAAGCGTTCGAAATCGCTTCGCCGAGAACGGTAGCAAAACTTCGGTACAAATTCCGTCCCAAATGGTCAAGGACGCTTAACGATATTTCAAATGTAAATCTATTGTCCGGCATATTCTTTTAAGTGGTTTTTGATACTTTTACCTATTACAGATCCAAGTCTTACCGGCACGGCGTTGCCGATAAATTTTGCGATGTGCGCCACGACAATCGGCTCGTTTGATTCCGTAAACCTGTAGTTTGCCGGAAATGTTTGGAAAATTGCCGCTTCTCTTAAACTTATGGCCCTGTCTTGTTCCGGGTGGCCGAATCGTCCGTTACCCAATCCTATACACTGGGTGGTCATCGTCGGTGCGGGATCGTCCCAACGCATACGCCCGTAAACCGTGCCTCTGTATGTTTTACCGGTATCTTTTTTATGACAGTCCAAAACTAAATTTTTATTCCAACTTCTGGAACTGCCTCCGTCGTGAGGAGTAGATTTTATTCTTTTCAAATTTTTTGGGCTAAGTTTTCTCGCACGATGAAGCGGATCGGTCTCACTTGCTCCTCCGTCTTTAAGCGGCTCAAGGTTTTTGATAACATCACGCACGGTTACTCTCTTGCCCTTGTGCGTTCTCTTTATCAACTGAATCTCGCCGAATCGGGAAGCGAGCAAAACCAACCTTTTCCTTCTCTGGGGAACTCCGTATTCCGAAACGTCCACTATTTCATATTTGTAGGTGTAGCCGTTTTCCTCCAGCGTATCAATAAATGTTTTGAAAATAGGATATTTTTTCATGTCCGCAAGCCCGCCTACATTCTCCATAGAAACAATGTCCGGCAACGTTTCTTTTATCAAATTTGCGAACTTTCCAATGGGTTCAAGCTGTTGCGCGGTGATTTGCTTTAAGTTTAACCTAGAAAACGGCTGGCATGGCGCGCAACCCACCAACACTCGTATTGTTTCTTTTTTCGCGCCGAACAGTTTATTTATTTCTTTCGCTGAAACCTGCAGTATGTCTTTATGTATAAATTTTGTCCTGTTGTTATATTCGTATCCGTATTTGCATGAGTTGTCGTTATCTATTCCCGCGACAACATCAAGACCCTCTTTGATAAGGCCGTGAGACAGCCCACCTATACCACAAAACAAATCAATAACTTTTAACTTTTTGGTTGCGTTCATATTGAAAAATTCTTTTTTGCTTAGATTTTTCATATTCCTGATTTTTTTCGATTATCGTCTTTGCACAGCATTTGACAATTCATTGCAGTCGTTTTTCCGCCCTCGTGCCAAGGGG
>Ga0209541_10013346_pt1 | contig 12566 bp, 14 predicted proteins | sample RifCSPlowO2_01_FD_184027 | JGI IMG/M metagenome (GOLD analysis project Ga0209541, IMG submission 184027) | Groundwater microbial communities from Rifle, Colorado - Rifle CSP2_plank lowO2_0.1 (SPAdes) (version 2) | ecosystem: Environmental > Aquatic > Deep subsurface > Groundwater | place...
GCAAACATCGAAGGACGTTGTAAAACGTGTGCCAGGACAAAGCATCAGCCTGTTTTGAGAGGTTCACTGCCTCCCGATGGCTAGAAGCAATTTCAGAGAGTGCGTTAGCAATGATGGGGGACTATGAAGCAGTGTTGCCCGGAATGCTGTGGAGTCAATCTGAAAACCATCCCTCTTTGGAATTGTTATGGTGCCCGAGTTCTTCAACTGCATGGTTCGCCCAGCAGTTTTCTTTTTAACGGGTGTTAGCGAATTGGGTGGCGTTTCTATGCCGGAGGCGGCAAAAAGAGGGGAATGAGGGACGTTTAACGTCCCTCACGATGAGATATAATGGATAGATGCGAAAAGAACCATTTGGTGTCGGGTCATATGTTCACGTTGTTCAAAGAGGAACGCGCGGGTTGCCTATTGTTCGCGATGAAGCTGATCGATTTCGATTCTTGCTTATGCTGACACATTTCAACGACAGCTTCACCTCTCCGAATTGGTATCGTGATTTGCATGATGCACATATCCATAAAACTTTTGAACGCCCTCTTCATTGGCCAGAACGCGATGCGTATGTGCTCTTGTCTGTTTTTGGACTTGTTGAAAATCATTTTCATCTCCTGCTCGAAGAAATAAAAGAGGGTGGCATTGCCCGCTTTATGCACCGACTTGGGACTGGAATGGCAAAGAAATTCAATGAACGATATGGCGAAAAAGGTTCACTCTTCCAAAGTTCTTACTGTGCTCGAATTGTAGATGATGATAATTATTTTCGATACGTATCAGCATACATCCAAGTTAAGAATTCATTTGATGTCCATCCGAAAGGCTATAATTGGGCGCGAGATAATTTTGATGAGGCGTATGCGTGGGCTAGTACCTATCCCTATTCAAGTTTGGGCGATTATGTCGGGACATTCGATCGCCCGATTGTTGACAAGGAATTCCTCGCGTCGCTTTACAGCCCTGAAGAATATCGCGAATTTGCCCGAGATGTAATTCTCGATCGCAATATGCCCGACGATTTCAAACTTCATAGCACCGATTCTTTCGAATGAGAGTTAAGGGACGCTTAACGTCCCTCACTATCTGTATATCAACGGGTGTTGGCGAACTGGGTGGCGGACTCGATGCCATCGGTTACGAAGAGGCGCGCGGCCTCGGCAGCCTTTTTGAACGCCTTTTTCGCCGTTGTTTCTTCCCCGGGCCGCCACTTCCCTATCACGTGCTTGATGACTTTCTCTTCGTCTTTGAGTTTTTTCGCCTGATTCTTCTTACCTATAGGCGCAACGCCGATCCTGATGCGCACGAAGTCCTGCGTCTTTATCGCACGCATGACGCTCTCGACGCCTTTATGCCCTCCCGAGCCGCGTCCGAACACCATTTTTATGGTGCCGACCGGCAAGTCCAAGTCATCGTGAATGACGAGCAAGCTTTTTGCCGCTTTCGGACTCTTTACGAACGCGCTCACGGCTTTGCCGGAAGCGTTCATCATCGTCTCGGGCAGGACAAGCGTCACATTCTCGCCGCCTATCGAACCTTTGCTTACGAGCGCATTCGCCGTTTTATTGAAAATGAAATCATCAAAACCCCCATTCTTGGCTACAAGCTCCACGGCGTTCCTGCCAGCGTTATGCCGCGTCTTCTCGTATTCCTTCCCCGGGTTCCCGAGTCCTACGATGACGATTGACATACAGGAATCGTACCACAGCGCGCGGGTGCGGCGAAAATGGATAGTAAGACTTGGCCTAGCGGCCCGGAGCGCGATCCATTTTTGCCGCACCCGCGCGCTGAAGCTTGCGTAGTGCCCGCATACGAGTACAATGCCCACATGTCTGACTCTTGGAAAGGTCTGTTAAAAGATCTTTTCATGCTCGCGTTCCTCGTCATCGTTGTCGTCATTCCTATCCGCCTCTTTGTCGTCTCGCCTTTTGTTGTGGATGGCGAATCGATGCATCCGACATTCGAGCATCTCGACTACCTTGTCGTGGACGAGCTCCTGTACCGCTTTCGCGCACCTGCGCGCGGTGATGTTATCGTCTTCCGCTATCCGACAGACCCTTCCATCTTCTATATCAAGCGCATCATCGGGCTCCCGGGCGAAACAGTATCTATCGACCATGGCGCTGTTACCATCACGACTGCTACCGGAGTGGAGCTAACGCTTACTGAACCCTATATCGTGAACGAAGACGCGACCTACACCAAAGACGTTTCGCTGAACGCGGGAGAATATTTCGTCATGGGCGACAACCGCCCCAACAGCTCCGACAGCCGCGTATGGGGGCCCTTGCCGAAAAAGGACATCATCGGCCGGGTGGACCTGCGGCTTCTGCCCATCGGCAAGAGCGGCTTCTTCCCGGGTAAGGTGAAGCTGTCTCCTACGGCCGCAAACGCCATCGCTCCAGTAACACCATGATGCGTGACGTCATTCCGGCGGAAGAACTTTTAAACAAAGCGAGTGCGATCGGCCAGTATTACGGCTTCATGCCGCTCTCTTCTCTCACCGCGAAAGGGCGCGGGAGCACTGTACGCAAGTCGGCGGGCTACCCCGAAGCGCTCGCCCATCTTACGCTCGACCCTGTTGCCGAGATTGTCGCGAGCTTCTTGAAGCAATTCCAACATCTCGAGTGCGCACCGGGTCCCCGCCAGCCGCTCTTTGTCTGGCATACCAATATCACGCCAGGCCGCCCTGCGCCAAAAAAAGCGGTCATCCAATTCCACGCGCTCGGCACGGACCGCGCGCTTTCCGACGCGATCGTCATCCACGCGCTCATCGCGCTTACGCGCGACCTTTTTCACGAAGAGCCCATCGTCCGCATCAATTCGATGGGCGATAAAGAGACTCGCGCGCGGTACGCGCGTGAGCTTGCGAATTTTTTCAAAAAGCGCGGCGCGGCGCTTCCCGAAGAATGCATCCACTCCGCGAAGCATGACACCCTTCTTGCCGCCGAACTGTTGATCGCGTCCGCCTCCGGAGGAGAAGACCTTCCCGCGCCGACCGAGCATCTCTCGGACGCAAGCCGCAAGCGCTTCGAGGACCTGCTCGAATATCTCGAAATGACCGAGACGCCCTATGAGCTCGCACGCACACTCATCAGCCGCGGCTCCTGCTGGAGCGATACCTGCTTTGAGCTCGTCCTTGGCGAACGTCGTGTTGCGTGGGGGTCGCGCTACAACGACTTTACCCGCCACTTCTCGCTCGGCTCCTTCGTAAGCGCCATCGGTGCGGTACTCCAGATACCAAGCGAAGGTCGGGTGGTGATCAAAGCGAAACCAGCGCGGCTGCGTTTCTCTTTCGTCCATATCGGCGACGAAGCAAAGCGGCTCTCTATCAAGCTCGCCGATGACTTCCGCAAGGCGCATGTGCCGCTCTCGCAAGATATCGGCGTTGAATCCTTGACCGAGCAAATTCGTCTCGCAGAACAGCGAGGTTGCCCCTATCTCCTTATTATGGGGCGCAAAGAGGCGCTCGAGGGCTCCGCCATCTTGCGTAATCGACAAACCCAAGAAGAAATCACCCTTCCCCTCCTCGGTCTCGCCGAGCGCCTGAAAGCAGTCGCATAAAAAATAGACAATTACGGCTCTCATATGCTAGAGTCGGGATATCATGATGGCGAGTACAAGAGTGGAGGTACGGCGCGGGAAGAACGAGAGTTCGACCGCGCTTATTCGCCGCTTCACCCGCCGGGCGCAGGGGCTCGGACTCGTCCGGGAACTCCGCGACCGCCGTTATTGGAAGCGCGCAAAGTCGAAAAACGTCGACCATAAGCGCGCCCTCATCTCAAAGGTCCGCCGCGAGAAATACAACGAACTCGTGAAGCTCGGCAAGATCGATCTCACAGCGCGTAAGAACGTGCGCGGCAAGGGCCATAAGAAATAAACGGATGGCGGGTGTCTCTCTCAAGAACCTCACGCGGCGTCCACTACTAAGCAGGCACTGCGTATTTTCAGAAATTGCAGAAAAGGTGCTCCCTGGCTGGGACCTCTCGCTCGTCTTCGTCGGACCGACGAAGGCGCGCGCGCTGAACGTACAATTGCGCGGCAAGGACTACATCCCGAATGTGCTCTCGTATGTCGTCGGCGAAAAGTCAGGCGAAATAATTATCTGCCCGAGTGAAGCCGCGAAGCAGGTCTCCTCTTTCCAGCTTCCTCTTTCCAGCTTCCTGCTCCTACTCTTTATCCACGGCGCACTGCATATAAAAGGATGGGCGCATGGTGCTACTATGGAGAAATGCGAACGAACGCTCCTTGCGCGATATGTCACGACGCATAGCCACCGGCATCGACATCGGCACGTACCAGGTAAAGATGGTCGTCGTCGAGGAACTCTTCGATAGGCGCACCCGTACGCGGCAGCTGCGCATTCTCGGCACGGGCCTCGCCGAGTCGAAGGGCCTCCGGCATGGCTATATCGTCAATAAGGAAGAGGTCTCTGCGAGCATCCGCGAAGCGAAGCGGCAGGCGGAGTCGGTCGCGCGCGTCCCTCTTCGTGCCGGCTTCCTCGCGGTGGGCGGCATCTCGCTCGACGAGGCGCGCGCGACCGGCTTCGCTATCATCTCGCGCGCCGACCAAGAGATAACCGAACTCGACTTGGAGAAAGCGGGAAAAGCGGCGCGCGAGGCGGCGGCGCCCGGGTTCCTTAATCGGCACGTACTCCACAGCATCCCGGTTGAATATCGCATCGACGGCGCCAAAGTGCTTGGCAACCCGCTCGGCATGAAAGGCGTTCGCCTCGAAGTCGACTATCTCTTCGTTACTTGCCTCGCCCAGCACGAGGAAATACTGGCGGCCGCGGTTGAGGATGCGAACATCGAGATCATCGATCAGATGGCGTCCCCGCTTGCCGGCTCGTACGTTCTCCTCGAGGGCGACCAAAAGATGAAGGGCTGCGTCCTCGCGAATATCGGCGCAGAGACGGTGTCCATCGTCGTCTACGACGAGAACATACCTATTTCGGTAAAAGTGTTCCCCATGGGCTCGAGCCACATCACAGACGATATCGCTTTGGGCCTGCGCATTTCGCTTGAAGAAGCGGAGCGCGTAAAGCTCGGCCGCTTGTCGGGAGCAATGTACCCGCGTAAAAAAGTCGACGATTTTATCGGCGGCCGCCTTGCCGCGATGTTCGCGCTCATTGATAAGCACTTGAAGTCGCTCGGCCGCCGCGGTCCCCTGCCCGCCGGCATCATCATCTCGGGCGGCGGCGCGGGCATCGGGCCCATCAGCGATATCGCGCGCGGCTCGTTGAAGTTGCCCGCGCGGCTTGCGGAGCTCCGCCTCTCTGCCGATACCAAGATCCGCGACGCGACCTGGGCCGTCGCCTACGGTCTCGCGCTCTGGGGGCTCACGGGCGACACAAATGCGCCCAAGAAGAGTCTTAGTACCCTGGTGAGAAAATTCTTTCAGCAATTCTTGCCCTAAAACATTTTGCGAGCTTGCAAAATGTTCGGGCGAACATTGCTTTGCAATGTTGTAGCCCTTAAACAACAAGTCGTATTCATTAAATGTCAATATTTGCATATTATTAGGTTCTGTTAGTATGGCGGCACAACATGTCCAAGCGTATTGAACCAGAGATCGAGACGTTCGCACGGATCCGCGTGGTCGGCATCGGCGGTTCGGGCAAGAACGCCATCAACCATATGATCAATTCGAAGGTGCGCGGCGTCGAATTCATCGCCGTCAATTCCGATGCGCAGGACCTCCACCGCTCGCTCGCGAAGCGGAAGATCCATATCGGCAAGAATCTTACGCGTGGGCTCGGTACCGGCATGAATCCGGAGCTCGGCAAGCGCGCCGCCGAAGAGACGCGGCAAGAAGTGCAGGAAGCGCTCACCGGAAGCGACATGGTCTTCATCACGTGCGGCATGGGCGGCGGCACCGGCACCGGTGGCGCGCCGATCATCGCGAAGATCGCGAAGGAGGTCGGCGCGCTTGTCATCGCCGTCGTCACGAAGCCATTCTCCTTCGAAGGCGCCCAGCGTAAGGACATTGCCGACCGCGGCCTCGCCGAATTGAAGAAAGAGGTTGACGCCTTCATCGTCATCCCGAACGACAAACTGCTCTCTATTGTCGAGAAGAACACCTCGGCGAAAAATGCGTTCGCTATGTGCGACGAGATCCTGCGCCAGGCGGTCGAGGGCGTCTCCGACATCATCACGACGCCGGGCGACATCAATACCGACTTCAACGACATCAAGGCGATTATGGAAGCGGCCGGCCCGGCGCTTATGGGCATCGGGATTGCCGAGGGTGATGAACGCGCGAGAGAAGCCGCCCGCCAAGCGGTCAATTCTCCCCTGCTCGACGTCTCTATCAGCGGCGCGAAGGGCATTCTCTTTGTCGTCGCCGGTTCTGACGATCTTGGCATCCTGGAGGTGCAAGAGGCGGCAAAAGTCATCAGCGAATCCGTCGACAAGAACGCACGGGTTATCTTCGGCATCATGAAGGATGAGAAGCTCAAGAAGGGCCAGGTCCGCATCATCGTCATCGCGACCGGCTTCCCCGAGAGCGCGGCCCACGCTTCCGCCTCGGTATTCGAGCGTTCTCTTTTTTCCATTCCCGCAGAAAAGCGTGAAGAGGAACGCGGCCGCATTTATAACGAGATACTGTCCTCCAAGGGTGCCGCGGCAGGAAGCGGAAAACAAAAAGAGGAAAAGAAAGAAACAGAGGAAGTCCTTGTCCTCGTCGAAAAAGAAGAACCGGTTGTAACAGCGACGCCGCATAAGCGTGAGTCCGTAGCGGCGATCCCCGAAGACGACGACTCGTGGGGCGCAATTCCCGCCTTCCTGCGCCGACACAAGAAATAAATCGAGTATACTGTTTGCATGTATGATTTGATAATTATTGGCGGCGGGCCCGCCGGCGTCGCTGCGGCTGTCTACGCGGCGCGCAAGCGCTTGAAGACCGTGCTTATCGCCGAAGAGATCGGCGGGCAGTCGATCGTCTCAGAGGGCATCGAGAACTGGATCGGCTCGCCTAAAATACACGGCCAGGAGCTCGCTAAACTTTTTCAAAGACATGTGGAGGCAGTAAAGGGCGATATGGTAGAACTTGCGCTACATGAGCGCGTTGTCTCACTTGAACGGGCAGAGAAGGGATTCATGGCAAAGACGAAAGCTGGCAAAGCGTTCACTGCCATGGCAGTGCTCGTGGTCTCCGGTGCCGGGCGCCGGAAGCTCGACGTGCCGGGGGCGGAAAAGTTTGAGCACAAGGGCGTCACGTACTGCGCCTCCTGCGACGGCCCACTCTTTGGCGGCATGGATGTCGCAGTAGTCGGTGGCGGCAATGCCGGCTTCGAAACGGCGCTCCAGCTCCTCGCCTATGCGAAGTCCGTCACCCTCCTCCATCGGCATAAAGAATTCAAAGCGGATCCGATAACCGTGGAGAAGGTGCGCGCTCACACGAATATGAGCATCCTCGCGCATGCCGAGCCGACTGAAGTAACAGGCGAGCAATTCGTCATCGGCTTGAAATATAGGGAAAAAGATTCGGGAGACATACGCGAACTCGCGGTCTCCGGCATCTTCGTCGAAGCGGGCGTCCTGCCGAACACGGATTTCGCCGAAGGGCTGCTCGAACTCGATGCAGTGAAGCGCATCAAAGTTGACCCGAAAAATCAGCGCACGAATATCGAGGGCGTGTGGGCGGCCGGCGACTGTACGGACGAGCTCTACCACCAGAACAACATCGCCGCCGGCGACGGCGTGAAGGCGCTTGAAGATATTTATCTCTGGCTCAAAAAGCAATAAAAACGCTTGACTTTTTAAATAGTAAGGTATACAATATGAAGCAGTAAGATCCTATCTGTAACCTCACCTGGGAGAACTGAAATGAGTGAATATTCTGGAATTTTCGCCTTATTGGCGCGGGTCCCGATGTGGGCGACCGTATTCGTTGCACTGGTCGTCGGCATGGCGATACCATTCGTCATAGCGGACCGAACGTCAGGATTGTTCTTCAACTTCTCGTATTCGGGAATGATTGGGGATATATGCCTGTTGACGGTGGTCCTTATCGGGGCCACAGTCATCCAGCGAGAAGTACCGATTCCCTCTTGGTTCGCCGGTATGTGGCCGCAAATAATCTGGTTCGCGGCTTGTATCGCAGTGGGAGTCTTCCTCGTCACTGTAGCCACGCCGTGGCCGATCGCGACATGGCCGGATCGCTACCACAATGCCGTCACGGTGTCCCTCTTCTTGTTCCTGGTGCCGCTCATGGCCCTCGCCATTCTGTATGGTGGAAATCGCACGGAAACGACTGTGGCGCTTCTGCTCATAGCGATATGGGGTGGATTGGTCGTCTATGATTTTAAGAATGACCGGATGGACCAGCCGGCGCGACTGGAGCGGCTATTCGGTCTCAAGCTCGTTAACGACCGCTTCGAAAAACCCTAAACCCGCCTGCCCCGGAGGAGCCCCGCGCTTCTGCCGGGGTTTCTTCTTTTACACCGTGAGCACTATGTCCTATTTCTTTTGTAGACGTAATACGCGGCGAGGACGAGGATGCTGATAGCGGCTACCACGAGCGCGTCGCGCCTGAAGACAGAAAGGATTGCTTGATAATTGGCGCCGAAGAAGTAGCCCACCACGAGGAATTGCCCGATGCCGACCGTGACGCCGGCGATGTTATAGGGAAGGAATGTCGGGTACGGCACCTTGTAGACGCCGGCGAGAAACGGCGTTATCCACGACACCGGCCCTAGGAGGCGCGCGAAGAAGATGCTCTTCGTTCCGTATTTTTCAAAGAACGCCATTCCCTTCCGGTAATTCGTATAGTTGAACACTTTGTTGTGCTCGTTGAAAAAGGACGCGCCGTAGCGCCGACCGATCGCGAAGCTCGTGCTGTCGCCTAGTACGCCTCCCGCGATGAGGACACCCGAGACAATCCAGATATTGAGCACGCCCGCCCCCGCGAGCAAAGCGCCGGGGATGAAGAAGATCTCGCCATAGATGAAGAAGCCGACGCCGATCAAGGTCTCGAAGTACGAACCGAAGAAGAGCACGAGATAGGAGAGAAGCGTATGTGCCGCAAGAAAGGTGCCGGTGTTCTCCGCGATGCTTGTCAGAAGTTCCATATTTTCTTAAAGGCATCATACACCTCATCGACGGTTATCTGGTGTATGAATCCTTTTCTCGTATAAAAGAACATCTGCCAGACGCCTCCGCCGCGGGTTTTATCGATGGCGATATCCCGCGGATCAAGAGGCAGATAGAAGTGCGGCCCGGGGCCGAAGATCGACACGCTGCGCAGGTCGGCCAAGTACGCCATACTTTTAGGGCCGCTATCCACCCCGATGAAATACTCCGATCTGCGCATCACCAAAAGCAGTTGCGGCAGGGTTACCTGCCCGATGAGGGAGTACACGGGAAAATTCAATTGTGAAGCGATCGCCTTATAATCTGCTTCGTCTTCCTTTCCTCCGACAAAGATAAAACGCATAGCGCCAAGCCCCTGCGCTTTAGAAAATAGAGCTGCCCATTTACCAGTGTCCCAGTGCTTCATTGGCCAGCTCGCGCCGGTGTGGATGATCACTTTCTTCTCGACGGTTTGTAACACGTCGAGTTTCGCCACGCTGGCATAGTCGTTCGGAGTACATTCGAAGATCTCATCGAATGGCACGCGCCTGAAAGTTCCACCCAACATCTCGAAATTAAGTTCGACCCATTGCTTCGGCCGGCGCCGAAGGAGAAGACTCTCCCCTAAATGGAGCGCATATTTACTGTACTCCTTCAGGCCGGAGTGGAGACTCGCCGCCGGTATGGTCCGGAGTAGGCGGTATACCTCGGCGCTCATCCGCATCACGAATATCGCGTCGTACGCGCCGAACTCTTGTGCCGGTCGCTGTTCCCTTTCAACGCTTCGGCCGTACACCGACTTCGCCGTATACACATTCTTCACGCCGCGCACTCTCTCTGCGAGCTCCTTCAGGGGCGGCGCCACGACGAGGTCAACGGCATCCTGGGGGTTGCGCTGTATGAAATCCCGTATCGCCGGCAGGGATGCCGCGAATTCTCCGATAAGGCAGGTATTGACTATCAATACGCGGCTGGTTCTCCCCTGCGGTTTCTTACGGAAGAGGTTGCGGAGCGCAAGCACGCAAAAAAGCGGTATTTCCTGGTACAAGTTGAGATATTCGAGATTCACCTTTCGTACATTCATGCCGGTATGTCTCAATTGAAGCGATTGGAGTTAGCGCTATACTAGCACAATGCACCAACGTTTCTTCTCGATCATCGTCCCCTGTTACAACGAAGAACGTCTTATCGATACGACCCTCACCTGCCTCACGAGCATCGACTACCCTAAGGACCGCTGCGAGATCATCGTCGTCGAGAACGGCTCGACCGACCGGACATTTGAAATAGCGAAAAAATATGCATTCGGGAACTGTCGCGTGTATCAGTCGCCGAAGGGCGTCTCGCGGGCGCGCAATTTCGGCATCTCTATGTGCGCGCCGAACACAGAGTGCGCGATTTGGCTTGATGCCGATACGTTCTTGAAGCCCGATATCTTGAATGCTATTAATGCGTATCTCCACGCGCACCCCGATGCCGACTTCGGCACGACCGATGTGTATCTGGATGATGAGACGCGCGCTGGCCGCTTCTGGTCATGGTACATCAACGTTACCGACCGTTTCCTGCGCATCATGCATCGTATCCATATCGTGCGCTCGTATCTTCTGGACAAGGTGGAATACGACGTAGACCTCGTGTCGGGCGAAGACGTGAAATATTCTCGCGATCTCGCGCGGTACGGCACCTATTTTTTCATGCCCACGGATCAGGTCATCACCTCGGCGCGGCGGTTCAAGCACAAGGGCTATATAAAGATGTTTTTCATCAACATGACATCGGGACTGCCGAGGTGGATCCTCAAGAAGAACAGTTGGGAGACTATTCGTTAGGCACGAACTCAAGGCTGACCGAATTCATGCAGTAACGGTCACCGGTCTCGGTCGGCCCGTCGGGGAAAACATGTCCCAAGTGCGAGCCGCATCGGGTGCAGACGGCCTCCATCCGCGCCATATGCTCCGTGTGGTCCTCGATGAGTTGGACGCTGCCAGCAATCGCGCGGTCGAAGGAGGGCCAGCCGCTTCCTGAATCGAACTTCGCGTTTGAATCAAAGAGGGGATTGCCGCATGCGGCACATACGTATGTGCCGTCGCGCTCCTCTTTTAGGTACGCGCCAGTGTACGGCGCTTCAGTTCCCTTCTCGCGTAGCACGCGATACTCTTCGGGCGAGAGCCGTTCGCGCCATTCTTCTTCAGATTCCGGCAGCTCCTCTCGTTCAGTATTCATGGTGATGTGCGGCATATGAGAACATGGTAGTTCCCGGCACTATAAAATTTCATGAAGGATGCCAGCGGTCTCTACGCTGTATTCTCTCGATCTATCTGCTTCTTGAGCTTTTCGTTGAGCTTGATGAACTCCTCTCGGCTAATCTTCGGATGCTTCCAGAACTCGATCCGGATGCCGTCGCCTAATCGCCGCGGGATGACGTGGAAGTGGGCGTGCATCATATACTGCCCGGCATCCCGCCCATTGTTGAGGAGCACGTTGTAGCCGTCGTGGTCGGCGATAAGCGCATTCCCCACCCTCTTGATTGCACTGAGGATGTCGCAGAGCACCTCATCTGGTATCTCAAAGAGATCGACGTAGCGCTTCTTCGGTATCACGAGTATATGGCCGTCTTCTTTGTAAGGGATATCGATGGACATGAAGGCGATGGCATGCGGCGTCTCGCAGAGCGTGATGAACGGATACCCGTTCCGATGCGTGACTTTCCCGTTCACAAAATCGCTGAAGAGGTAGAAACGCTCGGAGGCATTCTCGAACACCTGTGGGGTCTTATCGTGTATGTCGCGTACAGTGCGCTCTATCTTCTCCTCTACCGCGCGGCGATTCGTCTGGTAGTCTCTAATCTCATCTTCGATGTCCCAGATCGACGTCAGCTCTCCTTGGGCGAGATCGTTGAAAAGGACAGCGTGCGTATAATTGAATTCTGACTTCATGAATTCGATATGGTTCTCTGCCATGCCGACGACGATGTCGTAGCTATCGAGCAGTTCGCGCGTAAGCTTTCTCTGCATGTGCCCCGTAGCATCTACACCGAGCTCCTGCAGAGTCTCGAGCACCCTCGGGTCGATCGATTGCGGCGTGGCAGTAATGCCGGCAGAGCCGACATCCCAGCCGGCGATACTGTTATCAGAGAGATACTTCTTGAAGCACTGCTGCGCAGCCACGCTCCGGAATACATTTCCCGTGCAGACGAACAACATGCTCTTTGGTGCTTTCATAGGCCGATTATACGTCATGTGGGCAGGTGCGGAGGCGGTGAGATTCGAACTCACGATGCCTTACGGCATACCGGTTTTCGAAACCGGCGCACTAGACCAACTATGCGACGCCTCCCTAAAGCGTCGCTCCGCGACGCTCGGGCGGGCGAAGTTGTAACTTCGCTTTAGCCCGTGCTTGCCATCCTAGCATTTCGAGGCAAAAATGATAAGGTTTCAGTACGGCCTCGTCGTCTAATGGTCAGGACAGGTCTCTTTCAAGGACCAAACACGGGTTCGA
>Ga0209541_10013347_pt1 | contig 12566 bp, 9 predicted proteins | sample RifCSPlowO2_01_FD_184027 | JGI IMG/M metagenome (GOLD analysis project Ga0209541, IMG submission 184027) | Groundwater microbial communities from Rifle, Colorado - Rifle CSP2_plank lowO2_0.1 (SPAdes) (version 2) | ecosystem: Environmental > Aquatic > Deep subsurface > Groundwater | place: Rifle...
TTGGTTAAATGGTGTGGTCATATACCCATTTTACCAGAGATGGCGTTTTTTGGTGGGATAAGAGTATTATTCACCTAACTCAACAATTAGCAGTTTGACATTAATTAACTTTTGATCTATTTTATTCAATACTTCGCTACAATCAGTGAGGGGTGGATTAATGGGTAATTCAGACAGTAGGCAGAAGAGAACCGATGAGGAGATTCAACTTATACTGCCGGTATTTGATGTAAATGGAAGTCCTGGTCTTTTAAAAAAAATTTGTTCTATCCAGGCTTCTCCATAAACTACAAAAAAATGAAGATACAGCAGTAAATGCTAATGTTATTAAAAATAAATATCACACATTCGGCTGTCTCAATGTAGTAAGGCTGGTTGAGTTTATTGAATCAGATAAGGGAAAAGATTTGCAGCAGATTGGCAGCGGCACGATTAATCTAAGCGGTGATGGCCCCGATGAGTATTTCTCAAAGCTTTTTAGCGGGGGAAGTCGTTATGGCCTTTATATCGGCGGTACGATAATTAAAATTAAGAAAATTAAAATTAATTTGACTCCTATTCAGTGGCTAGGTTATTTAGCAGAAGGATTAGAAGAATTTATACCGGAGCAAATTAAAGCTTTTGATGAAATCTGCGGAGAGCTCGGAGAGGTTCTAACAACGGCAGAGATTCTAACAGCAGAAAATTCAGATTTCTGAAGTATTCAATAATATAGGCCCTAGGGGCCTTTTTTATTTTTTCGAATAATAAATGAGAGCTAGCCTTGCTTACTTTGCAGACCGTTTGGTTTCAAGAGTAACACAACAATAAAATCGGCGATAATTTAGTTATTCAACAAATTAGGGTGGAGTCTTCGACCGGGTGCCCTGATTTGTTAATTAAATTGATGCCGATTTTACTGTTTGTCCGAAGAAAGCCAACAGGTCGAAAAGTAAGCAAGGCTAGCGAGTGTGCATAATTTTTATTGTTTTAGATAGAATAATGTTCTAGACTTATTCTGATGGAATGGCTCACTAATTTATTAAGCATGCTGGATTTTGATATCATTGACCGGCTTTTGGTTGCCGCGCTTTTGGGCGGTATTGTCGGGTTTGAGAGAGAGAGGTCCGGAAAAGTTGCCGGATTAAGAACTCATATTTTAGTTTCTTTGGGAGCTGCATTGGCATCAGTTATTTCTATTAGAGTTTTTGAAACATATCCTTCCGTAAACGGAGCTTATGGCTTTGATTATCATCTCATCGCTAACATTATTGTCGGTATCGGTTTTATCGGTGCCGGTACGATATTAAGGCGCGAGAACAGAATAGAGGGTACTACTACGGCTGCGAGCCTATGGGCGATAGCTGTTATCGGTATTGCAGCCGGTCTGGGTCTTTATCAGGAAGCTATTGCGGCTACAGCGATTGTCTATATTGTTTTAGCCGGACTTTGGTTAGTTGAAAAATATTTAACCAGAGAGATGAGATACCGCGGAGAGGGGATTTTTGGCGAGTTGAAGAATAGGGTTCACCATAATGATTCTGATTCAGAAAAGTAATTTCTAACTTAATCGATTGTTTGCTCTGTTTAAAGAAAATAATTTCCTGCGCTCCACGGCTATTTTAGTCGGAACGATGGTGGGCGTTGGAATCTTCGGCATACCCTTTGCTTTTGCTAAGGCCGGTTTCTGGATCGGCTTTTTATTTTTAGTCGGCATCGGATTGATTACTCTGCTGTTGAATTATATTTATGGCGAGATAATATTGCGTACTCATCAGCCTCATCAGATGGTCGGCTATACTCAAGTTTATCTAGGCAGCGTCTGGAAAAGGATCATATTTTTCTCAATCATTTTAAATACTTATGCCGCTCTTTTGGCCTATATTATTATTGCCGGAGAATTTCTGCCGAATATTCTATCTCCATTTTTATACGGCTCGTCAACAACTTTCAGTATTTGGTTTTTTGCGATTGTTTCAATTTTAGTTTTATTCGGAATAAGGACGGTTTCTTCTGTTGAACTGGTGCTTACCTGTCTTTTTATTGCTGTTATCGCATTAATTACGATATTCGGATTCGGACAAATAAATTTCTCAAATTACTCAACTATAAATTTAGAATATTGGTTTTTCCCGTATGGCGTTTTACTGTTTGCTTTTGCCGGACTATCTTCTATCCCCATTCAGCGCCGGATATTGGAGGGCAAAGAGGCGATGTTTAAGAAGTCTATTCTTGCAGCCGTGGTTTTAACGGGTATTTTATATTTTATTTTCGGTTTTATTATTCTTGGCATATCCGGAGAGGCGACATCGCCCGAGGCAATCAGCGGTTTAGTGGATAACTTGGGCGGGACAATAATTTTTCTGGGTTCTTTATTCGGCTTTTTGGCTGTAAGCACTTCTTTTATCATGTTGGGAACGGCTTTACTTGAGATCTTTAAGCTAGATTACGGTTTTAATCGGGGGGTTTCATGGCTTTTAGTTATTCTGCCGCCGTTAGTCTTATTTCTAGGGGGATTGAGGAATTTTATTGATGTTATAAGTTTGGCTGGAGCGGTAGCAATTGGACTTGAGGCTTTTATCCTTATCCTCGTTTTTGTTAAGGCAAAAACTCACGGCGACCGCATTCCAGAATATAGTCTTAAAATTCCGGTCTGGCTTCTCTATCTCCTGGGCCTGGTTTTTATTGGAGGAATCGGATATACATTGCTTACTAGATAGGCGGTTTTATTTTTATCACCAACCCCTATCCTCATCATTTTCTCAACCTGTGCTCCGGGGATAGACAAACAATGGCTTTAAAACTTCCGGAAACCTTCGGGAATTCCTTCATCTCTGGAATTTAAGATTATGTTTATAATATGATCGTACGATCATATTATAAACATAATAATTCCTGGATTCAGTCAGTTCCCGAGGCGATTCCCTGGAAGTTCCTCCAGTGAACCTTCGCCTTGAGCTTTCCTATCAGTTTATAAAGCTTTGTTTATACCTATCCCTCCCGCAACGGTTATCTAAAACGATACGGAAGGGGTTGGTTCTCGGGTGATTATGTTGATTAGTCTAACTGGCTAAGCCACTAACGCCTATTGACTTTTTAAGTGAACTTTGATATAATGTAAGTATACAGTTAGTTCTTTACATAGTCGGGTCCGAAAGGGCTCGAAAAAGTCAGCAAATACCTCAAAATATCTAATATCTAGGCATTCAAGTAAGAAAGACTAGGCCTTAAAGATTATAGGTTAGAATCTCGGGGTTAGTAATATCTCTAGCAGTTTCTTGTTTGTTGACTTCTTCGAGCCCTCTTATAGGACTCAAAAATTGGGCCACTCAGGGCAATCGGTCCAAACCTCTGGCCCGCGAGCATGGTACGCCCGAACACCGAAAGGGGGCGTCTTACACCCTAGTGGGACCTAAACTCGCAGGCCTTCGAAATGGCCATGTCCGGTTATAGAAGGAGTAAGGATTGGGGTCGACCCAGTCGCTCCGTACGCACGTCCGTGAAAATGCGGCGGTGTACTATACTGCACATGGCCACCTCCTGACTCTGCCACGGTAGATGATCGGCGGAGTTTCTCTTCGGGGATTCTGTGGGCGATCGCCCCGAAGAGAAAAGCAAGATCGCCCCTCAGACAAGAAGACGGACGATTGGAAGCAACCAAAGTCCGGAATGGTGGATTACCGGATGCCAGCGACGGGACCTGCAAGAAGAGGCGACGTCGGGGTTTGCCCACTCAAGGGTGGCACAGTAGTTGCGTGCCACATGATCCCGGGTTCCTACATACATAAAGTGTGGTGGAACCCGCGGGTCTTTTTTTGTCTTAATTATTTGATTGTATCTCGCTTTTGCCCCACTAAGTCTTCATCCAATCACCTCATCAACAAATTCAGCAACATTTCTTTATTTTCTCTGACCGCCCGGGGATTCCCTGTCAGGCCATGCGGATCGGCCTAAATCCCGACCGAGCCTGACATCCCCGGAATCGGTTCCCAGGAAAATATCAGAAATATTACAGAATTTGTAGTGATTTGGTTCAAAGGATTCAGACCTAGCGGGGCAAAAGCGAGAAGAAAAAACTAATTTCTTATTATTTTGCAGACCGTTTGGTTTCAAGGAGTACACAACAATAAAATCGGCGATAATTTAGTTATTCCATAAATTAGGGCGGAGTCTTCGATGGGGTACCCTGATTTATTAACTAAATTGATGCCGATTTTATTGTTTGTCCGAAGAAAGCCAACAGGTTGAAAAATAATAAGAAATTAGTGATAAATCTTTAATCTATCGGAGGTATATACCAAACGAAGATTGAGTTGCCGATGGTGGTGACTTTTTCATATCTATTGAGCCAGGAATAGTTTCTCTCTAGGTTTTCAAGGGACCCCATATAGAAAGAAGCAGATACGGCAATGTATCCGCCGTTAGGATTTTCTCTGAGAAAATCTTCGGCACTGGCATATCTTCCCCGCCATATCCAGTTAAAATTATTTCCCAGATAATAACTTTGATCGGCCCAGCCGAAATAGTCAAAATTAATTTTTTTAATATCATTTTTTTCAACCCACCAAGCTAAGCGTTTTAAATCTTGTCCCCAGTCCAGATTAGAATCAACTACATAATTATGGCCGCCGGGAATGTAGCCGGCTTGTTCCTCCGCAATCCAGGGTGGACGAAGGAGGGCGACTTGGTTGAAGTAGGTTAGGTAATAAGGATAAATCTTTAAGTTTTCGCATAAATACCAACCGAATAGAGTAGTAAGTAGTATATAGTATGTAGCTAGTAGCTTTTTGGAATTAATATTTGCACAAACTTTTACTAATGCGCCTGAAAGCAGAATAAAAGTAAAACCGTAAATCGGCATTAAATGGCGAACGCCGATATTTAAATTTGATGTAATGCTGGTGTACCAATAAACAGCTATCCAGAGAAGCATCGTCAGCTCTGTAAAATGTTCTTGGCTCCATTTTTTTATTTTTGAAAATTGTCCCGACTTTGTCGAGGATCCTCGATGGCTTTGCCATCGGGAAAAATTGAAAATTGAAAATTTCTTTTTGGTTGCAGAAAACAAAAAAGCTGTCATTAAAAGCAACCAAAAAGCTAGGGGTTCTTTCAGGAAATAAACAACAGGGAAATATTCTTTCCAGGCCCAGTTCCTGACCTCTCCCATAAAGTATGTGGTATTACCTCCGACCGAACGCTGGGTAACCATAAGCAGGCCGAGGCCGTATTCGGCCAGACCACGAATGACCGGCTTATTAGCCAGATAGATAACAGGTTCAGCTACATTGCGGTTGCCATAAGTTGTTAGCAGTTCTCTTGTTTGAGATTGCTGAAGTTCGGGAGGATAATTCCAAGTATGGAAGTAATATACCGGCCAGACGACGAAGATATAGCCAATAATAATAATTATTATTGTATTACGTATTGCGAATAACGCATTGCGGATTTTAGGTTTTTCTAGTTTCAATAAAGCAAAAATAACGGCAATAACTATAAAGAATGGGACAAGGAGAAAAACTGAGTATTTAGTTAATTGAGCAACGCCGAAAATAAGTCCGGCCAGCCAGAGGTTCTTCTTAGTAGGTTTCTCCAGATAATGAAGGAAGAAAAACGTACCAATAAGGATACCAAATAAAGCCGGCATATCAGTAGTAACAAACCTTGAATGAGCTAAAACTGTCGGCGAAAATGAAAATAGAAATAGGGCGATAAGAGCGGCCAGATAACCGTATAGTTTTCTAGTCCAGGCAAAAATTATTACAGCTGATAAAAGGAAAAAAATAATTTGTGGAATTTTAGCAAATCTAACAAGACGTATGGCGTCATTGCCAGAGTTAAATATCAGTTTTCTACCAAAATTCCACTGACCGTTTACATCTTCAGTCCAGAACTCACTTTCAAAGGCAGGAGCGTCTTTAGTACCGGCAATTTTTAGAGATATTCCGGCCAGGTCTTTGGCTAGGGGCGGGTGCTCCGGGTTGAGACGATGATCACCTTTGGCAATATAAGAATATCCGGCGCCGATGTGGGGGATCTCATCAACTATGGGTGAATCGTTCCATACGCTGGTTATAGCCAGGATCATAGCTGTGACTACTATTATAATTGCAGCCAGATCAAAACCACCCAAACACCAGACCGGTTTGTTCCTAAAATAACTGCCCGACATATCGCAAAAATTCGCCATAATTATTTAGAGTAAATTACAAAAGAATTTTTTTCAATAGGAAATAAACCTAGTCGGCTTTGAAACTGTTTTCTAAGCTCAGGATTATCAGCAAGCGGTATGATGCTGTATCTTGCCGGAAATTGATTTGTTTGCAGCTGGTCATTTCGGAGATAGTATATATTTTTTTGTGCTGAACACTCATGGCTGTGAGTTTGAGTCAAAAATCTGATCGTTTGGGCGTTGTTCGGCACTCCATCAACCATAACGTCGCCCTCGTTAATAAGTAAATATTTAGGTACGTCATACTCATCTTGATTCAAGTAGTCGGCGATATCTACTAATTTTTGGCTAAAAGCTCCCTGTATGTTTGGATCTTTGGCCCAGGTTCTGAAATATCTTGTGTATTCAAGAAATCCAAGGGATGTCATGAAGACAACCAAAGTCACGATGACTAAAAATCGCAACTCTTTTTTATGAATAAGCTTATCTGTGAAAAAATAAGGATCAGTTTGCCGGTAAAGCCCGGTAATGAGATTCATAACCCACATAAAACCTTTGGCGGCGAATATCATAACTACCGGTATGACGCCGATTGTACGCAGTGCATGGGGAGCTTCAGCTGATAAAAATCCAGGAATTAGCATTACGAAAAACCAGCTGAAAAGAAAAGTATGAATCGTTGAAAAATGACCATGCTTTCTGCGAAGCCAATGCCCGAGTTCTTTTAAGAAACCGACTGCAAACAAGAGGCCTATCGGCAGAGAAAGCTGAGGCCAGCCTGGAATATTGTGGCGCTGGTTATAATCTCCGCTGAAGTTAAACATTCCAAGCGTCCTAACTACGCTAACGGCCAGTTCTTTAAGCGGCTCTTCTTGGGCTAATACTGATATTGGCCGGCCTTCTCGTTTAAGAAAATCACCCGGATGAGAGTAAAAATAAACTAATAACGGTAGGGCAATAATAATAACGGTCAGTATTAACAAGGCAAAGCCTCTTAAGAGTTGGTTCCGAGTATATTCATATTTAGCATGAATAAAATCTTTTTTAAGATATGACCAGTAATTCCAGAATATTACCAAAACTATCAGCGGAACAATACGGAATGAAAAATAAGTATAAAAACCCAATCCGCCGATAACCCCGGCAATAAAAAATTCTTTCAGCTCTCCTTTTTTAAGTCCGCGCCATATAAAATAAAAAACCCAGACTAAAACAAAGGGCAGCATTATTGCTCTGAAGCCGATGCGTGAAAAATTCACATGCCAGAATGATATTGCCAGAAAGAAGCTTGCTACGGCGGCCATTTGCCAGCTAAAAATGTACCTTGTAAGGAAATAAAGACCGATAACCGTCAGTACACCGAAAATTGCCGATACAAGCCGAAGAGCCCAAGGCTCAGCTCCGAATAGCCAGATAGAGACAGCCTGAAGATTGATAAATAGCCCCTCGCGGCCGTTATTGTCGGGATAAAATATCCTGAATTCACCGCTATCCAGGGCTTTTAAGGCATCAACTCCGTTTGCCGCTTCATCCGGCCAAAGTCCGGGTGGAGTAGTATCTAGCTGGTAAAAACGAAAAAATATCGCTATCAAGACGATAGCCGACAGTATCAGCCATTCCTTTCTGGAGATAATAGACATATATGTACATTACTATTTTATGATATAATTGGTAAAAAGACTATCAACACCGGTGAGATGTCAGAGATATCATCAACAATTCAGCACGATATTATGGAATTGGAGCGTCAGCTTGAAGAAAAAAAAGCTGCTTTAGGGCATGAGAAATCGGAAAAAGATGTTTTTCGCGAGGTTGTCGGAGAAAAGATCCAGCAACACCTGCCTCAATATCTGCCTCAAGCTCCTTCCGTTAAATCTTCCTCACCGATTACGGCTGAACCGCCGAGTTACTTGAGTCAGGATTTAAAAGATAAGATAAACGAAGTAGTTAAAATTACTTTTGATAAAAATCTGGAGGAAGGCATCAAAGAAGCGGTTAAGTCTGAGAATATGGCGTTTATTGATGCATTTCACGATATTTTAACTGATGAATTGTATAACCAACTGATAGAAAAAAGAAAACTTGATAAAGTAGAGTAGTGACTTCTAAATATGGAATGGTTTTTTCCTATAGCTTATATTGTCAGCTTAACCGTTATTTTTGTAGCCGGTTTTGCCATAATTGATAATCTTAGATTTAAGGGGAGCATCGCCAGGGCTTTAAATATGTCCCTCTTTTTAGTCATGCTTCCGAAAGAAACTCAGGGTTCAGGTCAGCAAAGACCCGAAAAGGAGCTGATCTCGGTAATGGAGCATCTCTATTCTTCTTTTTCTAATCTGCATTCCAAGGGCTGGAATAAGTTCATGTACGGCGAGCCATATATTTCTCTTGAGATGGCAGTTCATCATGTCGGTGAGGAACTGCATTTTTATGTGGCTGTGCCGAAAAGCTACGAACAGATATTTGAAAAACAGCTCCACGGTGTTTTTTCTCAGGCCGAGATAGAAAGAGTCAAAGATTATAATATTTTCAACCCGCAGGGAGTATCGCTGGGGGCTTATTTAAAATTGAAAGAAAATCACATACTGCCGTTCAGAACTTATCAGCATCTAGAAACTGATCCTCTCGGAGAGCTGGTTAATTCTTTTTCTAAGCTTGAACGTGAGGGCGAAGGAGCGGCAATTCAGATATTGATTAGGCCGTCTCATCATGACGAGGTGAGATTTAATGCCCAAAAAACAGCCAAAGAAATGCAGCTTGGCTATGACTTTAAAGCTGCCGTACAAAGAGTAAAAAAACCGCTGACTAAAGAAGAAGAAAAGAAAGAGGCTGAGAAACCTCATCCTTCCCGGGCGGTTACGCCTTTTGAAGAAGAAATGGTGAAGGCAATCCAGTCAAAAGCCAGCCGGCCTCTTTTTGATACTAACGTTCGTCTGATAGTTTCTGCCGCCGATCAGGCCAGAGCCGAACAGCTTCTTGATAACTTGGGCGGTTCGTTTGTTCAGTTTGCTTCACCGGATATGAATAGTTTTGTTATCTCAAAAGCTTCAAAGGGCAGGTTTCTACAAAAGCTTCTTTTTAATTTTTCATTCAGATTATTTAATAACGCCAATAATTCAGTTCTATCCAGCGAAGAAATAGCCAGTATCTATCATTTCCCGCTTCTTACAACTTCCGGTCCGAAATTAAAGTTCTTGAGATCAAAGCAGGCCGAACCGCCGCCGAATTTGCCGTATGACGGTATTATTCTGGGCAGAAGCGTTTTTCACGGGCAGGATAAGGTCATAAGAATGACTGATGAGGACAGGCGACGTCATTTGTACACTATCGGTCAAACCGGTACCGGTAAATCAACCTTAATGAAGGCTATGATCCGTCAGGACATAGAAGACGGCAAGGGCATTTGTGTTATTGATCCCCATGGCGATTTGGCTGAGTTCGCTCTTTCGGTTATTCCTAAGAGTAGAGCGGAGGATGTGATTTATTTTGACCCGGGCGATATAGAAAGGCCGATGGGTTTGAATATGCTGGAAATAGATCCGAAGCATCCTGAACAGAAAACTCGGGTTATAGACGAATTATTTGCCATATTTGATAAGCTCTATGATTTAAAGCAGACCGGTGGGCCGATGTTTGAGAAATATTTTAAAAACTCCGCTCTTTTGCTGTTGGATGATTACGAGAATGAGATCCCGACTCTTGCCGATATATCGCGGGTGTTGGTCAATCAAAAATACAGGACGGATAAATTAAGCCGTGAGACCAATCCTTTAGTCAAAGAATTCTGGCAGCTTGAGGCTGAAAAAGCCGGCGGAGAAGCCAGCTTAGCTAATATGGCGCCTTATATCTCATCTAAGGTAACCTCCTTTATTTTTAATGAATTTTTACGCCCAATCATAAATCAGAAGAAAAGCGCCTTTAATTTTAGGGAAGTGATGGATAGCCGGAAGATACTGATAATAAACCTTTCTAAGGGCAGAATAGGGGATTTGAATGCCAATCTTTTGGGTATGATTATTGTCGGCAAGCTTCTTATGGCCGCTCTATCACGGGTTGATATGCCGGAGAATTTGAGAAAAGACTTCCACCTTTACATTGATGAGTTTCAGAATTTCACCACTGACAGCATCGGCATAATACTTTCTGAGGCCAGGAAATACCATCTAAATCTGATAGTTGCTCACCAGTTCATAAAACAGTTGAAGGAGAATGTAAGGGATGCAGTTTTCGGCAATGTCGGTTCCATCGTTTCGTTCAGGGTCGGTCCTGATGACGCGGAATTTTTGAAAAATAAATTTGAACCGGTATTTTCTCCCCAGGATCTTATAAACATAGACAATCTCAATGCCTGTGTTAGCTTATTGATTAACGGCCAGACAACGAGACCGTTTAATATAAAGTTGAATACTGAAAATGTTTTCAGCATTTCAGCCGGTTCACATGAAGCTGATTTAGTTAGACAGATATCACGTTTGAAATACGGCCGGCCCAGAGCGGAAGTGGAACAGGAGATACAAGATAGAGTATCGGCAGTATTAAAATAAAACCGAAGCACGAATTCCTAAATCCTAAACAAAGCCAGAAAATCAGAAATTATAAATATTAAACAGTTTGGAATTTTAAAGATTAGAATTTGGAGTTTGTTTAGAGTTTAGAGATTCGGATTTAGAATTTATGAAATTTACAAAAAAAGATTTAATCTCTTGTCTTATAACCGGTATCTATGCCGGAGTTATCGTTTGGCAGATATTGGATTTTCTTCAAACTCCTAGATTCGGCTTGCCTTTCAGTCACCCTCATCGTCTTTTTGTGATAATAATCCCGGTTGTGTGGATATTCGGAGTTAATCTGGGATACTTTCTGGGGCGTTGGATGTCATTTTTTAATCAGTTCGGTAAATTTGCGGTCATAGGATTTACCAACTTCATAGTTTATTCCGGTATTTTGAACTTACTGATTGCCCGTACGGATATAAATTCGGGACTTTGGTATCCGGTTTTTATTGCTATTTCTTTTGTCGGTGGAGCGCTCCATAGCTATGGCTGGAATAAGTACTGGGTTTTTTCTCAGCCAAAGGCTGACCAGCCTATGGCTGGCGCAAATAACGAAGGCGGATCCGCCTCTGGCGGAGAAGTGGTCCAATTTATTAAATTTTTCACCGTTAACGGAATTGCTGGCTTGGTTAATGTCGCTATGGCCTCATTTATAGTTAATATAGTCGGTCCCTTATCTGGTGTAAGCGGAGATGTCTGGGCTAATGTCGGAGCCATAGCCGGTTCAGCAGTGGCATTGATATTCAGTTTTATAGGGTTTAGATTAGTAGTATTCAAAAAGAAAGAATTATAGTATTTCGCATTACGTATTACGGAATTATTTAAATCAATTCGCAATTCGAAATTCGTAATAAGCTAATTTGCTATACAGAAAATACCGACCACAGACTTTTGGCCAGGTTGTTGGCCAGGAGCATGTGGTTAAAACACTTAGAGGCGCCCTAACTACTGGCCGGACAGGCCATGCTTATTTATTTTGCGGACCTCGGGGAACCGGTAAAACAACGATTGCCCGTCTTTTAGCTAAATCTCTTAACTGTGCCAATTTTTCTAAAATTTTTGACGGAAATTTTAATGAAAAATTGAGCATCCGCCGAAGCCTTGCTGTGCCCTCCGAAACTTTAAGTGAAGGATGGGGCGAAGGCGGATTCGATGTGCCATGTAATCAATGCGATCAATGTCTAGCCGTAAATCAGAACCGCTCTCTGGATTTGATCGAGATAGACGCCGCTTCAAACCGCGGAATTGATGAGATAAGAAGCTTAAAAGAATCGGCATTGGTTTCTGCTCCAAGCGGGGGTTATAAGGTTTTTATTATTGATGAGGTCCACATGCTGACCAAGGATGCTTTTAACGCCCTGTTGAAGATATTGGAAGAACCACCTTCTCATGTAGTATTTATTCTGGCGACAACCGAACCTCACAAGATATTACCGACGGTTTTATCGCGAGTCCAAAGGTTTGATTTTAGGCGGATCACTCCAGTTCAGATAGTGGGCAAGCTGGAGCAAATGGCAAAATCTGAAAAAATAGATATAGACAAAGAGGGGCTGATGGCTATTGCCGTCTCGGCTGATGGCGGATTGCGGGATGCCGAGGTTTCTCTGTCCAAAGTAATGGCCTCTCATGATAATAGAAAGGAAATTTCGGTTGATGATGTTTATTCTTCTTTGGGTCTAATCCCGCTGAATTATTATCCGGAATTACTTGGCTATATTGTCAGTAATGATAAAAATTCTGCTCTGGATCTTATAAACAGAGCCTATGCCGGCGGAGTTGATTTGGAACATCTGGCTTCCGGTTTTGTTGATTATTTGCGTAAGGTTTTGATGCACACCATTAACCCGGCGATATTAACTTCTGTT
>Ga0209541_10013350_pt1 | contig 12565 bp, 14 predicted proteins | sample RifCSPlowO2_01_FD_184027 | JGI IMG/M metagenome (GOLD analysis project Ga0209541, IMG submission 184027) | Groundwater microbial communities from Rifle, Colorado - Rifle CSP2_plank lowO2_0.1 (SPAdes) (version 2) | ecosystem: Environmental > Aquatic > Deep subsurface > Groundwater | place...
ATTAGAGGGCGGAGAGTCATTGGCACAAAGACTGTCCAAATACACTAAGGGCACTTGGGCCGGGTTTATTAACAGACCGTCAAATGTAGATATCAATAAAAAGTTTGTAGTCTTCTCTCTCCGAGATATGGAAGACGAGCTCAAACCCATCGCCATGTACATCGTTACCCACTATATCTGGAATGCGATTAGGAAAGAGCTAAAGAAGCGCCTTTTGGTTATAGATGAAGCCTGGTGGATGATGAAATCAGAAGACACAGCAAGTTTCCTCATGGGCCTCGTCAAACGCGGACGCAAATATTTCCTCGGTGTAGCGACTATCACGCAAGACGTGGGTGATTTCTTGAAGTCTCCATATGGGGTGCCGATCATCACCAACTCATCGATACAGATACTCTTGAAGCAATCGCCCACAACAATAGATGAACTGCAGAAAACATTTAACCTCACCGACGAAGAGAAATATCTTTTGCTTGAGTCTGATGTGGGAGAAGGGATATTCTTTGCCGGACTCAAACATGTCGCTATCAAAAACATTGCTTCTTATACCGAGGACCAGATCATCACTTCAGACCCTTCCCAAGTCTTAGCGATAAAACAAGCCAGGAGAGACGCGGCGGAAGATAGGGAGGAAGTGATCCAGATCAAGCAAGCAGAAATTAAAAATGCCACCAGAAACACAAAAGAAGGGCCTCAATAATACGACCATAGTCTTGATGATATGTGTGGCTGTATTTTTTGATATTCTGCAGTGGCTTTTGGCTTTTGTGTTTATGGATTGGCTGGCGGGATTTTTTGCCTTCATGACTTTCTTCGTGTGGTTCAAAATTCGCGGCATGAGTTTTATGAAGCCTAAAAGGCTTTTAACTTTCGGAGGCGCGTCTCTCATTGAGATTATCCCGTGGCTTTCAGCCCTGCCCGCCTGGACTGCGGCCATAGTTATCCTAGCTCTCGATTCCAAAGTAAAGAAAGTTGTGGCACAGGTTCCCGGCGGGCAAATAGCAGAAAAAGTGCTTTCAAAAACTGGCATAGATAAAGCAGCTTAGAAGTCTTCAACAGATAAGCCTGCCTGTTTAAGAATGGCCACAAGTGTTCCTTTAGGAATAGCTCTAGTATGATAAGCGACTATTGTGCGCTTTTTAGTTATAGGGCTATAAAAGATGTAATGGCTACCTGTTGTGTGGTCTAATTCAAATCCGTTTTGTTTGAGAATTTTTATAACTTGCCTTGCGGTAAGAGGCGGAAGTTTAGGAGACATTTACTTGGACAGAGCTGATGAAACTTTTTTCATCCGTCGGAATGCGTTCATTGTGTTTGCGTAGACTAATGGTGTAGCCACGTATTGCGTCTTGAATATACCTCTTGGCCTCTTCAAGAGTCTTGCCATAACTAATACATCCCGGTAAGGCAGGGGCAAATACAGTAAAACCACCTTCTGGTTCAGGCCTAAATACTAGATTGTATTGAAGATACCTCATGCGCTTAGTATATCTCTTACGGATACTCATATCAATAAGGACGATGGATGGTTAGATACATTACTTTTTATTGGATATAATGAATAAGATAAAGAAATGAAAAGAATAATCTTTCTATCTACTATCTACTTTTTACTAACTACTGTTGTTAACGCCCAGAGCGTTGACATCTTGTGGCAAGGAGATACTTACACACCGCCGTTTTATCAGGGTAAAAGTTTGTGGTCTGTGCAGTCGAAAATTACTTTTATTGCTATACCGACCAGCCTTGGGAACCCGGCCAATCTTTATTACAAATGGACAAGAAACGGCACTGTTTTGGGGAATAATAACGGTATTGGTAAAAACACCATTGCTTTTCTAGGCAATATTCTTTCCCAGTCGCAAACAATACGAGTAGATATCATTTCCGGAGGCAATGAAATTTCCGCTAGCGCATCTGCTATTGTCACACCAACAACACCGGAGGTTGGCGTGTACGAAAATAATCCACTCTATGGATTCATGTTCCATAACATGGTTGGTGAGAATTATAATCTTAAGGAGCCTGAAATCACCTTTACTGCCTTTCCATATTTCTTCAGCACTCTTACTCGAGCAAATGGCGCAGTAGTATACGAATGGCGTACCAACACCGGAGGATTGGAAACTAGAAATTCTGTCACATACCGAGCTCCTGAAAATGCAGTTGGCTCATCCAAAGTTTCTCTAAAGGCTTCGCACAAAAGCCAGATTACCCAAGATGCGCGTAAAGATTTCCTTGTAGAATTCGGACAATGAATCAGCTATTAGCACAAGCCACTGAATACGGTCTTCTCGCTCCACTACCTGGAGTAACTGTGGCTGGTAGCCAAGCAACAAGTACTTTTGCAACATACATACCCGGCATTTTCAATCTGATCATTGGTATAGCGGGAGTACTTGCGGTAGTGATGATAATTTACGGAGGTATTCAGTATATGTCTACTGACGCTTTCCAGGGCAAAAGTGACGCAAAAAACACTATTTCAAACGCCATTTGGGGGCTTATTCTTACTATCAGCGCGTGGTTAATCCTTTATACAGTTAATCCCAATTTGGTCAATTTCAATTTGAATATAGAGAAGCAAGATTTGGGCGCCGCGCTGGAGATGGTGGTACTAACAACACCAGAGGAATTAAAGTCAGACACAGACGTTCGCGGTGAACTTAGAGATGCTGGTTTTTTCGCTGCTCCTCCTTGCACACCAGGAGTAACTACTAGATGTGTAAATTTAAATGGGTTGCAGCGAGCAACTATTGACGGCTTGAAAGCTCTTCATGCTAAATATCCTTATCAACATGGAACCATAACAATAACCGGCGGAACAGAAGGCGGACATACCACTGGGTCAGTTCATGACCGAGGTAGGGGTGTTGATCTGCAAGCTAATACACCCCTTAATACAACTATAACCTTAAACTCTAATGACATAACCGAACCTTCTAATAAAGGACAGTTGAGGGCTTGCCACACTTACACGAATCCAAATTTCCCTGGCCGATTTCTTTGGGAGCCTAAGAATGCAAAATGCGGGGAAGTGGTGTCGACAGGTAATCATTGGCATGTAACATATTAATTAAATGAAAAAAATATTAATCATCTTTACCATCTTGGTTCTTGCCGGTCTGGCAATATGGTATTGGACTAAAGAAAAAGATATTCCTCTGGTCGAAACTATTATGGATGGTTTGCCGTTTGGAACTGCCCCGACGCCTTCTGGGGTCGGGGTTCCGACCTCCGGTCCTGCCGGAGCGTCGGAAGAGACTGATGGTTTACTTGGCGGTTCAACCGCCAAGTTGGTGCGAATTTCTGATACTCCAGTGGCAGGTATGGTGGCGTTTACCAAAAATGGCGAGACTTTAATTCGCTATGTCGATAGGGCTACCGGGCATATATATGACTTTGATCCAAGAACTCGAGAGAAGACCAAGATCACGAATCAAACCTTGCCGAAAATCTACGAAGCCCATTTCAAGTCAGATGGGAACACCGTACTTTTGCGCTACTTGAAAAACGATTCGGATACTGTGGAAAATCTTTCGCTTGTTCTCACGCCACCAAAATCTGCCAGCACCACTCTTTACACTATTGCGTCCACTCTTCTGCGCGGGTACACAGGTCCTGTTGCTATCAATTCTCCATTCACCAATTGGGCATTTTCAGAAGGCAATAAGGTTGTTGCGTACATGAAACCGGCAAGTACCGCTCCGGGATATGCATACTTTGTGGGAACCGTCGGAAGTTTAAGTAAAATACTCGGCCCATTAAATGGTTTGGTAGCAACGATAAACACGGCTGGCAATCGCGTTCTGTATTCGTATATTGAAGATGGTGTGACCAAATTATTTTCAAAAAATCTTACGAGCGGCAGTGTTTCCGAAGTATTGCCAGAAACATTAGCAGACAAATGTGTTTGGAGTGTTAAGGAAACTGGAGTTATTTTCTGCGGAGCTCCAGGCGGAGGGGTGGGCGGCAACGAACCGGAAAATTGGTATCGTGGAGCAACAAGTTTCTCCGATAATGCCTGGAAACTTGAAGTCGATACTGAAATTGCTCAAATTTTGGTTGAGCCCAAGTCATATATTGGAGTAGATATAGATATTTACCAGCCGAAACTTTCTCCAAACGAAGATTATCTAGTTTTTATAAACAAGAACGACCTGTCTTTGTGGACACTTAAACTAGAGTAAGACCTCACCCGGACTGCGTCCACCCTCTCCTTGAGCAAGGAGAGGGTTGGGTGAGGTGAGTCTAAACTTTCGTAAGTTTCCTCCTGACGAAGAGTTCCTGCGCGATACTAAATAAATTAGTAGTGAGCCAATACAGAGCGATGACACCGGAAATACTGTAGGAGATAAAAAACACTATTACCGGGAAAAAATATTTCATTTGAGTCTGCATGCTACGAGTGAGATTGTCTCCAAAAGATTTGCCTGTCGGTGCCGTTTGCCCTTGGGTGGAGACTTTAAACTGGACGAATGTCGATAGGGCGGCGAGAACTGCAAGAACAATGCTTTTGGCCGTGATATCTACAAACCCGAGAAAGAATGTGTTGATGGACTCTGGTACCTCGACAAATGAATATAGCCACTCGGCCTTAACTTCCGGGAAATGCAGAAAGATCTGGTACAGAGCAAGAATTATCGGAATTTGGATAATGATGACCAAAATACCAGAGAATGGATTAACGCCCCTTTCTTTATAGAGAGCAAGGGTGCGCCGCGCCTGCTCCTCTGCCTTATCTTTGTATTGTTCCTTGATTTTAGCCAAGTCAGGGGCAATTTCGGCCATTTTTACTTGCGTTAGAACAGCTTTCCTGGAGAGAGGAAACATCAAGAGCCTTACCAAGACTGTGAGTACGATAACGATGAGCCCCGCATCTGCCCAGGGAATAATTTTGAACAATAGTATTAATGCGTTATAAAGCGGGTCGAAGAAAAAGGTGTGATACAGGAAAGACATAAGCAGTATTATAATTCCTAATTTCTAATTGACCTAATTAACCTAAAAATTTCATCTTCTAATTCTTTGCCTTTGATTTTATCCGCTCCTGGTTTAGCTACAATCATATAAATTCCTGGTTTCAGATTTTTTACCAAACTGCGCATTACTGCTCGGACTCTTCTTTTGACCGTATTTCTTACAACAGCTTTTTTGGAAATTTTTTTAGAAACAGAAATTACCAGTTTGACCTGATCCGAAGGAGAAAATCGAAGATAAAAATACATTATAGTGTGGCGTGCAAGTCTGACTTACACAAACTTGTGTAAGTCAGACTTGCACGAGCTAAACCGCTAGGCGCGCGCGGCCCTTTCTTCTTCTTGCCCTTATGGTTCTTTTGCCGGTGGACGTTTTCTGCCTTGAGAGGAAGCCGTGAGCCCTAGCTCTCTTGCGCTTTTTTGGCTTGTATGTTCTAGACATTTTTTCTTAACAGGTTATACACACATTATAAACATTTTTCCAGCTTTTAACAAGTTTTTAAGTCGGCGCGAAAAGATATACTGTGTAACAACAAAAAACTATGTTGGACTACAAGCAACTTTGGCAGAGAGTTTTGGTGGAGATTGAACTCGGAGTCTCGAGTGCCAACTTCACAACCTGGTTTAAAGATACCAGAATTGTTAAGGAAGATGGCGGAGTAATCGTCCTGTCTGTCCCAAATGCCTTCGTAAAGGAGTGGCTTCTAACCAAATATCACTCGACCATCCTTAAAAACCTTAGGACTCTCGAGAACACTGTCCATGCAGTAGAATACGTTGTAAATAAAGAGGAAAGCCGCAAGAAAGAGGAGAGGCCAAACCAAAATATCTATGCCAAAGAACTGCCGCTAGAAGAGGCTCATGTCAATAAAGACGACAACTTAAACCCGCGCTATACATTCGAAACATTTGTCATTGGACCATTTAATGAACTTGCCCACGCGGCTGCTCAAGCGATTATAAAGAAGCCAGGCATTATGTACAATCCGCTTTTTATCTATGGCTCAACCGGCCACGGCAAGACACACTTGATACAAGCCATAGGCAACCAGATCAAGGCTTCATCTCCGGGCAAAAAAGTTTACTATATGACCTCCGAACAATTTGGCCAAGACTGCATGAATGCCATACAAAACGGAAAAACGCATATTTTCAAAGAGAAGTACCGCAAATACGACGTTCTTATCGTCGACGACATCCAGTTTTTCTCTGATAAGCAGAAATTTCAGGAAGAATTATTCCATCTCTTTAACGCCCTCTACGACAACAACAAGCAAATCATTTTTTCTTCCGATAAGCACCCGTACTTTATAACCGGGCTTGAAGAAAGGCTCAAATCAAGGCTCTCTGCCGGCATGACGGTCGATATCCCGGCTCCAGACAAGGAATCGAGGATTGCCATCATCACCGCCAAGAGCACCCAGCAAGGCATCCCCCTATCGAGCGAAGTGGTGGATTATTTAGCTCACACTATAAACGGCAACATCCGGGACCTTGAGGGGACAGTTAACACTCTTTTGTGCCACACGCAGTTGAGAAACAAAGAGATGTCTATATCTGACATTAAGAATTATATTAAAAACAATATAAAGCCTAAAAAGATAGTGGCGGTAAAGGATGTGGTGAGAATTGTCTCGGACTTTTACAATATCAAAGAAGAGAGTATTTATGAGAAGACCAGGCATAAAGAGGTTATCAAGCCGCGTCAAGTCATCATGTATCTCTTGCGGGAAGATTTTAATATTTCTTACCCTGCGATCGGACAGAAACTTGGTGGTAGAGACCACACCACCGTGATCCACTCTTGTGAGAAAATAAAAACAGACATAAAAGAAGACCAGTCACTCATAGATGAAGTTGGGCAGATTAGGAATTTATTAACTGTGTAGATCATGTGGAAAAATAATACAAAATCAGATAAGACCAAGGTTCTCCCTAGACTTATTAGAAGTTGCCCACACCAGAAGTTTTTGAAAAACTTAAAACACCAAGTAAACACAAGGGTTTTGAAGTTATACACTTATCCACACCCCTAATAATAGTAATAAGTATTTATATATAAATATTATGAAGATAGAATGTATCAAAGAACAATTGGAAGAAGTTTTAAACAAAGCAGATAAAATCGCTGGTAAAAATATTACACTGCCGGTATTAGCAGGATTATATTTAGATGCCCACCAAAACTCGCTTTCGATAAAAGCGACAAATTTAGATCTCGGTATTTCTCTAAATCTACCAGTTAAGGTTATTGAGCCTGGAAGCGTGGTGGTGCCAGCTCATATCATTTCTTCTTTTATAACCTCCTTGGTTAAAGATAGGAATATTACCTTAAGCACGAAAGAACAAATCCTTGAGGTAAAAACTTCTACCACCAAAACAAGTATTAAAACCCTACTAAGTGATGACTTTCCCGTTATTCCAGAATTAGATGATGATAAAACGTTTCTAATGCCATCGAGAGACCTTGTCTTTGGCTTGAAATCAGTTCTCTACGCTGCGGCAGTAGGGTCTATGAAGCCAGAGCTCTCTTCTATCTCGATTACTCACGAGGGCGAGTTTCTAACCTTTGCCGCCACTGACTCGTTCCGTCTCGCAGAAAAGAAAATAAAGATCAAAAAATCCCCACACTTCAAACAAATTCTTATCCCGCAGAAAAACGCAGTCGAGATTATCAGGATTTTCGACAGAGGAGAGGAGGAAGTGTCTATCTCGGTCGAGGAACACCAGATGGCTATGCGTTCCGGCAATGTTTATCTGACCTCGCGCATTATAGACGGAACTTTCCCAGACTACCGCCAAATTATTCCTAAAAAAATTAACACCAAAGCGATTGTGCTCAAAGACGACCTAACTAATTCACTTAAAACCACCCTGATCTTTTCCGACAGTTTCAACCAGCTAATGCTTAAACTTTTTCCTAAAGCATCTAAATTTGAAATCGAGTCTAAAAACGCCACAGTGGGCGAAAGTACTCAAGCCATTGAATCCGTGCTAGAAGGAGAAGATATCTCTATCAACGTAAACCACCGATATTTCACAGACTGTTTCCAGTCTATACCGACCGATAGTATCTCTCTCGGATTCGAAGGCCAGGCTCGGCCTGTTATTGTGCAAGGGGTTGGGGATACAAGTTTCCTGTACCTTGTGATGCCAATGAATCAGTCATAAAGAGCCAGCGCTGGATGCCGTATTGCCAGTTGTTATATTGTGGGTCGGAACTTAGTAGTTGACCGTCAAAAAGTGGCTTATTGGTGGGCGGCTCTTTTTCTGGCGGGATAAAGTTTTCGGCCGGAAAAGTTGGCAATATTTTATCTATGAGCTCGCGCCACATAGGGGAGACGATGAGTCCCGCTACCTTCTTCTCCATTGGAGTGTTGTCGTTGTTGCCTACCCACGCTCCGACCACTAAGTTTGGCGTGTAGCCGATAATCCAAGTATCTTTATAGTCGTTTGAAGTACCGGTTTTTGCCGCCACGTCTCGGAGTGATATGTAGAGAGGGGAATTTGAACCGTAAGCAGGGGTGCGCGCACTGTTATCAGACAATATGTCTGATATAAGCCGCGCGCTTTGTTCTGGCAATACTCGAGAGGGCGAGGCGATAAAGCTATCTATAATGTTGCCGCTAGAGTCCTCCACTCTAATAATGGGATTGTGGGGGTTTCTTATGCCATCATTGGCAAACACAGAGTAGGCCGACGCCATATCCAGAAGCGAGACAGATCCTCCTCCCAAGACGAGAGAAAGCCCGTAGTTTTTTATATCAGTCAGACTTTCGATACCCAAACTTTCGGCGTGGGAAATAGCATTTTTAACACCGGCGAGGTAAAGAGCCTCAACTGCCGGTACGTTTATCGATTGAGCTAGAGCGTTCCTTATCGTTATTGGCCCGCGGAACTTGTCGTCATAATTTCCTGGAGAGTAACACGTCTCGTCTGTTACAAAATTGTCCTGGGCGCATGACGGGACGAATTGTATAGGCGCGTCAAAGAGAAGAGTGCTGTCAGTGTAGCCTTTGTTAAAAAGTGCCGAGTAGACGATAGGTTTAAATGTTGAGCCAGGCTGTCTGTGGCCTAGGGCGGCGTTGAAGTTGCCGTCGATCTCGGTATTAAAGTAGTCGCGCGAACCGACCATGGCCCAAATATCGCCAGTTTTAGGATCGATGGCGACTATGGCATTGTTTTCTCCGTTAAATTTTTCTTTATTGATCGGCCCATACTTTTTTGCGATAGCTTCTGCCTCTTCCTGTATAGAATAATCTAGCGTCGTAATAACCTTAAGGCCGCTCTCAAGAAGGACGTCCTCGCCATATTTCTTGGCCAATTGATCGATAACGAAAAAGACGAAGTGCGGAGCTCTGATGCCTCTGGTGTCGGTCCTCGTTTTGAAATCCACAACTTCAGCAAGTCCTGCTCCATACTCTTCTTCTGAAATAAAATCATTGGCAAGCATTTCGCTAAGCACTCTATTTTTACGCACCTCGAGTTCTTCGCGATGCAGTCCGTATGGGGAATAATAGGTTGGAGCTTTTGGCAGTGAGGCAAGATAAGCCGATTCAGCCAGAGTTAATTCTGACGAACTTTTGCCAAAAAAACTTCTAGAAGCTTCTTCTATGCCGTAGATAGTGCCACCGTAAGGGATTTCGTTGAGGTAAAGAGAAAGTATCTCATCTTTGGAAAGCACGTTGTCCAGTTTGATGGCGAGTATCAACTCCTTCAGTTTTCTAGTTGGGGTTTTGTCTTTGGTCAGAATAGAATTTTTTACCACTTGCTGGGTGATGGTCGAGCCACCCTGGCTAAATGAAAGCGTGGTTAAGTTGACGATAACTGCTCGCAAAAACGAACGAAACTCGAAACCTCGGTGCGAATAAAAATTCTTGTCCTCGATGGCGATAGCGGCCGCCTTGGCATAATAGGAGACGTTTTCAATCGAGATCTCCGCCCTTCTCACATCGCGCGCCATGTCGTAGAGGAGGATCTCGCCGGTGCGGTCATAAATTTTGGTGGACTGGTCTATTCGGCGCTCGCTAATGTCTTCAAGCGCTGGAATACGAAGCGATGCCGTCCATAGGAAAAAAAGCCCAAGGAGAAACAACAGGGCGGTGGCGATAGCTAATGAGGCTCTGGAACCAAGAATCTTTTTGACCATTTATGGTGAGTTTATCGAACTATAGAATTAGCGGGAAAGACAATTTTATCATAAAATACCCTCAATGACTAAAGACGTAGAAGAACTGCTTTCTCGCGGTGTAATTGAAGTTATAGATCGGAAAAATCTCGAGGAGAAACTACAAAGCGGTAAAAAACTGCGAATTAAGCTGGGTATTGATCCAACGAGCCCAAATATTCATATAGGGCGAGCTATCCCACTCTTAAAGCTACGTGCTTTTCAAGATATGGGCCATACTGCTGTATTTATTGTGGGAGATTTTACCGGCATGATCGGAGATACTTCAGACAAGGATTCCGAAAGACCCATGCTTTCAAAAGGGCAAGTCCAAGAAAATATGCGAACTTATCTCGATCAAGCCTTTAAAATTTTGGATAAAAATAAAACCGAAACATACTATAATTCTCGATGGCTGGAGAAACTTGGCTATTTGGAAGTAAGCAACATGGCGAACTTATTTAGCGTTCACGAATTTACTTCCAGAGAAGTAATTGCAAGACGTCTTGATACCGGACAAAGAGTCTCTGCTGTTGAAATGTTCTATCCCCTTATGCAAGGCTATGATTCAGTTGCCGTAAAAGCAGATGTTGAGTTGGGTGGCACAGACCAGCGATATAATCTTTTGGCTGGGCGGAAAATTCAACCTCTTTACAATCAGGAGCCTCAAGACATTATGATGACTGAATTGCTGGAGGGGACTGATGGGAGGAAAATGAGTTCGTCTTGGGGTAATGTTATCCCAATTACTGATGAAGCGAACGATATGTTTGGCAAGGTAATGTCGATTAACGATGAATTGATTAAGAAATATTTTGAACTGTGCACCATGGTGCCCATGGATGAGGTGGAAGAAATTGTAAAAACCCATCCTAAAGAAGCTAAGATGCGGTTAGCATATGAGATTACCAAGATTTACCACGCAGATGTGTCCGCAAGGAATGCTCAAGAAAACTTCGAAGAAACTTTTTCAAAAGGCGGTATTCCTAAAGATATTAAGACTGTACAAGCAGGTCTTGATACTCCACTAGTAGAAATTCTTTTAGAACATGGGCTAGTTTTATCAAAGACAGCATTTAATCGCCTAAGTAAAGAAGGCGCTGTGAATGAAATCGAAAACGGTGTTTACCGCATCGGCAAACACCGCTTCATTCGTATCATTCGATCAAATTCGTAAGATTCGTGTGTCCTATGTCTCGTTCACATCGTCAAACGGCTCTTCTACGTCGAGCTCTTCTTCCGCCAAGTCGTCGGCGCTTTCTACAGCCTCATCATCCAATAGACTTTTCGGTTTGATAAGCTCTTCCTCAGTAGATTCGTCGCTCGCGGGCCTGGGTTCGAGCTCATCATCTTTAATAGTTTCGTCGTCCATTTTTCAAATCTTGATTATCTTCTAATTTCGAATGCACTTATTTTTATCAGATACCTTTTCTAGTTGCAAGATGAGTTATACCCAGTGCGATAGCATCTACTTCATCGTCGAGCATCTTTTTAGACGGCAGAGCGATTAGTTTCCTTACCATACTTACAATCTGTGCCTTATCCGCCTTGCCGTAGCCGGTGACGGCGATCTTGATCGCTTGCGGGCTATATTCGAAAATCTCTAATTTTGCTTTTGCCGCCTCATAAATAATTACTCCTCGAGCTTCAGAAACTTTTAAGGCGTTAGTGACGTTTTGGTTAAAGAATAATTTCTCGATAGCTAATGTCTCTGGTTTCCATTTCTTAATTATTTTCTCAACCGCCTTACCAATCGTAAGCAAGCGCTCTCGGTGAGGAGATTTGCGGTCGGTTTCAATACAATCGGAGAAAAGTAGATTGTCTTTTTCTAAAACCGCTACTCCAATCCTGTCGAATCCCGGATCTATAGCAAGGACTGTCCTTGCTAAAGACTTACTCCGCATTGGTGTAAACTTCCTGGACTTCGTCATTGTCTTCGAGTTCGTTTATTAAATTTTCAAGAATTTTCCCATCTTCTTCGGAAATTGGCACTGCCATGTTGGGTTTCCAATCACCGTCTTCTTTTGTGAATGCCCAACTTGCGGCGCGGGGCGCCGCCAGTTGAAGTCCGTATTTCGAGAGGATAAATTTCACTTCTTGTGCGGCTTTGTTTCTATTGGTTGTCAGAGCCTCGATGATAAGAGCCGAGCCGCCCGGGCCATATGCTTCGTAAGTTATAGCTTCGAGTGCTTCAGCGTCAGAGCCAGAACCTTTCTTAACTGCGCGGTCGATGTTGTCGGCTGGCATGTTGTATTCGCGCGCCTTATCTATAGCGGTGCGCAAGATCGGAGAGGAGACATCGCCATTAACAAGGCTCGATGCGGTCGAGATAAGCTTCGCCATTTTGGAGAAGATCTTGGACTTGGCCGCGTCCGTGCCCGCTTTTTGCCTTTTAATTTTAGACCACTTGTTGTGACCA
>Ga0209541_10013354_pt1 | contig 12562 bp, 16 predicted proteins | sample RifCSPlowO2_01_FD_184027 | JGI IMG/M metagenome (GOLD analysis project Ga0209541, IMG submission 184027) | Groundwater microbial communities from Rifle, Colorado - Rifle CSP2_plank lowO2_0.1 (SPAdes) (version 2) | ecosystem: Environmental > Aquatic > Deep subsurface > Groundwater | place...
CGGCGAAAGCCGGGATCTTTGTCATCGTTAGAGCCCGGCTTTCGCCGGGATGACATATTGAGAAGTAATAAAAAATTTACAAGCAAATCATCAAAATCCATCGCATTGGACTCTTTTTTCTTTTGAGCATAGCGCTCGGCAATATTTTTTATCTTCTCCTCCAACACTAACCAGCCGGGATATTTATCCGATAATACTTGGTCCAAAGTCATTTCCGCATTCCGCGCGTAACTGATAATATTTTGCAAAACTCGAGCGGATGGAAACTTTTTCTCATCACTCTTAAATTCTTTTACACAAAATTTTAAGATCGTTTCACTGTCATCGCTATCTAAAATTGTAAACTTTTGTTTGTAGCCCAAGAGCGGCGCGTACATGCGCAAAATTTTGAAAGCGATACTATGGAATGTGCCGGCCCAGGGTAATCTTGCATCACTCTTCGTAATTTTTTGAACACGATTAATCATCTCCCCCGCCGCTTTATTCGTAAATGTGAGAAGTAAAATATTTTCCGGATTTACTTCTTGTTCCAAAAGATAGGCAACGCGATAGGTTATAACTCTAGTTTTGCCACTCCCCGCTCCAGCCAACACCAAACACGGCCCCTCGCCCATGAGGACGACAGCTAATTGTTCCTGATTTAATTCTTTGGAATAATCGATCATAGAAGTTTCATCATCATACCATACCATTGCTTTTGCGGTCAAAAAGTGCTACAATGCCCGGAAAATCAATAAACTCAGCGGAATATGGCCTTTTTTGAAACAACTCACGAGGACAAAAATTGCCGTGCCAGAACCGGCATCATCCATACCGATCATGGGGATATAGAGACCCCAATTTTTATGCCTGTCGGCACACAAGCCTCGGTAAAAACCTTGGACTCTTCGGATTTGAACACAATCGGTGCTCAAATCATTTTAGGAAATAATTATCATCTGCATTTGCGTCCGGGAGAAAATCTAATTGCTGAAATGGGCGGCCTACACAAATTTATGAATTGGGATAAACCAATCTTAACTGACTCGGGGGGCTTTCAGGTTTTTAGTTTGGGACTACAAAAAAATAAAAAATATGTTGTCATTCCGACGGCGAAGGAGGAATCTCTGTCGGTGTCAGTGAACGATGGGCAGAGAACCCTCGTTGAGGCTCGGGATGACAAGGAACAAGGCCGATTGGTAAAAATCGATGAAGACGGCGTTACTTTTAAATCCCACATTGACGGCTCTACACATCGCTTCACGCCGGAATCAGCCATTGAGTGCGAACATAAAATTGGCGCGGATATTATTATGGCTTTTGATGAATGCACTCCCGATGATGCGCCGGCAGAATATGTTCGTGAAGCTATGGAGCGGACACATCGCTGGGCAAAACGTTCACTCGATCAGCACGTCATCCTGTCATCTCGAGCGAAGCAAAGCGTAATCGACTGCGTGCCTGCCGGAGCCTTGGCGAAGGAGCAGAGATCCCTTGACGTTCAAACTTTAAGGGATTCCTCCACTGCGGTCGGAATGACAAACTATAAACAATTCCTATTCGGTATCATTCAAGGCGCAAAAAACAAAACTCTTCGTGAAGAATCCGCCAAATATATTTCCTCTCTGGATTTTGATGGCATCGCGATAGGCGGGGAATCTATCGGATATAATATGGAAGCAACTAAAGAAATCTTATCCTGGGTGTACCCGCTAATCCCTGCCAACAAACCCAGATATACTATGGGTGTTGGACTTGACCCGGCAGATCTTTTGGAAGTTGTGGAGCAAGGAATAGATATGTTTGACTGCGTGGCCCCCACTCGCCTCGCCCGCCACGGCATGCTTTTTGTCGGTCCGGAAGAAAACAAAAAGCACAGAATTAATATCAACAATGCTAAATTCGCACAGGATAAAAATCCGGTAGATAAAAATTGCACATGTCCTATATGCTCGGCGCGCCATAGCTCTGAGGGATCGACGGCGGACAAACATTATTCACGCGCCTATTTACACCATTTATTTGTCGCACAAGAAATTTCTGCAATGCGCCTAGCCAGCATTCACAATTTGCACTTCATGCTCGATCTCATGCGCCAAGCACGCGAAGCTATTAAAGAAGATAGATTTTTGGAGCTAAAAAAGAAGTGGAAATAAATTTTATTTGCAATTACACCCCCTATTTTTTATTTTGCACTTCTGTTAGCATTCGTTGATACAAATTATCCGGAGTATCCTCTGCTGGATTCCACTCCCCAACTTGCATCAATTGGAGCACCAGTTCACCCACGGTCCAACCATTATGACCCGGTAGATCCATATTCCAATATTCCGACTCTTTAAGTTCTGCGATTAGCTGCTCTTCAGATTTAGGCTGGTCAAAACCTGTTTCTGCACACATAGAAATCTTATTAATAATTAAATAACAATCTAGAAATAATTATACTATCAATCCCAAGGAATAGCCAACTTACAAATATGACAAATATCCACATCATCTGTCTCGGCAAACTCAAAGAAACATACTGGAAAGAGGCTGAGGCCGAATATCTAAAAAGATTACAACCATATACCAAAATTATTTTTCATGAATTGCGCGAAGAATCATTCGACGAGAAAACTTCAATATCTCTAATTAAGGCAAAGGAGGCGGAAAAAATTATTGCTGAATTAGAGAAAATTAAAAATAAATATATAATTGCTTTAGATGAACGCGGTAAACAATTTTCTTCAGTAGATTTTGCAAAACATATTCAAAATCTGGCAACGCAATCCGACAATTTAGTCTTCATTGTCGGCGGCCCTCTTGGACTAGATGAATCAATTTTAAAATCAGCTCAACTAAAATTATCTTTTTCACAAATGACATTTACTCACCAGATGATTAGGATTTTTCTAATGGAACAAATATACCGAGCACAAATGATAAATTCTGGACGAAAATATCATTATTGACAACAGACAACATTTTAAACTACAATCCTATTAACTTGTTCTTTGAATCCGACATGACTCGCTAAATGCGAGTTTTGTCTTATATACACGGAAGACAACACCGGCAAAGGAGGAAGCCAAAACAGTGGAGAATTTCAATCGCAATGGCGGTCTGACCATGGTTCCCATGCCCGGCTTTTCCGGCATGGCCGCAAACGTCAAAATCCTCATCGAGAAGGAGGGTAAGCACACCCCCGTGGACATCGTGCCTCCTCAGTTCGGTAAGAGGGCAAACGGAGAGCCCTACATCAAACTGGGAAAGGATCACATCGGGGGACACGACTGCGTGGTCATCACCAGCGGACCCGGCACCTACGAGATGCTCGGTCAACTCCACCTGCTCCTCGGCTACCTGGTCGGTCGTCGCGCCGCGCGGATCACCCTCGTGTCCGGCTACCTGCCCCTGTGCAGGTCCGACAAGGATGAAGGTGCTCTGGAATTCGCGATCGGTGGACACACCATTCACATGATCGAGTGCGCGGCACACGGCAAGCTGGACCGAATCATCTCTGTCGACCTGCATGCCCCGCAGACTGTACAGGCCGCCAGCCACATGGGAGTGATCACCGAGATCTCCCTCGCCCGGCGACTCCTCGCCTTCACCGTGGAAGCAGCGAGGCATGTCCAGGAGGAGATCTGCCTCTTGCTTCCGGATGACGGAGCAGCCAAGCGCTTCGAGGAACCAATCATTCAATTCATGAAAAGGTCTGGCATTCGCCTGCCAATAATCTACGGCGTGAAAAGGCGCTCCGACAGTCAGACCTCCAAGTTCCTCAGACTCTCCGGCGATACGGACAAACTGGTCGGATCCATTGTCATCGGGCTGGACGACGAAGTCGCCACTGGCGGTACGAACCGGCACACTGCAGAAGCAGTGAAGAACCAGTACGGCGCCAAGTCTTACTGGGCGGTGGCAGTGCACGGCGTGCTCTGTGAGAATGCTCCGATCGAACTGAACTCCCCCACTTCACCCATCGACAGGATCGTCGTAACCGACACCCTGCCCATCGATGAACGTGCAGAGCTCGCCGCGCTTCGCCAGAGTGGTCGTCTGCAGGTCGTCTCCTGGGCGCCAGACCTGGCTCACCTCATCTTCTACCACCACTGGGACATGTCCATCCGTGAAATCCGATAGAAATTCCAACCGATAAGCCTCCAGCTTCGTCGGTTCGACCCACCCCCCTCGCAGCCCGTCCTGAATCGGCGGGCTGTATCATTTTTATTCAGCTTTACAAACAACATTTTTTAAACTAAAATACCGCTGACTTAATACATTTTGAAAATATATGCAACGAATTTTTTCCGGCGTACAGCCGACCAATAATATTCATCTTGGCAATTATTTAGGCGCAATCAAAAACTGGGTGGAAATGCAAAAAGAAAATGATTGTTTTTTTTGTGTTGTAGATCTACACGCGCTTACAATTTACCAAAAACCGGAAACCTTGCGTCAGAATATTTTAAATATTGCTAAAACATATATAGCGCTTGGTATCGATCCTGCCAAATCCACTATTTTTGTACAGTCCGATGTTAAAGAACATGCTGAACTAACCTGGATTCTAAACACTGTCGCTAAAGTTGGAGAAATGGAACGTATGACCCAGTTCAAAGACAAAGCCCACCAACACAAAGATAATGTTAATATGGGATTATTCGGATACCCAGTGCTCATGGCTGCAGATATTTTGCTCTATGACACCAAAGCTGTCCCGGTTGGCGAAGATCAAAAACAACATGTGGAATTAACTCGTGATCTGGCGTGGCGTTTTAATAAGTTATATGGAGAAACATTTGTGGTGCCGGAACCACTCATCAAAAAACAAGGCGCGCGCATTATGGGCCTTGATGACCCTACGAAAAAAATGAGTAAATCCGCCTCATCTTCCAGTAACTATGTCGCCCTTTTGGATAACCCGGAAATTGCTACCAAAAAAATTATGAAGGCGGTTACCGATTCAGGCGCAGAAATAAAATTTGGAAAAAATAAACCCGCGCTTACAAATTTACTCACCATTTATTCTTTACTTACAAACAAACCAATCAATGATATTGAAAAGGAATATGAAGGTCAAGGCTATGGTTCATTTAAAAAAGGATTAGCTGAGACAGTGTCAGAATTTTTATTTGAATTTCAAAAAAAATTCGAAGCGTGTGATGATGCGCAAATTAAAGAAATTTTATCTGCCGGAGCCACGAAGGCTCGTAAAATTGCCTCGAAAAAAATGACTGAAGTAAAACAAAAAATAGGCATTAATTAACCTGTCATTCCGACGACAAAGGAGGAATCCCTGTGTCACTAGCAAAACTGACAGAGATCCCTCACAATGGATTCGGGATGACAAAATAAATATATGGAACAGTCAACAATTAATAAAATAACACTCATTAAACATTTTTATTTTTTCCTGGTATCTCTTATCGGCCTCATGATGATGGTGATTTCCTTGGTAGGAAGCATTAATGTCATACTACGCACGTATGTTTTTCCAAAAGCGGATTTTTATGGAAGTTATTATACCTCTCCTGTTTGCGATACCAATTATGTTTCAGCGCCGGGTGAAAAAATAATTAAAGCGGCGGCGGAAGATTGTTCCAAACAAGAAGCTGTCCAAAAACAACGCGATGAGGAAAATCGCCAATCCCAAAGACAACGAGATATTGTCACCTACATTTCTATGTTCACGGTTGGTTTGCCTTTGTTCATATTACATTGGAGAATTGCACGCAAAAAAGTTGAATAATCTATGCGAAAATTTGCTTTGTTAATATGCGCAATCTTTTTGATGAGCGGCTGCGCAAACAACAAACAACCTACGAAACCAATAAATTTATTGCCTATGAAAATAGAAAGCAAAGTTTTTTTGAACAATCAATTTCTACCTACCAAATATACCTGTGATGGCACTAGTGTAAATCCATCTTTAAAAATTGCCGACGTGCCTGCCGAAGCCAAGAGTTTGGTGCTTATCGTGGATGATCCAGATGCTCCAAGTGGGGACTTCGTACATTGGCTTGTCTGGAATATCGATCCGAAAATTACCGACATCGAGGAAGGATCCGTGCCAGCCGGAGGAATACAAGGGACAGGATCATCCGGGACTGCCGGCTATGTGCCACCATGCCCACCATCGGGAGTACATCATTACACGTTTAAGTTATACGCGCTCGATACTAAATTAGGTTTACCGAACACCACCACTAAAACAGAGCTACTTACTGCGATGCAAGGCCGTGTTATTAATGAAACGGCGATGATCGGGCTGTATAGCCGAAAATAGTAGTACGATTTGACTTAAAGTAAATATAATGTTAATCTATAGTTTATCTAAAGATTAACATTTTTTTATGCAGAAAGAACAACAAAAAATTATCGGCCTAAAAGAGTTTAGAGAAAATATGGAAGCTTACTTGGTACAAATTCAAAAAGGTAATAGATTTCTAGTACTAAAAAGATCTAAACCGATCTTCAACTTAGTGCCTGTCGACGACAACGAAATGGATTGGGAAACTGTAGCTGACTTTACACGAATTAAAAAAGGAGGCATAAACATTGAGGACATACTCAAGCGGCTATAATATGGTCGATAAAATTCAAAAATTTTTAAATAAACTGAGCACGAATGAGCGGGGTAAGATTAAAAAAATATTGGATGACTTAAGGACGAATGACCCGAGAGGATATGATATAAAAAAACTTAAAGGACGCAACGATATTTATCGCATTAGAAAAGGAAAATTAAGGATTTTGTATAGAGTTGATAATAATGAAAAAATATATTTATTGGCAATCGAAAGACGATCTGACACTACCTACAGATAAAATTTGACAAAAAAATCACCAAGACTTATAGTAACGAAGCTATGAAGAAACTCATCCAACAATTGAATAATGGCAATAATAATACCTCCTACGGAAGGGTGAATTTTTAGTCCGGATCAACAAACTAAAAGCTCTCCCCTCCGCGGGAGAGCTTTCTTTTTAAGCGCATTTCGGGGTAGTTTAATGGTAAAACGCCTCGCTGTTAACGAGGTTAGTGCAGGTTCGATTCCTGCCCCCGAAGCCAACAAAAATCAAAATGGAAAAATCAAAATGGAAAATGTTTGTATTCGCTTCGCGAATAATATTTTAAAATAAATGTCGCGTAGCGAATCATAAATTTTACATTTTGATTTTTAAATTTTTATTTATATTATGTCTTGTGCATACTCTAAGGAGGAGATACTCACGCTTTGCGAGCGCGAAAAAATAAAATTCACAGATCTGCAATTCAGCGATCTTCCGGGACAAATGAAATCTATCACAATACCCGTCGGTAAATTACCTGAAGCAATTAACGCCAATGTGTGGTTTGACGGATCATCAATTGAAGGTTTTGCGCGTATCTTTGAGAGTGATATGTATTTGAAACTTGATCTCTCCACCTTCGCGGTTCTTCCATGGACAAAAGATAATGGAAATATTACCGCGCGCATAATTTGTGATGTTTACAGACCGACAGGAGAACCATATGAAAGTGACCCAAGATATATTCTAAAAACTCAATTGGATCGCGCCACCGCCATGGGTATAAATTATTTTGTGGGGCCGGAACTGGAATTTTATTTATTAAAACGCGATGAATCCGGAAAAATTATTCCTCTACCTCACGATCACGCCGGCTATTTCGATTACGCCACCGACGAAGCAAATGAAGTCAGAAAGGATATGACGACAGCTTTACAAGGTTTTGGTATCGAAGTGGAAGCGCTCCATCACGAAGTTGGCCCGGGTCAACATGAAATAGATTTTAAATATGGCGATCCCCTAACGACAGCCGATGCCGCCATGACATTTAAAATATCTTTAAAACAAATTGCCAGAAAACACGGACTTTATGTTACATTCATGCCTAAACCATTTTTTAAATTAGCCGGCAGTGGCATGCACGTGCACCAGAGCATCTTCAAAAATAACCACAACGCTTTTTACGACGCGACGGATAGTTATCACATCAGCGACCTTGCCAAACATTTTATCGCAGGACAATTACAACACATCAAAGCGATGAATGCTGTCTTGAACCCCACGGTAAATTCCTACAAAAGATTGGTATCAGGTTATGAAGCGCCGGTATATATTTCTTGGGGCCAAACCAATCGCTCGGCTCTGATCCGCATACCACGAGTCAATCCGGACAAACCGTCAGCCACTCGCGCCGAATTACGCTGTCCGGATCCGACTGCCAATCCTTATCTCGCTTTTGCGGTCATGCTCGCCGCGGGATTGGATGGCATTGAAAATGAATATACCTTGCCGACTCCGGTTGAGGAAAATGTTTATGAAATGACGAGTGAAGAAATGCTCAATCGCGGTATCGAAACTTTACCATCAAATCTTCTGGAATCAATGAAAAATCTTTCCAAAGATCCAATTTTACGCGAAGTATTCGGTGAAACTACTTATAAAAAATACCATAATATAAAAATGCAGGAATTGGAAGATTTCCGAATTGCGGTGACGGATTGGGAAAAGGAAAACTATTTGGAGAAATATTAATTGAAAAAATCACCCGGGATCGTTCGGGTGATTTTTTATTATAAATACATTCTATCTAAACAAACCCATGGTGCTACTAACAATTGCCTGTTTAATGCCCTCCAACTTTCCACCCTTTCCTGCTTTTTTATTTGATCCTTCATTTCCCGTTCCGATTTTATGTTCATCGTCAATTTCTACGTCTTCACTTTGTTCTTGCTTAAATAAATCCGGCAAAGCTTCATCATCGGGAAATACTTCGCCATCATGTTCTTCAGCATAAGAAGCCGGCTTCATATGTGGATGGTGTGGTGTTTTAGTTCTCTTTGTATCCATATTATTTTTTTAAAATTTTACAAATAAAAAATCCCTCAGCTTCAGCTGTCGGCAAAAGACGCCAACACTTTTTTACCTGCTTATTTAATTCTTTATCTTTCCATTTTATCACCGATTCCGCTTTTTGCAAACCACCTAAACGCGCTTCTTCAATTTTCGCCTCCGTAAAACTCTCCAAAAATCTGGAAATCTGCACCTCATTTTCTTCCGGCGCAAAAGTACAAGTGGAATATACCAACACTCCCCCGGGTTTCAAAGCGCCACAAGCCGCGCACAATAATTGCCTTTGAACAAAAGCATGATCTTTTATATTTCTTTCATTCCAAAAACCATATGTCCGATGCTCGGCCATAATTATTCGAGCTTCAGCGCTACATGGCGCATCCAGAAGTATTTTATCAAAATAATTTGGATATCTTTGGCAAAGTTTATGACCATTTTCATTATATATAGTACAAAAATCTTCTTTTACACCCAACAATTCTAAATTATGTTGTAATTTTTGAAATCTAATTTCGTTATTATCATTTGCAATTAACTCACCCTGCAAATTCATCATTGCGGCAATTTGACTCGTTTTGCTTCCGGGTGCCGCCGTTAAATCCAACACCTTTTCTCCGGGCCGAGGATCTAAAACCAACGCCGGAACCATACTCGCCAGACTTTGTAAATAAATTTTCCCATTCTTATACAAATCTGTCTTTTCCAACTCACTCTGCTTTTTGTTAGACAAAATAAAAGCGTCGGAATACCAGGGCACGGTTTTTACCTTGAAACCTCCGGAAGACAATGTTTCCAAAACCTCTTTTCTCAAACTTTTGATGTTATTTATACGAAAAGTGACGGGCCTACTCACAAAAGTAGCTTGTACTTGTTTATAAATATATGGACCAAAAACTTCCTCCAAACGAGAGTTCAGGCTTGCTGGCAGGCTATTAGTATTTTTATTATTTCTGTTCATACACCTACACAATACACCATTTTCACTACAAAAATCAATAAATAAGCCAAAAAACTTGACTTTCCCGGGCATTTTAGCTATACTGCAGATAATTATTCAGGTGGGACCCCGACTCCATTCGGGGGCTATTACCACTTAAAAAACATATTTATGTCAAAGAGAATGAAAGCTTTGCGAGCGAAAGTGGACGCAAATAAGGTTTATACCTTAGATGAGGCCCTCAAACTTGCAAAAGAAACCTCAGGCGTCAAATTTGATGCAAGTGTAGAAGTACATGCCAATTTAGGTATTGACCCAAAAAAGGGTGAACAGCAAGTTCGCTCCACAGTTGTGATGCCTCACGGCACAGGCAAGACCAAAACAGTAGCCGCATTCGTATCTGCGGAAAAAGAAAAAGAAGCCAAGGATGCCGGAGCGAATTTTGTCTACGGTGAAGAACAAATCAAAAAAATAAAAGATACAGGAAAAATTGAATTTGAAGTCGCTGTTACCACACCGGATATGATGGCTAAATTAGCCGGCATCGCCAAAATACTTGGTCCAAAAGGTTTAATGCCTAATCCAAAAACTGAGACTGTGGGTCCAAACATCAAAAAAATGATTGAGGAATTAAAAAAGGGTAAAATCACTTTCAAAAATGATGATACAGGAAACATTCATCAGTTAATTGGTAAGGTTAGCTTCCCTGAAGCTCAGTTAAAAGAAAACTTTACAACATTTCTGGAAGCATTAAAAAAAGCCAAGCCAAACACTTCTAAGGGTACCTACATCAAGAGCTTAACGCTCTGCACCAGTATGGGTCCGTCCATTAGAGTGTCTGAAAACTAAAAAACCATGCCCCTCTCTTTAGAGGGGCGTTTTTTAACATACAAAACAACAATTCAATCTATATGATTTGGCAAACATGGGCTAAATTAGTAATAAAAATAGCGAAAAAAATAAGAGATGATTACGAACCCGATATTATTATTCCGTCAATGAACGGTGGACTCGTGCCTTGCGCCATCATAGCTTCTAAACTCAAAATAAAAGACATACGACCGGTGAGTATCGGTCGCCGAAATCGACAACGCAGTTTCCTATATCCAAAAGATGGAAACATTGGAACGGTAAAAAATAAAAAAATACTGATTATGGAGGACGATTCATTTACAGGTCTGAGTCTTGATTTCGCTAAGAAAAATTATATAAAAAAAGGTGCCGGCGAGGTACGCACCGCCTGCGTCTTCAAAAAAAGAGGGATAAGAAATATAGATTATTTTGCGAAGGAAGTAGATAAATTCCCGGATTATCCTTGGAAAAAACCATATTTCGGAGATAGAATAATCAAATATGAAACTCACCAATAAAACAGTCGTAATTACCGGCGGTTCAAGAGGATTGGGAGGATTGTTAGCTGAAGCTTTGAGGAAAGAAAATGCAAATGTGATAATTTGCGCGAAAAATAACAAAATTCTTTTAGCAACTGCAAAAAAAATAGGCGCAATTCCCTTCACTGCTGATGTCTCAATAGAAAATGATGTTAAGTTGCTAGCGCGATTTGTTATAAAAAAATTCGGATCAATAGATATTTGGATAAACAACGCGGGCATATCGCAAGACCACGATTCAATAGAAAAAATTGATCTTAAAAGAGGGCATCAGATCATAGAAACAAATCTCTTTGGCACTATTTACGGTTCAAGAGAAGCTTTCTCAATAATGAAACCCAAAAAAAGCGGTACCATCATTAATATTATTTCCACCTGCGCTTTAATTGGCAAGCCCGTATCCTCAATTTATTCTACCAGCAAATGGGCTGTGCGAGGATTTACCAAAGCGCTCGAATTAGCGGCCAAACAGGAAAAAATTATTGTACTGTCGATTTATCCCGCCGGAATGAAAACGGGTCTTTTTGGCAAAAATGGCAGAAAAGGATACGAGAATTTTATGGAACCATCGTATGTCGCCAATAAAATAATGAAAAATCTCAAAAGTAAAAAACCGGCTAGGGAACTAATTATCAAAAAATAGATATGTTTATTATAGCTTCTACCGGCATGACCCACGCCGAACAAAGAACTAGGAAACTCATTCTTTCAGGCACCGACATACTACGCATCAACATTTGCCGGCGTTCTATGGAAAAAAACAAACAATTAATTAATAACACAGATGACGTCATCGATGAACTACATGCCAACACAAAAATTTTATTAGACATGCCATACAACAAAATAATACTGGGTGATTTTGATATAAAAATATTTTCTACAAAAGAAAATCATGAACTTATTTGCAAATCCGCTTCTTACACTCCGGATTGCAATGAATTTATACCAATACAGATAGAAAAATTGGGGAAAAAGGTAAAGTTAAATCAAACCATAATGATTGGCGACGGAGAGATCGCTTTGTTGGTAATAGAAATTATAGATGATGAAACAATAAAAACCAGAGTACTGAATAGCGGCTCAATCAGATATATGAGAACGATAAACATTGTTGACACGACCATCCTTGAAAATATTATAACAAAATTTGAAGATGCTTCCACGGCAATTTATGGTTTAGAATTTCATTATCTATCCATACCGTATATAGAAAAAAAAATCAATGAAGAAATAAAAAAAATATTTACAAAACTTAAAAATGAGCAAAAAATAAAAATAATCATAAAAATTGAGAACACGAATGGCCTAAATGATATTCAAACTATTTTATCAGACCCATTTTATGACATAATCATGTTCCATCGTGGAGATATGGGTGTCACCCTTCCATATGAAAAAGTCG
>Ga0209541_10013355_pt1 | contig 12561 bp, 8 predicted proteins | sample RifCSPlowO2_01_FD_184027 | JGI IMG/M metagenome (GOLD analysis project Ga0209541, IMG submission 184027) | Groundwater microbial communities from Rifle, Colorado - Rifle CSP2_plank lowO2_0.1 (SPAdes) (version 2) | ecosystem: Environmental > Aquatic > Deep subsurface > Groundwater | place: Rifle...
CTAATTTTATTTTCTCTGTCTAAAAAAAGAATTTTGCAAGATTTATAAATGTTTCTTTGAGGGCATTTTGTGCGTTGTCAAGACTTTTTTAAAGTTCATTAAACTTAATTCTTCATGGACAATTTAACAAAAGAACAGAGAAGTTTTTGTATGAGCAGAATAAGAAGCAGGAATACAAAGATAGAGTTAAAACATAAGGCAAAAAATCTTAACCTTGAATATCAGCCGAAAGTTTTCGGCAGTCCTGACTTTATAGACTGGAAAAAGAAAATTGTTGTTTTTATTGACGGCTGTTTTTGGCATAAATGCCCCATTCATTACAAAGAGCCAAAATCAAATAAAAAATATTGGCTTCAAAAATTAAATAAAAATGTATTAAGAGATAATGAGGTTAATCTTGTTTATCAAAATTCAGGCTGGAAAGTTGTAAGAATTTTGGAGCATGAATTAAAGTAAAGCTGTCTGCGGGTTTATTCTCTTACCATCCAATACTTCTTTTATATTTTCAGTTTTTAATGGTGGAGGTTGGTTTGGCATTACTCTTTATGGAGGAGTTGCAGTTATATTAATATCACTAATTTTATACGATTTGATTCAGGGAATAGTTAATAGAAATTTGGATAAGCTTAGGAGGACTCTAATCTTTATAGTACTTACTATGATATTCTACATTTTCCTTAATTTTTACTCTATTCTTCCATACTCGCAGAATTTTATATCAAACGATGCCCCCAGACTTTTACGGGAATCAACTATGGAAGCGCACATATCCTGGTTAAGATACGTCAGCCGTTCAACTTCCCTGATAAATCTGTTTAGGCTTTTTGGTGTTCCTGACTGGTATTCGGAACCTAACGAAATAAATCAAACTAATGTTTTACATCCCTATGCACCGCTTTATTTGGATAATAAGATTCTTGTCGGGTTAAGTTTTATTTTTCCTATACTTTCTTTTGCAAGTTTCCTTCTGGCAAAAACTAAAAAACAAAAACAAATACTTTCTATTTTTGGGCTTATTACACTTATAGAGATTGTTTTCGCAGCCGGCTCAAATTCTCCTTTTGGTTTCTTTTATGAGTTTTTAATGAATAATGTGCCTGGATTTATTCTGTTGCGTTCGGCTTTCTATAAATTCGGAATTTTTTACGGCTTAGGAGTTTTAGTTCTTTTCTCTTTTTCTATAAGCATATTAATAGAGAGGCTTATTGAAAAAGTTCCAAATGTATATGGTTGGTTTAGAAGTATTTTTCTATATAGCCTTACGTTTTCAATACTTTGTTTATGGTTAGGTTACCATTTTGTCTTGCTTGATCCGACCAAAATTTTTGCATGGAAGAGTGATCAAACTACTAAACTGCAGGTTCCCAGTTATATTTACGATTTTGAGAAATTTGCAGTGGAAAATAATTTAGGTGAAAAACGGGTTTTAATCCTTCCTCCGGTTAATAAAGATTGGGAGAATGATGCTTATGACTGGGGCTATTGGAGCCTTTCTCCTTTACCGTTTACTTTAAGTTCAGCCAGAACCTTTTCCAATTGGCACGGCCTTACTCTTGAAGAACTTAACCTGGTTGATAATTTGTATAATGCAATAAGAACAAATGATGAAAAAAGCTTTTACGATCAAGCATTGAGTTTGAATATAGGATATATCTTATTAAGAAATGACGTATTAATCGATTCTAAGTGGTCTGCCAGCGAAAAACCGGATAGTTACAAAGCTGTAATAGAATCCTTTAAGAATGTATCAAAGATAAAAACTTTTGGGCGGTGGGAGTTTTATCAGTTGAATGAGACTACTCCTATGCAGGTTTTTACTGCATCTTCAATAAATATCACTGCAGATAACTTTATCTCTTTAGCAAATAAATTTTTAAGTGAAGGGTATACAGTTGGGATGTCTGATAAAAAGAAATATCCGGAAATTGATGATATTAGCTTGAACAAAGTGTATGCATATGATTGCCTTTCTTGTCTTTTAGAAAAACAGGTACGCTTAAAGAGCCTGCCGGAAACAGTAGTGCTTCCTGGTTCCTTGTTTTACCGCTTCAAAGAAGCGCGCGAACAAAAAGTTATAAGCCAACCTCAAGACTCAAGAAGCAAAATTGCCAATTTCCTGGGTTTTGTTTTAACGCGTACTGCAGAACAAAAAAAGATGTTAGATCTTTCAGTAAAGGAAGAACGGGTATTGAATAATGCAGGAGTTATACGTATGTATCTTGGACAGCTTAATTTAGAAATTGAAAGCTCAAAAAATTACTCTAATGACTTTGAACTCCTGAGCCAAATTCTTGATTTTTTAAGCCCTGTTGAGCGTGCAGTCAGCGATTATATGAAAACGAATATATCCAAAAGTCATAGCCACCGTTTTGATGAAGAGATGTTGGGTATCCTTTGGGACATTGGTAAAATTAAGGATTATTTTGCATCTCTTTTGGATAATAGAGAGAGGTGGTCAAACGAAAAAGTTTACAAGTTGACTTTTCCTGAAACCGGAAACTACAATTTAGCTTTTTCTTCTAATGCATTTCCGAAGACTTTGGGAGGTGAGATAATTCTGCCAAAACAAATAAGATTTACTAAAGGAAGTGAAGAAAAAATAATCAAAGTTTCTGAAAGTAAAGAAAACTGGTTAAGTGCGGATCTTGGTTATCAGGATAAAGGAGATGGGAAACTTGTATTATATTTTGACGAATTGCCGGGTTTATTTAGTGTTGATGAAACCCGGGTAGAAAAATTTCCTTTTGGAAATGTAGCCTGTATTAACGGGCAAATTAAAAATTTTGACAGAAAGCGTGCGTATGAAATTTTAATATCAAGAACTGATAGGTTAAGAACCGCTACTGCCATTTTAAGAGATAAAAGCAGATCATATTCAGAACAGCACAGTTTCTTAAAGGGCGAGGATTTGTTTGAAGTGCCTGCAGTTGCAAGCGGCGAATTTTCCAGATATATTTACTTTCCTTCGTCTTATGCTAGCAATATTTCTCTTTATATTTGCAGTGATGACAAAATTATTCCTTCAATCGAAAAAATTGTTGTACGCGAATTTTTTTCTCCCTCAGTGCTAATTGTTAACAAATCCGATTTAGTAGTTCAATCTCCGCCAAGCTTAAATTATACAAGAATAAATCCAACAAGCTATTTTGGGGATATAAATGATTCAAATTACCCTTTTATATTAGTTTTCGACGAAAAGCTTAATCATTTATGGAAACTTTCAACAAGTAGCAGGAATGGTAATTGGGAAACCAATAATAAACATTTCATGGTTGACGGGTATGCTAATGGTTGGTTAATTGAGAAAGGAAGCGAGAGAAAATTTAAAATTGAATACACACCTCAAACAATGTTTGTTATAGGAGTTGTTGTGTCAATTTGTGTATTAACGTTTTGTATTTCCTGGTTAGTGTATTCATTTGTTAAAATGATTAGAAGAAAATAAAGATGAACATTTTTAAAAAATTAGATGCCGGGATTGTTAGAGATATAGAAAATAATATTTTGAAATGGATTTGGATCCGTAGATATAAAACACCCATATTTATTTTAGCGGTTCTATTACTAATACTAATTTCCAAGGCTCCATACATTAACCTATTCTTTAATTCCTATTTAATTATTTTTATATCGGCAATTTTAGCGCCGCTTATTTTAGATATCGAATATAAACCGCTTTTTACTTTCTCAATAATACTTTTTACACTTGCACTTGTTTTATGGTTTTATGACCGCGATAGCGCAGAGGCGATTACAAATTATATTTTTATAATACTTTTTTCCGGAGTGATAAAGATTATTTTTTCAGGATGAAAGTTACTTCCATTCCAAAATGTGTAAATTTTTTCTTTAAAATCCTAAACCCCGCACTGCGGATAATTCTTTCCAGCTCACTGTGATGGAAAGGATGCAGATGGGCGCCTTGCCATACCTTTCCTCTGGTATTCTCCCAAAAAAACCAGATAATACGGAATAGGATGTTTCCTGAATCCATGGCTATTATAGCCCGACCGCGCCTTTTAAGCACCCTGTGTATCTCTTTTAAAGCTTGGGTAGGGTCAATAAGGTGTTCAAGAGTCTCGTAATTCACAACTAAATCATATGAGCTGGATTTAAATGGCAGAAAGTGAGCATCAGCGACTAAAAAATTAATCTTCGGGTATTTTTTTCTAGCGTATTTTATGGCTTTGGCGTAGGCATCGATGGCTGTTATTTTTCCATCTGAAACTTGAGATATTTTTTCAGTAAAAGTTCCGCCTGCACAACCAATTTCTAAAATATGTTTATACTTATGAGTCCCGACAATTTCTTTAAAACTACTTATTTTTCTTTCATGCCAAAGATTTTGAAGAAAATTGCACCTATCATAATAATCAACAGGTACTTTATTTAAAATTTTATAAATCTTATTATCCATTAGCTTTTTTTAATATATACAATGTGGTTTGGTAAACCCTTGGAAAGATATCTCTATCTACACTAAATTGCATCTTTTTTACTAAGGCATATTTTTTTAGTGCAGGATACTTTTCTAATGTTCCAATATGATCAATGATTATGGTGTTTTTGTCAAATAAAAAATCAGGCGGGATATTATCAACATTTAATACTGTATAATTTTTTGCATAATATTGGAATTGGCGAAAAGTAACAGATGAAATAATTATTACCTCATCCGGCTTAAAATTATCTTTAGTATACAAAATAGGGGAGATAGTTGCTGGAATTGAATTTTTAAAGCGGATTAGCTGACTAAAACTCACAGAAAAAATATAAACAATAAGAAAAATAGAGAAGATAATTGCAAAGCGTTTTTTAAAAAAACTAAATATAAAAAAAGATGTAAGTATTGCTAAGGGGGGTAAGATCGGTAATGTATATCGAGTTACCTCCATATTGTAAATGCTTAAGTGAACAAAAACATATGAAAATAGGTATAAATTTAGGAAAATTACCTCAAAACTAAAGAAAAGTTTTTTTCTTATATTTAGGATCAAAGTAGTACCAATTAAAAATGTTAATAACAAAGGTATGGAGTAAGAGATGTTAAGCAGATTTAAGTAGCTCAAAAATCTTTGTTGGATTAGAAGTATAGTATTTGCGCTGTTTAAACTAATAGAGTCATGTTCTAGTATATAAGTTGCAATAAATGTAAACGACTTTATAAACTTATCAAAACCCGTAACGTAAATGAGAGGTAATATCCAAAGTAAAACGCCTGTTAAAAAAGAAACAATAGCTAAAATCGCAAGTTTAAAATTCTTCTTATCAAATAGTATTAATGCAAGCAGTGATATTATTATTGGGGCTTCTGTAAATCTCAGTCCCAGCATGGACCCAAAAAGAAATGAAACAATGACGATTCCTTTAAAAGATCTCCTGTAAACATACATAAAATAAATAAGTAGGTTCAAGAAAAACTGTCCCGGAATATTTGTTAATGCTACTTCAGAGATAATCCAGTGTACTGGTGTTATGACTAAAATTAGAGATGAAAGTATTGCAGTTTCTTTATTAAACATTTTTTTAGCCAAAAAATATAGTGGGAAAACTGTTAGCGAACCCAGAAGCGCACTCATGATAGTTAAGGCAAGCGCCCCGTCATAAATGAACATGTTAAAAATTTTTCCTAGTATGATATATAATGGGTATCCTGGGGGATGAGGTAGATGTTCTACTATAGAGTAATGATTTAGAGCAAGAACAAATTGGACTGAATCCCAATCCTCAAGCCATGGAGAGAGAAACATCAGCCGTAAAAAAAATGCAATAACGGCAATTACTATTATCTCTTTGTGTTTTTCCATTTTATTACTCCGAATAAAATAATAAACGATAGACTTAAAATAGTTACTAAGCTTCCCCAAATAAAGCTATCCGGTTGGTATTTAAAATCTACAAACTTTGTATCTTCTTTTATTTTAACATTCCTGAGTTTATTTTTAGGCTCTAAAATCACAGTTTCCTCTTTTCCATTTAGATATACTTTCCATCCAGGACTCCATACTTCTGAAAGAGTAAACTCCAGAGATGGATGTCCATTCGTATTTACCTGGATAAAGTTAGGAGAGTAAATTGTAATAGGTGCCTCAGCCCCATTGCTAAAAAATGCCCGTTTTTTTACAATAATGTTTTCATAGATTAAATAATTATCAACTTGCCTTTTTAGTACGAGATTTTTATCTGTTAGCTTATGGGGCGAGATTACATATCTTACATTATAATCAGCAAGCTCTGGAGTAAAGGGTTGAATTTGTCTGTGCTTATATATTTCAAACGGTGGTAAGGGAAGAGTATATTTATCCCAGTAAACTTGGGAAAGTTGTATAAATTCATCAAAATAATTTTTTTGCTGAAGAGTATTGTAACCTTCTATCAGTTCTAAATTATAAATTGCAGCTTTTTTTTGGGACAAACAGCGTGTTACACAGAAAACCCGGAAATGATCTTTATCAGCTGCCAAAAAATGATGAACTTCTTCATTAACAAATTGTGTTTGGACTGGAACAGGCTTCATAAGTCGAAACCAGGAAAGAGTTAATGATTCGATTATTATTGCTGTAACAAGAGTATATGCCCAATTTCTATAAGAACTCCTGCACATTTTATCAAACCCAAAGGCAGCTAGAAAGACTACAAGAGTAGTTGGGATAACCCATACCCTGGTTGAGACTCTTGCAAATACATATAAATCTTGAGATAGAAGAAAACTGCGCAGCGGAGAAGCATTGTTTAGTGCGATTAAAGAAACTGTGACAAAAGATATGAAAATGAAAAATTTCAGCTTATTTTTAAGCTGTAAAAATCCTAAAGTAGACAATAGAGTTGGTGTGATGCCTATTGCCAGCCACTTTTCCGTATCAATGCTCCATAGCTTCTCAGATCCTCTCAATAATGGAAGAAAAATGTTTTGCAGAAATTCAAAAACGCCTGTCCATTGTGGATAAACAGCTCGGTCGTTTAAGAGTAAAGATCTTGTTGTTGTTGGCAGCCATTCGAGCTGCGGCAGTAGAGTTATAGCAGTTAAGCCAACTGTTAGAATTCCCGCCAGGGTAAATAAAAAAATGGCTTTTAGAAATACTTTTTTTGTATGGTTTGTGAATAAGGTAATAAGAAATATTACCAGTGAAGAGAATAGAATAACCAGGAAATTTACAGTATGAGTAAAGAACAGGTTTGCCAAGCTAATCGCCAGAAGAATTGCCCATTTAACTTTGAGCTCACGAGTAAGCTGAATTACTCCCAGGAGTACAAATGGTACCCAAGCAAGTGATCCTGCTAACCCAAAATGTCCGGCTTCGATATATCCGCTCGCTTTAGGTATAAGGATATAAAGGACTCCAGCGAATATGCTGGCTTTTTCAGAAAATTTTAGCCCGTATCTTGCCGCTAAATATACACCAATTCCACCTATGAATGTATGAATAATGAAATATAATAGAAATGCTGCATCTGTTGGGAAAAAATAAAATAGAAAGTTACCCGGGTAAATGAGTGAAAACTGCGGATCTGGTAATAGCGGCATTCCGGAAAACCATAAGTTGTTCCAAAGCGGGAATGTCTGATTTTCCCAAATGCTTTTGCGAATTAGATAAAAAACAGGCCAGAATTGTTCTTCAAGATCATTTCCGCGGTTAAGCAAAATTGGTGGATTAAAAAGAATTGGTAAATAATAAAAAAGTGTAGTGAAGAGAAGAAAAATAAAAATCTTAAGATTATTTGTGTGCCGAATCTGTTGGTGTTGACTCTTTAGTTTCTTCATGTTAGTGTAGGTGTTATTGTCTGGCAAAGCTTTTAACCACTTTGCATATAATACTCAATGATAATTAAACTTGCTACCTTTTTACTTTTTACGCTAATTTTTACTTCATTTTTTGGCAATGTAAAAGCTGTTCAGGAAGCAAGTTCAGGTACAAATTTGGTAGTGATTTCTGTGAGGGACGTAACTTATGAGCAGGTTAATCCGTTAGATGGTTCGAAGTATTTAATTAAGAGAATTGGTGAAAAAATCAATATGTTTTTTTCTTTTTCCAGCAAAAGTAAAGTTAAAGTTTACAAAAAATTAGTAAACGTTAGACTGGCAGAGTTAAAATTTATAATTGAAAAAAAAGAAATGGGATATTTTGAAGCGGCAACGAAAAGGTATTTTACAACAGTAGGACAATTAAAAAATCTTTTAGTATCTTCAAATATAAAGAGTGAATTCATGCCAATCAAAGAGGAACTTTCATCACATATTTCTGTCTTGATTAAGCTGCGCGACAGTTATGATCCTTCAACTGCCGAGTGGAGATTTGTTGAAGATGATATAAATTACGTCAAGGGATATCTAGATGAACTGTCTACAGAATAGTCTTTTCAATTTTTGATTTTCAATAAAATATTAAAGAAGCTTTTGCATCTTGTATTCTAAATCAACATGAGATTCACTTCAATCTTAGATGATAATTTTAACAAACTCGCCATTTTAATTAGTCTTAGCCTTATTTTCTTCTTTCTATTTAGACTTGTTAATATTTCAAATAGTTCATATTTTTCTCAGGATGATTTTTTCCATCTTAGAATGATAATGGACAAAAATATTTATGATATTCCCAGTTTCTTTGTCAATACTATAGAAGGACAGACATTTTATAGACCCTTGTCAAGGGAAACATACAATTTAATAATGTATCAGTTGTTTGGTTTAAACCCAATGCCTTTTCATATTTATAACCTTTTGCTTATTTTATTAAATTCAATACTTTTGACACTTATTGTAAAAAGAATAACAAATAGTTTGCTGACAACTTATTTATCAGTTCTGATTTTTTTAGTGAGCAGCATTCATAGCGTAGAGCTTTATTATTTATCATCTGTTCAAACGCTTATGTCAACGAGTCTGGTTCTATTATCGATTTTAGTATACACATTATTTATTAGAAGTAGAAATATAAATTATTTTCTGTTTTCTATTCTTCTTTTTTCTATAGCTTTATTTTCTCATGAATCATCTATTGTACTTCCGGGATTTATTTTAATTTTGGAGATATTTTATGGAAGGAAAATTAGTATTAAATCTTTTGCAGTTTACCTTATGCCTTTTTTATTTCTCGCACTGCTTTTTTTAATAAGTACTACATCAATTACAAATTTACCATCGCAAAAAGTATACCAGCCAATTTTTAATATAAAAAGTATTTTAAACACTTTTGGGTGGTACTTAGCCTGGAGTTTGGGTGTTCCGGAAATGCTGGTGGATTTTGTTAAACCAGGTCTTAAGTTAAAGCCTGAGTTTGTTGTATGGTACAAAGATTATGTAAAAGTAATTTCCCCCCTTATTTTCATTTATGGTACGGTTTTGCTTCTACTTATTTTTCATTTAAGAAAAACACTAATCAAAAATAGATTTTTTATCTTTTGTGTTCTTGCGTTTATTATTTCTCTTCTGCCTTTTATTTTTTTCCCTCAGCATAAGTTTGTTTATTACTTGAGCCTTGCATTTATCTGGTTTTCTATTATTTTTGGAATTATACTTTCAAGTGCATGGCAGTATTCCTTGATTCATAAAGCACTTGTTGTTTTAGCAGTATTAGCTTTTAGTTTAGTAGCTTATAAAACCATAGAGATAAATTCGATAACTCATTGGGCAGCAAAAAGGGCAAAGTCAGCAGAAGTTTTAATGGAGGGCATTAAAAAAGATTATCCTTCGGTTCCAAAGGGGAGTATTTTTTATATAAAAGATGATCCAAACTATCCGTATATTGCAGCGGAGTGGGGAACTTCAAGCAAACAGGTATTTTATATACTTTCCGGATCAGATGCCTTAAAATTGTTTTACAAAGATTCTTCCATAGAAACTTATTTTCAGGCAGTTGGCGGATTGCCGAAAAAAACTAATGAAAGTAGAGTAATAAATTTTACAGCAATATTTCCTTACTAATCCAAAGTCTTTTTTAAGCTGTACTAAATATTATCCAGATATTATATACTACATAAAAATGTTGCAAGTTGTTCGGCTAGCTACAAAATTTGGTCCATTTATTATTTTTACTAATCTAATAATTGTTGTCTTTTTAATTTACTCCAGTCATTTAGGAATTGCTGAAACGCTTGGGAATTTCCTTTTATTTTTAACATTTTTTGTTTTGCTTTTGCGAAAGTCCAGTACTCAGTCTGAAAAATCTATTCAGCACCAGTTTAGTAATAGGTTTTACTTTTTGTTTTATTCAGGAATTATTATTGCAGGATTGCTTGTTTTTCGCGCTATTTTTTCCGCTGGTCCTGCTGTTTGGGGAGATGCGCCTTATTTTTATCCTGAAACATTCAGAGTTTTTTTTTCTGAACCCTTTGTTTGGGAAAGCAGGGGGAGACTAGGAGTTGTTAATGATCTTTATTGGATCTATCCTTTGATGTTTATTTATAACGGGTTGGGGACGTTGGCTGGAGTAAGCAATGATTTGGTTATTCGTCTGGTTTTTTATTTTCCGGCATTTTTTTTAAGTTTTATTTCTCCCTGGTTTCTCACAAAATACTTTGGATTTTCACCTCTTGTACGAATGTTTTCTGTAATTACATATGCACTAAGCACTTACTTTATTTTAATCGTTGATGGAGGGCAGGTTGGAGTTGTGCTAGCCTACGGTTTATTTCCTTTAGCGCTTTTACAGCTACATAAATTAATGGCTCTAAGAACTGTGAAGCAGTTTTTTGCAAGCTTAGGTTTCTTTATGCTGCTAATAATTTCTGATGTAAGATTTGCTGCAATTGCAATTTTTACTTTAATTTCCTGGTTTGGATTTGATCATTTCACTTCTTCCAGGAAAATTAAAATTCAAAAGCTAAAGCCGCTGTTTTATTTACTTTTTATTTCTTTTTTGCTTAGTATTTACTGGGTGGTTCCAGCTTTTTCAATTGAGGCAACTACCGGTTCTGGCATCAGATCTGACCTAAAGCTTATTTCAATATTAAACGCAATTTTTATTTTTTCACCGCATTGGCCATTTAATGAATTCGGTAAAATTTTTCCGCCGCCGTGGTATTTTGCGATTATTCCGCTTCTTATATTCAGCAATATTTTTTTTAAAAAAACAAAGTATAGTTTTATTTTGCTCTCAAATTTTCTGTTTTTTGCATATCTTGTAAAAGGAGAAACAGGATTTTTGGGTGGTATATACGCCTGGGTAGTTGATACCTTACCCTTAGGGGGGGCATTTAGGGATTCAACCAAATTTTTCGCTCCGCTTCTGCTATTCTCAGGAATTTTAATAGGGCTCTCGGTTGAAAATTTAGCAGGAGTTTTTAAAAAAAAATTATTTTCAAAACTAATAGTCTGTTTTGTTTTTACTTACCTTCTTATTCTAATTTATCCGGCAATTACAGGAAAAATGCACGGAGTTTTGTCGGGAAGAGAATTTCCGGGGGAAATGCAGGTTATTGCAGATAAAGTATCTTCTGAAAAAGAATTTTTAAGGACTGTATGGGTTCCTGAGCGTCATCCGTTAGGATTTAACTCAGAGGGAAAACCAGCGCTTGACGCAAAAACTCTTATTCATTTACGGCCTTTTGCATCTCTTAATGTAGGTGATTCGGACTTATTTAATTTTCTTCACAATAAACAATTTTTGCAATGGATGGATATTTTTGGCGTGAAGTACCTAATATTTTCAGGTGATACACGCAGAGTATTGCCTGATCTTGAAAAAGATAAAGATTGGAGTAATTTACTAAATCTAGCTTCGAACATTGAGGGTTTAAATAGGGTTAACTGGGATCTAAACTTACCTATTTATCAGACGAAAAGCTATAAACCGCGTTTTTTTGCAGTAGATAAAGTTTTTGCAGTTATAGGTGGTGATGATATATATCAAAAGCTGATTGATTCTAATGAGAAGTTTTCCATAGGTAATCAGGGGTTTATTTTTTTTGAAGATGGTAAATTTAATCCGGGAAGCTTACAAAATGTCTCATCGAATTCACTGGTTATCATGTTTAACCAAAAAGAAGAAAAAGATCTAATTTTTAGTTTTTTGTCTGAATTTTTTCAAACTCCAATGAATGCTGAAAAATCACAGTGGGCTTTGAGGGGCACAGGGGAATATCTAAAATGGAAATACGAGCTTTTAGTAAATGGTATCCCAACTCATGAGTTTGACTACGGAAAAGGTATTGCATTTTCTTCTCAGCCAAACGAAGAACTTATATTTAAACTTAAAGTTCTTAGGGAAAGTGAGTATATACTTGCTTTAAGATATATGTCTGCATCAGGAAGTGGTGCTTTGCGGGTATCAATGTTAGGTTTAGAAGAAGAAATACCTAAAAATGCTTCAGGTCGGTTTAACTGGTATATAAAACAGGTAAAATTAAACGAGGGGAGCTTTGATTTAACTGTTAAAAATACAGGGGGGTTTCAAGTTGTTAATACAGCTGCACTCATTCCTGCTGCAGATTGGGAAAACGCAGGCAATCTAACAAACGAATTACTTGCTAAATTCCAGAAAGAGAACAATATAATTGAACTTGCTTCTTTAGGTAGCCGGGATGAGGTAAGTTATAAAATGATAAGTCCTGTAGAATATGATG
>Ga0209541_10013356_pt1 | contig 12560 bp, 24 predicted proteins | sample RifCSPlowO2_01_FD_184027 | JGI IMG/M metagenome (GOLD analysis project Ga0209541, IMG submission 184027) | Groundwater microbial communities from Rifle, Colorado - Rifle CSP2_plank lowO2_0.1 (SPAdes) (version 2) | ecosystem: Environmental > Aquatic > Deep subsurface > Groundwater | place...
GGAGGGGAAAAAGATCTGACGATGCCGGTGTTAAGGGAAATCTTGCGCAGCTTCGATTAGATGCAGAAGTATATTACGACAAACAAAAATCATACGGTCTCACTCCGTTTACGCCAGGTCCATGTCCAATGGATGGGGCAACCGACAATATGTTTTCCGATCCAGCGGTCCGAGAGGCACTTCTCAATATTAAAAAATATAATGATGGTATTACACCAACCTGTGCAATTGATATCCTTGCAGGTGGTTCAGTGTATGCCGTAAGTTCTCCGCTTAAATCTGATCGTACGCGTGTTTGGTGCGTTGATACCGATTACAGGCAGAGCGCCAGAGAAATCTCATCGCCGATAATAGAGGCACGTTGCCCGTAAAAACTGATTGTAGCTCTATGTAATTAACAACTTGGACGTGAAACGTCCAAGTTCACAAAACGTCCAAATTCTCAATATGAAAAATAATCTTAAAATAAAATACGACGCCGAAAGTGATGTTTTGAGCTGGGAGCTCTCGCGTAAGGGCAAGATTGATTATGCCTCCGAGGTGGGCAATATTGTTGTGCATTTTACAAAAAACAATCTGCCGGTATTGGTAGAGATTCTTGAGGCAACAAAACTTTTGCGTCAGAGCGAGAAAACTCTAGCAAAAACTCGCGAACTTGCCCTCGCACGCTAAAAATCCTCGACCCCACCGTCTATCACAAAGGACTCTCCTTTGTATCTCCCGCTGGTGTGACCAGCGGGATTTTGGTTGAGCGTGGTACAATAATCTTGTGAAATATATACTCACCGCACATGCCGAGTTTCGGATGAAAGAGCGAGGAATTTCTTCTTCTTTGCTTGAGGATGCACTTCGCCATCCGACAGCAATTGCAAAAGATCCAAAAGGCAATATACTGTTAAAGAAGACATACAGAAAACATGGCCAGTTGCGCCTCTTACTCATCGTGTGTAGGATGAAAGGAGACATCGCGCTCGTTATAACTATTATTGACACATCAAAAGTAAGAAAATATTTATGAAAAAAGGATTTCCAAAAATTGAATACGATAAGGCGGCAAAAGCGCTTTCGCTTTCTGTAAGTTCTGCTAAAAGCATCGATTCCGATATTCGGGGCAATGTGGTGATTGATTATGACAAAAACGGCGCAGCAGTTCGCGTTAATGTGTACGATTTTGATTTTCGCGCATTCCAAAAAAGCAAAGTCGCTATCGGTAAATTTGCCAAGAATCGCAAGACGCCAGTTTTGGTGCGTTAAGAAGTACAGCCTTCCCCGCCGGCGTCGACATCGAAGTGAAGATGTAAGAAAAGCTGGTCAAATAAAAACACCCTTCGGCCAGGGCGTTTTTATTTGCATATGTAATTGCATCTTACTGCAGGTTGTTGGTACAATTAGGCTATATGCTCAAGTCTTTAAGTAAAGCAGTTGTCTATTTTTTACTATCATGCGTCGTTTTTATTTTTTTAGACCTCTTTGTTCTTCCGGAGGTCAACGATTATTATCTATCGAGTATCGCCTCGTTGTTTAGATTATGGTCTGTGGATTTCGGTGGTTTGAATTTTTTTATTTTACCAACAATTATACTGATTCTGTGCCTAGCCATTTTCGTTCTTGCTATTTTGATTCGATACATTGATCGGGCAGAACGTTTACGCTCCCGTTGGTTGTTGGAATTGTTAATCGGTATCATATTGAGTTTTGTCATTTCTGCCGTTATTGTGGCGGGATTACATCGCATGGAATATAAAGTAAAGTTCAGTCATCGAGGGCCATATCAATCTTGTTACGGTAACAATTTTTACTCGCCGGAAAATTGTAATATTTTTGACAGAGCGGTGCTCACTAAGAGTCCTGATATATGTGATGAAAATTTGAGTCTTCAACTCAATCCGGCACGATATCCTAGCAGCAATGCCAACAATGCGAGAACTTCCTGTATTATCGAGGTTGCTTTAGTGGCGAGTGACCCGGGGATGTGTGCGAAGTATTTAAAACCCAGTAGCCTCCCAGCTCAAACGTGCCTCTTAAAACTGGCAAGGAAAGTGAAAAAAGAAACAGTATGTGACTTACATCAAGAACAACATTATCGTGATCTTTGCAGAAAACAATACACGGAATTAAACTAAGTATTTGTAATTTAGGTGTAGATGTAAAAAACGGCGCAGCAAGGCAATGCCTTGATAGGGGTAATTGCTTGGTAACCAAACTAATGTTAACTTTTTGCTTTATATAAAGTAGCGGGAGTATACTATACACATGAAGCGCAAAAAGAGTGTTAAGAAGTTAAAGCCATTTAATCTCGAGTACGAGGTACGCGGCTTGGGTGTGATGATGGAGCATATGGGCGACCAGATTAAGTTGATTGCGGAGCAGCACGGCGATATTGTAAAAACCCTACATTCCCACACAGTGATGATTGGTCATATGCAAGAAGAGATAAAAAATATCCAAGTGGACATGGCTATGACTCGCTCTGATATAGAAATTATGAAAGCCGACATGGAATTCATTAAGCACGGGCTTAAGAGGAAAGTTGATACAGAAGAGTTTGCTACCCTCGAGCGTCGCGTAGCGCTTTTGGAACGAAAGCGCTAACCTAACAAATCATATGAATACAAAGGAATTTACGAAGCCGGAGAATTTGGAGAAGTACGGTTTTCTATGGTCGGAAGCGCGATTGGTTATTGCCGCCGTAGCACTTTTGTTGGGCGGCACGCCCGCTCTTTATTGGCTCTTTGGGTCAATTTTTTATGGGTTAGTAGGGTCGGTACTCACACTTTCTTGGCTTATATCTGGTGTGGTATCTGGATATCTATTGTGGCGCTGGTATGAGAGTGGGCAGCAAGTATTTGGTGGCAAAAACATACGAGATACCGCGGCATTCTTTGTAAGCGTTATCTCCGGCATCAATCTCGGTCTCGTTGGTTTTACAGGCAAAAACATCGGCATGTCGATTGCTAGTGGACGGCTTATTTTCACTCTTACGGCTTTAATGTATCTTGTGGTTGCTTTCTATCTCTGGCAACGCTGGAATGGACACGGTAAGAAGCTTTTTTGACGATCTAGACATATGTATTACCTTATGCTACAAATACTCTATGTTTTCTAGAGGTTATTTCTAGAAAGAGCACGGCTTAAGGGAATTTGTTGCCCCGCCGTGGCGGGGCTTCTTTATGCACAAATCAGTCAAAAAATTCATATTGGGCAAGAAGCTGGAAATGAGCCAGATGTTTGATCCTGCAGGCAACGTTATTCCTATGACGGTGGTTAAGGCCGGTCCGATGGAAGTGACGCAAATAAAAACCAAAGAAAAAGACAAATACGAATCCGTACAAGTGGCCTTTGGTAAAACCCGCCGAGAATTTAATACAGCAGATACGCTTGAGAAAGGATCGAAAATAGATGTCTCGATTTTTGCTGAAGGGGATCTGGTAAAAGTTGCTGGTCTAGTCAAGGGTCGCGGTTTTCAGGGCGTGGTCAAGCGCCACGATTTTAAAGGCGCGCCAAAAACACATGGCACAAAGCACGCGCACAGAGAACCCGGCTCCATCGGCGCTGTTTGGCCGCAGCGAGTTGTAAAAGGCACGCGTATGGCGGGGCGCATGGGAGGCAATCGAGTAACAATAAAAAATCTTCGTATAGCAAAAGTTGATCCGGAAAAGAACCTTCTATATATAAAGGGCGCGATACCCGGCTCTCGAGGAACGCTTTTGGAAATTTCAGGATAATTCACCCACCAAAATTTTTCAACAAACATGATATACTATATGACAAACACAAAGGACGAAATGCAAGTATTATTTGCTGTAGATTTTTCTACAAAAATTTAGGCGGGTAAATGGAAGCTCCTCTTTACAACCAGTCTGGAGAAAAAGTTGGCGAGATTGCGCTTCCCGATAAACTTTTTGCCGCGCGTTGGCGGCCTACGCTTGTGCACGAAGTCATACTCGCACTACAGGCCAACCGCCGCAAGGGTACTGCACACGCAAAGGGTAGGGGCGATGTACGCGGTGGAGGTAAAAAACCTTGGCGCCAAAAGGGTACGGGCAGAGCGCGTCACGGATCCATTCGCTCGCCGATCTGGGTTGGAGGAGGCGTTACTCACGGTCCTATAAAAGATAAAAAATACGGCAAGAAAATTAACAAGACAGCGGCTCGCACGGCGCTTGCTTCGGCACTTGCGCAGAAGTTGAGAGATGCGGAAGTCTTTTTTGTTGACGTGCTTTCACTCGGAGAGGCAAAAACAAAGCGCGCCGCAGAACTTCTCAAGAACTTTGCAAAAAATACTGATGCTTCAAAACTGGGAGTGAAAGGCGGGCGCACACTGGTGCTTTTACCAAAACCCGAATCTTCTCTAATTCGCTCGTTTCGCAACTTGCCGTATGTAGAAATTGATGAGGCGCGTAATATAAATGTCGAGAAGGCGCTGACGCCGAAATATTTACTTTTTACAAAAGACGCTGTCGGCAAAATCGCCGCATAATTTCACCCGCCAAAAATTTTTCAACAAATATGACATATCACATGACAAACACAAAGAGCGCGAGCCAAGCATTATTAGTATTGGATTATTCTCCAAAAATTTAGGCGGGTAAATGGAACTTTTTGATTTTTTGAAAAGGAAAAATAAGCGAGAAAAAGAGGCGCAAAAAGCGGCCGATGTTTCTATGCCAGCTCGTCTGGAAATGCGCGAAGAGCAAAAAGAAGATGCCGATAAAAAAGAGCGTTTAGAAATTGCAAGCGGATCAGTGCTTATAGCGCCTCACGTAACCGAGCGCGCACGCGATCTTTCGAACGTAGGCCAATATACTTTTCGTGTTGCAGAGGATGCCACAAAACAGCAGGTTGCAGACGCAGTTCGCCGTTTGTATGGCGTTCACGTTGAGCATGTGCAGATTATTGCAGGCCATGAAAAACCGCGTCGTCGCGGCTTGACATGGGGCACAAAAAAAGGTTATAAAAAAGCCATGGTGGCTCTGCGTAGTGGCGAGGCCATCGATATTTTTTAAAGGTTCACCCGCCAAAAATTTTTCAACAAACATGATATATCATATGACAAACATAAAGGACGAAATAATGGCATTATTCACTGTAGATTTTTCTACAAAAATTTAGGCGGGTAAATGAAATCTTACGCGCCTACAACTCCATCACGAAGGCACATGACCGGCATTCATTACCGGAGTATTTTGACGCAGAAAGCTCCGGAGAAATCACTTACTTTTGGTTTCCAGCGCCATGTGGGTCGCAATAATGCCGGACGCATTACTGTACGCCACAAGGGTTCGGGCCATAAGCGACTTTACCGCCTTGTCTCGTTTGCTTATGATAAAAAAGAAATTCCGGCGAAGGTTATTGCAATTGAATACGATCCAAATCGCACATCGTTCATCGCGCTTGTGCAGTATAAAGACGGCGAAAAACGCTACGTGCTCGCCGGCCGCGAGATGAGCGTCGGTACGGAGATACTTGCATCGGTTGACGCCGAGCCGAAATCGGGCAACTCGATGCCACTTTCCAAGCTTGTGCCAGGAACATTTGTTTATAATATCGAATTTAAACCGGAAGGTGGAGGTAAGCTGGTTCGTTCTGGCGGCTCGTCCGCAGAAATTGTGGCGCAAGAGGGCGCATATACGACGATCAAGCTTCCGTCGCGCGAGATTCGCAAGGTTTCTTCGCGCGTGTGGGCCACGGTAGGAAGTCTTTCAAATGAAGAGCACATGTTTGTAACCATCGGAAAGGCGGGTCGTTCTCGCTGGCTTGGTATTCGTCCTACGGTTCGCGGATCTGCAATGAATCCTGTTGATCATCCATACGGCGGCGGAGAGGGCAGGCAGTTGCGTGGCACGCGCCGGCCGAAAAATATGTGGGGAAAGGGCACGAGAGGGGTTAAGACGCGCAACAAGAAAAAGTATTCGCGCGGATTTATTGTTTCCAGGAGAAAGAAATAGTTCACCCGCCAAAACTTTTCAACTTTCATGACTAATTATATAATAAGCACAAAGGACACATTGCAACTTTTATTAACCGTAGACTATTCTACAAAAGTTTAGGCGGGTAAATGTCTCGATCACTTAAAAAAGGTCCGTATATCGATGTGAAGCTCTTGAAAAAAGTGCGCGCAAGAAAGCCACACTCAAAGGAGATTATAAAAACATGGTCGCGCGCCTCGCAGATTTCTCCCGAGATGGTCGGCTACACTTTTGGCGTACACAACGGTAAGGATTTTATATCTGTAACGATTGCCGAAGAAATGGTCGGACACCGGTTGGGTGAGTTTAGCCCAACGCGTAAATTTACGCGTCACGGCGGCAAGATGCAAAAAGAGATCGAGGCCGCGGCCAAGCTCAAAGAGCAAGAGGCCGCTAAAGCCGCAAAAGCTCCGGGAAAATAATTCACCCGCCAAAAATTTTTCAACAAACATGATATATCATATGATAAACACAAAGGGCGAAAGACAAGCATTATTTAATGTAGATTTTTCTACAAAAATTTAGGCGGGTAAATGTCACATTCTGTTCATCCATACGCGTTTCGTCTAGGCATATTGCGGGATTGGAAATCCCGCTGGTTTCAGCACAAAAATTTTGCAAAATTCTTGCAGGAAGACGTAACAATACGCGAGTGGCTTATGCGCAAGCTGCGTCTGCAGATGGTTTCCGGCGTGGAGATTGAGCGCTCGCGCAATACGATAGCGATTTTTATAAAAACCCCGCGGCCGGGACTTTTGATCGGCAAGGGCGGCGAGGGCATCGAACGCCTAAAGCGCGAGATACAGAAAAAATTTCATCTGCGCGATCTCAAAGTTACAATTGACGAAGTAAAAAATCCGTACACAGATGCTCATGTTGTAGCCAGGTTAGTCGCGCAAGACCTCGAGAAGCGCCTCCCATTTAGGCGCGTACTCAAGATGCATATCGAAAAAGTAATGAGTGCTGGTGGTGCCAAAGGCGTGCGCGTTCAGGTTTCCGGGCGGCTTGACGGATCCGAGATGGGACGGCTTGAGTGGCTGCGCAAAGGCATGATTCCTCTGCAGACTCTGCGTGCAGACGTAGAATTTGCCCGCGATCGTGCGCTTTTGCCTTACGGCACAATCGGCATAAAAGTCTGGGTTTACAGAGGAGAAGTGTTCGAGAAAGAAAATATAAAAAAGGAGAAATAATTCACCCGCCAAAATTTTTTGTAAATATATGACATATATAAAAGAACAATTTGTTACCAAAAGGGTCGTTTACCGACGCAGTTTTATTGCGCAAAAAATTTAGGAGGGTAAATGCTGGTTCCGAAAAAAGTTAAATATAGAAAGTGGCAGAAAGGGAGAAGCCGCAAGCGCGTTGCGGAAACGCGCGGCGTAAGCCTTGCTTTCGGTCAGTTTGGCCTGAAGGCCGATGGTACCGCATGGATTACGAGCCGCCAGATCGAGGCCTCCCGCAAGGCGCTTACGCGCTATGTGCAAAAAACAGGCAAACTCTGGATTCGCATTTTTCCCGACAAGCCAGTTACCAAGCGCCCGCCGGAGGTGACGATGGGTGGCGGCAAAGGGGCGCCCGATCACTATGTTTTCCCCGTGCGTCCCGGTAGGATTCTTTTTGAAGTTGACGGCATATCTAAGGAAGATGCGCGCGAAGCGATACGCCGGGCTGGCGCAAAGCTGCCAATTAAGACAAAGTTTGTTGAACGCGTATGAAGTGGAACGATTTAAAATCAAAAAGTGAAAGCGAGCTTCGGGAGGCGCTTAGCCAAACCAGCCGGAAAATTAGCGGAGAGGCGTTTTATCATGCGCGCGCGCGCTCAAAAAATGTAAAAGAATTGCGCGAACTGCGCCGCCAGAGGGCGCGCATTCTAACGCTTTTACAGGAGAAAAAAATATGACCGAAAAACACATTCAAAAAATGAAAGGCGTTGTAGTATCCACCAAAATGGCGAAAACCATTGTGGTTGAAGTCACGCGCCTTAAAAAACATCCGAAGTACAGAAAGTTTATGAAAGTTACAAAGCGTTATAAGGCGCACAACGAAAATCCGAATGTATCGGTGGGGGATGTCGTGGTGATTGTCTCCACGCGTCCCATATCGCGCGAAAAACGTTGGCGCATCTTAGAGGAGAATATATGATTCAGCCAAGGACTCTTTTAAACGTTGCCGACAATACCGGTGCAAAAATAATCCGCGTTTTCAAAGTGCTTGGCGGCTCGAAGCGCAGATACGCGCGCATAGGCGATGTTATTGTGGCGTCCGTGCAGATTGCCGAGCCGCGAAAAGCTGTCAAGAAAAAAGAAGTTGTGCGGGCAGTAATTGTGCGCCAGCACGCCCCGTTTAGGCGCAAGGACGGTTCTTACATACGCTTTGATGATAACGCGGCCGTACTTGTTGATGCCAAGCGCGAACCCAGGGGCGGGCGAATCTTTGGACCAATTGCTCGCGAGCTCCGCGATCTCGGATATACAAAAATTATCTCTCTTGCGGAGGAAGTATTATGACGACACGAAAAATAAAAAAAGGAGATACAGTTCTTGTGATGAAAGGGAAAAACCGCACGAAACGCGGCAAGGTTTTACGTGTTTGGCCGCAGCTCGGAAAAATTACGATTGAGGGCGTAAACGAAAAAATTCGCCACACGCGCCCAAAACGCCAAGGCAAAAAAGGCGAGCGCGTGACGGTACTTCATCCGATACCCGCGGCAAACGTACGCGTTGTTTGCTCGTCTTGCGGTAAGGGTACGCGAGTGGGATTTAAAATTAACGATGGGCAGAAAAGTCGCATCTGTAAAAAATGCGGAGCCGATCTCTAAAATATTCTATATGAAACATTTGACTATTCTTTATAAAGAAAAAACCGTTCCGCTTTTTCAAAAAGAATTCGGGGTGACAAGCCAGCTCGCCGTGCCGCGCATCGAAAAAGTTACGGTTAATATTGGCATTGGGCGGCTAAAAGATGATAAAGAGCGCGAAGAGGCGCGCCGCTTTTTGGAACTTGTAACCGGTCAGAAACCCGAACCTCGCCCTGCGCGCATTGCAATCGCGTCGTTTAAGACGCGCAAAGGATCTCTTGTGGGGTTGCGCGTGACATTAAGGGGCAAGCGCATGTGGGATTTTTTGGAGCGGTTTGTATATGTGGCGATTCCTCGCATGCGCGATTTCCGTGGACTTCCCGCAACTGCTGTTGATGAGCATGGAAACCTAAACATAGGAGTTCGCGAGCACATAATTTTTCCGGAGATGATTGGTGAAGACATCCGCCGCGTTTTTAGCTTGCAGGTTATTGTAACCACAAACGCCCATACGCACGAGCGTGCAGACGCCCTCTTCCGTTCGCTCGGCTTCCCGCTTGCGAAGAAATAACCACTTAGCAATCCGATTGCTAAGTATATAATACGAAAGTTCCAAAAACCCGCTATCGCTGGGTTTTGGGGACATACGTTAAAAGTGGCGATAGCAAAATTTAAACGTATGTGCACAAAATGGTCGTCTTGTCCCAAACTAAGTTTATGGCAGATTGTTTTGTGTGTTATATATGGTCTATCGGGGTGAGAATTAGAGCAATCCAAAAACCGTTCCAGAGAATGCCCGGAATTCCGAGCAAAGCCAAGAACAAGGAAGAGACGGTCTTGCGTCGCCAGAAATCGCGCGCGAAGTAAATAAAAGCGATAAGGCTTAGAAAGAAATTTAAGAAGACGCCAAGAACGGCAACGTCGTAGTTTTGTAGGTAATCGCCGTCAAGACGATAGACGAGGTAGAGTACCCACGGGAGAAATAAAAAAACAACGTATAGTATCCGATTATTAAAAGAGCGGTCAAGCATAGAGTAAATATATCATGAAAAAATACTTTGTGAAAAGTATAAGGTGGCTTACTTGAGCCCTTGTTGTCTGGATACTCGATACTTGTCAAAAGTAGGAAATGCCACTAGAATAGAGAAATTATGGCGAAAACGTCGGTACGGGCTAGAGCCCTCAAAAAGCCCAAGTTTTCAACGCGCATTGTGCGCCGTTGTTTTCGTTGCGCTAGGGGGCGCGCCTTTATGCGCGATTTTGGTCTGTGTCGCATCTGTTTTCGCGAGCTTGCCAACGAAGGGATGATCCCGGGAGTTAAGAAATCGTCATGGTAAAAGACTCGATCGCAGATTTGCTTGTGCGAATTAAAAATGCGCAAGCGGTAAAAAAAGAAACCACAGACGTGCCGTATTCCGCACTTCTTTGGGAGATTGCCGGGGTTCTGGAGGCTCGCGGATTTATTGCGAAAGCAGATCGCAGGGGCAAGCGCACTCGCCGCTCAATTGAAATGGGGCTTGCCTACGACGAGCGCGGTCATGGCCGCGTGTCCGGCGCGCGCCGCATTTCAAAGCAGTCGCGCCGAGTTTATAAAAAAGCGTCGGATTTGCATCTAGTGCGCCACGGACATGGCGTTGAGATTGTTTCAACGTCGAGGGGTATTATGACCGGTGACGACGCGCGAAAAGCGAAAGTCGGCGGAGAAGTATTATTTGAGATTTGGTAGCACCCGCCGAAACTTTTCAACTTTTATGATCAATCACATAATAAGCACAAAGGGCGCATCACAATTTTTATTAACCGTAGACTATTCTACAAAAGTTTAGGCGGGTAAATGTCTCGTATAGGAAAAAAACCTGTTGCAGTGCCCGACGGCGTATCCGCAAAGATCGAGAATGGCATTGCGGAAATCAAAGGCCCTAAAGGGGCGCTTTCTTTGCGCATTCCGCACGGCATTGCCGTTTCTCAAAAAGAGAAAGATCTTTTAGTAATTCCTGAATACGAATCGCGCGAGACGAAAAAACTTTGGGGCACTGTCCGCTCGCTTCTTGCAAATATGGTTGATGGTGTTACCAAGGGATACGAGAAAAGACTCGAAGTTGAGGGCGTAGGATACCGCGCTACACTTACCGGCAAAGATCTTGAATTAACATTGGGGTTTTCACATCCTGTAAAAATGGCAGCACCATCTGGCATCGAATTTCGCGTTGAAAAAAATGCCATAACCGTAAGCGGCATATCCAAAGAGTTGGTTGGCCGAGTTGCTGCTGAAATCCGCGCGCTGAAAAAACCAGAACCATATAAAGGCAAGGGCATTCATTATACTGGCGAAATTATACGCAGAAAGGCCGGCAAAAAAGCAACCACAACTGGCTAATCAAATTTTATGAAAAGCACATCACAAGTTCGTAGAATCACACGCCATAAGAGAGTGCGCGCGCGCGTGCATGGCACAGCCTTGTGCCCGCGAGTGTCCGTATTCCGTTCGTCCAAACATATGCAGGTGCAAATAATCAATGATGAGTCCGGTAAAACTCTTTTTGGCATGTCTGATGCGGTTCTCAAAACAAAGGAAGCAAAATCCGGCCGCGCGCGTTTGCTTGGCGAGGCCATTGCGAAGCGCGCGCAAGAGTTGGGAATCAGCAAAATCGTTTTTGACCGCGGCGGATATCGTTATCACGGGCGAGTAAGGGCGTTGGCCGACGCCGTTCGCAGTAAGGGTATAAAATTCTAAAATAATATGTCAGCACCAAGACACACAAGAAAAAATCGCGAGGAAGAAGGGCTTCATCGTCTTGTCGATTTGCGTAGAGTCGCGCGCGTTGTCGCGGGCGGGCGCCGTTTTAGTTTTCGTGCAACTGTCGTGGTAGGTAATAAGGCCGGAAATGTCGGTGTCGGTGTTGCGAAAGGCACTGATACGGCGCTTTCAATTGAAAAAGCGCTTCGTGCTGCGCGCTCGGCAATGATTTCCGTGCCGATTACAAAGACCCGCTCCATCCCGTATGAAGTTGAGGCGAAATTTGGCTCTGCGCGAATACTGCTTAAACCTGCGCGCGAGGGCAGAGGATTGATAGCCGGTGGCGCCGTGCGTACCGTGCTTGATTTCGCCGGTATTGAAAACGCAAGCGCAAAAATTGTCTCGCGCTCGACAAACAAATTAAACAACGCGCGCGTAACCATTGAGGCATTAAAAAAGCTTAAATCATATGCAAAAACACACACTCAAACCGCTTCATAAGCATAAGCGCAAGGTTCGGATTGGCCGAGGCGGCAAGCGCGGCAGTTTTTCCGGCCGCGGCACAAAAGGCCAGAAAGCGCGCGCCGGGCGCAGGATTAGGCCCGAGGTTCGCGATCTTATAATGAAGATTCCGAAGCATCGCGGATACAGGCATACCGGGCCTGCGAAATTTATCGCGGTTGTCTCGGCAAACGTCATTGCAAAAAAATTCGGACCTGGGGAAAAAATAACTCCAAAAACACTTGTAGCAAAGCGTCTGGTACATAAATACCACGGCCGCATTCCTCGCGTTAAAATTTTGGGGCCATTTGACTCACTTAAAAAACACATCGTGCACGGTGTAGAATTTTCTAGAAAAAAGCCATCATAATTTATGCAAAGTATCCTAGCTATTTTTAAAGACCGCGACCTCCGCAAAAAAGTTTTTTTCGTGCTCGCGTTTCTTGCGCTGTTTCGTCTTTTTGCCGCGATTCCAATTCCGAGCTTTGACCCCCTAAAGCGTCCGGATATTTTTGCGAATAGTTTTTTGGGCCTCCTCAATATTTTTTCTGGAGGT
>Ga0209541_10013357_pt1 | contig 12560 bp, 10 predicted proteins | sample RifCSPlowO2_01_FD_184027 | JGI IMG/M metagenome (GOLD analysis project Ga0209541, IMG submission 184027) | Groundwater microbial communities from Rifle, Colorado - Rifle CSP2_plank lowO2_0.1 (SPAdes) (version 2) | ecosystem: Environmental > Aquatic > Deep subsurface > Groundwater | place...
ACTAAAGCAACAGGATTAAATGCATTAGATTGGGCAAAGAAAGTAGAAAAATTAGGGGCTGGTGAGATTCTCATAAATTCTATAGATCATGAAGGAGTTATGAAAGGGTATAATATCGAGCTTATCAGGATGATTTCTGATTCTGTGAGAATTCCGGTTATTGCTGCTGGGGGTGCCGGAAATGAGGATGATTTTGTTGAAGCAGTTGTTAAAGGGCATGCATCAGCAGTTGCCGCAGGAAGCATATATCATTACACGCAAATAATTCCAAATATGATAAAAGCAAAATTGAAGAAAGCAGGGATTCCAGTTAGGATAACAGATAATATTTTCTGATTATCAAATTGATTTATTCTGATTTTCAGCAAGGTTTTTTATAATATTTGAAAGTCTTTCAGTGCCTCTTCCATCAATAAGCTTTTTACCTCTTTCAGACATAAATTCTCTCTCTTTCTTGTTCTCAATTAATTCATTAATTATACTATACAAATTTTCATCCTTAAGATCTTCCCAATCTCCTGCATATTTGCATACTCCAAGCTCATCCATTTTTTTAAGTCTGTCTACCTGATGACCAACTGCTGCTATGGAAATAAAAGGAGTACCTACGGCACACAACTCAAATGCAGTCAGACCTCCAGTAGAAATAGCTAAATCAGAATTAAACATTATCTCAGAAAGATTTGACACATTCTCTTTTAAATCATATTCACATTTAAGATTTCTTAAGAATTTTTGAAGTTTTTCTTTATGTTTATAAACGCTACCAATAACTATTGTAATGTTAATTCCTTTAAATTTCTCAAGAACTTTTATAACTCTCAGGGTAAAATTTCTTAAATCACTGCCACCAAACGTGATGAGTATGTTGCTTGTTTCACTTGGAATTCTCTTATTTAATAAATTATACTCTTTTATTCTTTTATTCAAAGGAATATAATCCAGACCAGAATAATACTCTGCACCTTCTTTTAAAAAATTGTATTTATAATTCCCATTTAGTCCCATCCAATTTATAAGAACATCAGAATAAATATTTAGATTCCCAAAGAAGTCAAAAACAACAGTTTTGGATATTTTTGATATCTCTTCTATGTAATCACCATAATTATCAATGATTAATTCAACAACTACTACACTTGGTTTGAGATCTTTAACTAACTCTTTTATAAATCTTATTTCATCTTCATAAGATATATCCTCAGCAATTCTTTCAATTTTATATCCAAATTCTTCAATTTTATTAATACCCTCAATATATTTTGAGACGAATAATATCTCAAAACCTTTTAATTCTTCAGCTAAATTTATCATAGAACTAACATCCCCCATTCCTAATTGATGGTTTCCATCAACTCTAATGAGAATCTTTTTCATTTTAATTCTTCTTTATTCTCAATTATCTTTCTCATTGCATTAACAATATCATCCATATCCTTGAAAGTAGCTGGAGGTCTGCACATCATAGTTATAATAAGCTCCTTTTCATGTAATTTTTCAGTCACTGGGCAGATACCTTTGTTATAATTGACATGCTTGCCAAATAAATCAATGGAAAAATGCCTATTTTCATGATAGATTGGGCTTAAGTATAATGGAGCTACATAACCAGCGCCAAAAGGAATGCCTTCTGCATTCAATGCTTTAACAAACAAATCTCTTGGAATTTTAATTTTACTCTCATCATATTTGAAAGCCAGAACATAATAAACATTTTTTCCATTTTTATCATTTAAGCACGGTCTTATTCCATCAATTTCAGATTCTATCTTTTTAGACAAGTATTCTGCCAGCTTAATTCTCTGATCATTCAACCAGTCCATTTTCTTAAATTGCTCAATTCCGACAGCTGCATCCAGTTCAGTCATTCTGTAATTCCACCCCAAAATGCTTGATTTATACTGTCTTGGTTGGTTAGCAACAATAGATTCTCCATGATTTCTTACCAATGTAGAAACATGATGGATTTCTTCATTATTTGTTATTAGCATTCCTCCTTCTCCACTAGTTATATTTTTATTTTCAACAAATGAAAAAACACCGCAATCCCCAATAGTTCCCAAAAGTTTATCTTTGTAAGTAGCTCCAATACATTGAGCACAATCTTCTATCACTTTTAGGTTATGCTTCTTAGCAATCTCAATCATTTTGTCCATATCTGCGGAACCACCAAATAAATGAACAACAATTATGGCTTTTGTTTTGTCAGTTATCTTTTCTTCAATCTTACTATGATCAATGCAGAAGTTATTTTCATCAACATCAACAAACACCGGAATTGAACTGTTCATCAATATGCAGGTTGCGCTTGAAGTAAATGAATACGGCGTAACCAAAACTTCATCTCCCGGTTTAACACCGCAAGCAACAACAGCAGCATGCAAGCAAGATGTAGCTGAATTCATAGCAACAGCGTATTTTGTATCAAAATATTTGGAAAATAATGCTTCAAATTCTTTTATTTTTTTGCCTCCCAAGAAATATTCTCCAGGAGAAGTCAAAAATGTTGACAATTCAGCCCTATTCAAAACATCCAAAACAGCTCTTTTTTCTTCATCTCCGATTATGGGCCAATGAGGAAACTTTTCTTTCCTATACTTCTCCCCGCCATTTATTGCCAATATCTCCATTTTATTCAAAAACCAGGTAATATGCTATTTTTTTCATAAGAATCTGGGAATTTTCCATCATTTGTAAATGAAGTTTCTCTTGGAATTATGCTCAAGTTTTTATTATTTGGAGGGATTTTTATCTCACTGTTTAATCTGTTTGATTCGTGAAATGCAGTGCAAATTTCCAATTGTTTGAGCCCATCCTCTCCAGTTGACACCAACTTCTCTCCAGTTTCTATTGATCCAATAATCTCATTTATTGCATTTACCAAAGCTATATCCCCTTTAACTTCTGGGAACTCTTCTCTTTGTAATTCTAATAATCCATTTTGGGTTGGGCTTGGTTCTGAAACAAACAGTTCAAATGCTTTATCACCCCTTATCATCCCCCCACATTTAAGCATTCCTTTCGAGCATATCAAATTAATTTGAAACAGGACATAATCCCTAAAGTCTATGTCTACAAAAGCATAGCTACCATTCTTGAACTTCAAAAATCCTATTCCGCTTGGATCTATAGTCTCATCTCCCCTCATTTTAGCATAAACAGTATCAACTTCTCCATTGAAAAATCTCAATAAATCAAATAAATGGCTTCCTCCATTTTGCAATCCCGCTGTTGAATAAGCATTTATAGTTTTTATGTTTCCTATCAACCCAGAATCAATAATCTCTTTAGCTTTTCTCCATGAATTGTCAAATCTTCTGGTATGGTCTATGCACAATATAACATTATTTTCCTTGCATGCTCTAATCATTTCTTCGGCATCACTAAGATTTAATGCCATAGGCTTTTCACAGAATATGGCTTTAACACCTGATTTTGCTGCTTCAATTACTATATCTTTATGCTGTTGAGTATGTGTGGAAACGCTTAGTATATCTATTTGTTCTTCTTTTAGCATTTCTTTATAATCTTTATACAATCTTTTAACACTCCATTTCTCTTTGAATAAATTTAAACGATCTTCTCTTATATCGCAACCAGCAACCAATTTCACTTTGTTTCTCAGATAGAAATAAGTGCCCGCATGGGTGCATGGCTTTTTAATTAAGGGATCATTCTCAAACAAATGCCCCATCCTCCCTAAGCCCACTATTGCTGCTCTGTAAACATAAAAATTCTTATGCTCAAGTTTCTTGTTAATCATCTGTAACTCCGGATTCCGTTTGAGAAGATTTATCACTTCTCCTATAGAAAAATTAAGATTATCAAAATTCTCGAATATTCTCCTCATTAACTCAAAATCCTCCTTCTCATCTACAGTTAACCTAAATTCAGGATGGTTTAATTCATCTCTTGCTAAAAGAACGCCTACTTTGTACTTGTCTGGATTGCGATAGAAATAAATGGAGACATTCTCCCTATCATCAGGATCTTTAGTTATCCTGTCTATTTCGTCAAGTTTGCTTGTTGAGAATACCCTTATATCATAACCTATCGGAAATGTTCTTTTGTTGACAAAAGTGCTGATATAATCATAATTATTTTCAAGATAGAATTTCACCATATTATCAACAAGTTCTGCATCCACCAAAGGATCATCAGCTGTTAGTTCTACAATTATATCAACATTGTTTTCTCTGGCAGCTGACAAAACTCTCTCCAAGACATCATCTTCGCTACCTCTAAAACAGACAATATCATTTCTTTTGCAGTAATCCCCTATGATATCACAATCTCTTTTAATCGTAGTCGCAACAATTATGTCATCAATTAATTTAGAAGGTTTGACTCTTTGTATTAACAAGTCTAGCAAAGGCCTGCCTTTTATTTCCATCATTGTTTTGCCATTTAGTCTAGATGAATTATATCTCGCTTCAATAATAGCTGCAATCTTCTTTTTGTTCATCTTAATCTCAGAATTAATTCATATGCAAATTCTTTTAAATTTATTGATTCTCTGGTACTTATTCTTTATAGACATTATCATACAATCTTTCATATTCTTCAGAAGTTTTGATAATATTAAAATCGTTCACAACTCTTTTTCTGGCTAACTTGCCGAATTTATTAAGGAGATTTTTATCATTATAAAATTTAAGGATGGCCTTTTTCATATCAAAATAATTTCTTACCTTCACACCTTCATTTCCTTTTATTATCTCGTTTATTGGCTCAATATTCCATACAATTATTGGTTTCTTCATGGACATAGATTCCAGCAATATCATTGGAATTTCATGCTTTTCATAAGTATCAATCGCCGGATAAGCAACTATATCTGAAATACTGATCACATCCTTTATATCTCCAGGATCCTTAACAAAAGATACTCTTTTTGATAAACCTAATCTAGCTAAATTATCTCTTAAGTATTCTTTTTCCAAGATTCTTTTCTTTGTTGATCTATAAGAAAAGATAAAAAGAATATCATTTTCATCTTTCATGCTTTCTATAACTTTCAGCATTATTCTAGAGCCTTTATTCTTCTCTAAATCTATAGGTATTAAAACAATAAATTTTCTCCCAAATTTCTTTAATAAGTTTAGATCTCTCTTAAATGGTTTAAAATAATTTTTATCAATGCCTGTGTTTATCTTAATAACATTTTTTATTTTATGCTTCAAGAGTAAATTCTTCGTAAAATCAGAAATTACGACAATTTTATCAGAAAAGAACATATCATTAGAAATTTTTTTTAGTCTTGTAGGTATAGTCTGAATAGATTTCCTGGATTTAAGTTTCATTAATAATCTATTAATCTTTGAGGAGTATAATTCAGGAGTATAAATAAAATGATAAATGTCTATATTCTTAATATTTAATAAAAAAAAGAATAACTTCAATTTCTCAAGACAAGATATTTTAGACTTATGCTTACTCGGGTATATCTTATGCAAAACAATATTCTCCCCAACTTTTTCATTGAAATTCTTTCTTACAAGAAGGTGTATTTTATGATCTTTTATATTCTTTGCAATTCCATAAGCTAAATTCTTTCCGCCTTCATTCCAAGGAGAGCCTAAAGGCCTAGTAACCATTAAAATATCCATTCAATTTTAAAGAATAGTTAATTTAATAAATTTAGCCCTGTGAGAGTAAATATTCTAAAGAAGCTTTTGAAGTCCTAAGAAACTGTTGCCATCTTCCCCCTGAATATATACCTGGTTCAGATTTCATTTCAAGAATTAAATAATGTAATTCTTGTCTTTTAACAGCTTCTGCTAAGGCTAATCTCATATTATCATATATTTCTCTCCCAATTTGTTCTCTAACATCTTTATCATTAATGGCATAACTCATATCAACTGGTACAAGAGTCTTTCCATAAACATCAGCATAAAACTCTGCCACTTTCCTCATATTTTCTGAATCAAAGAATAAAGGAAAACTTTCAGCCATCCTCACAGTTTTTTTATCACCGACAACATCAGCAAAAGAAAGATTATCATCAGGATAACCCACAACATGCAGACCATATACAGGAGATTTCACTCTACTTAACGCTTCTGCAGGATTAATTGTTTCTTCATAAAGTATTTTTTTTCCTTTTCTGACAAGATAGCCGAATGTTTCAATAAATTGTCTTTCTTCATTTGTTAATCTCCTGTTGCCTATACTATTATTCTTAGCATAATTAAATGTCATATGCCAATGTTCTGGATCGTACATAATTCCTGTTTTATAAGATTCTAAACCACTTAAAACAAGATTAACAAATTTTGGATTTGAATTTGAAGGGCATGATTGCAATTGCCAATAAAATTGGGATTCACCAGTTCTCGGATCAATTTGTTCTATATTAAACATCTCAAAGAGATCTTCAGGGATCTGATTTTGTTTTGATCTTATAACAAAAAAAGTTGGCTGATCATTCTCAAGGCTAATTGTAAAACCAAAATCATAAGCATAAGCAACTACTTCTCTTAAACTCTGTCTTATTAAATTAAAACTTTCCAAATATTCATTTATATCCAAAGGGCACAACAAACTATCATCTGGTTCATGAATATTCCATTGTCTTCTTGCTAATTCATAAGGATATAATGAGGGTATTTTAAGAGTAATATGATTTATATGCAAATCTGTATTGTTTAAATGCTCATTCAAAGTAGCAATAGAATCAACAGCATCCATACATTCAGTTTCCCAACTATCTCTTGGCAAAAAAACCCCATTACTCATATCACCAACATCAGCAAGAATTGGATAAGAACCACCATAATTAAACTTATTTCTTAGATAATCTGCTAATTTTATCAAAACATTCTTTCCAACTTTTTGTCTTGGAAAGATAAGTACTGGTGGAACACCTTCATCAAATGATGAATTTAATTGATCTGTTATTATATTACCTGATTTATAAAATCCCCTTAATGTCAATATCTTATGATGGGCCATAACCTAAAAGATTAAAGATGCATATTTAAACATTTCTATTTTTAATTATCCTAAAGTAGTGTCTAATTCTTTCTGTAATAAGAAACAATTTTCTTCGTAGCATCTACAACACTTCTAACATCCTCAACATTCATCTTAGGATACAGCGGAAGAGAGACTATCCTTTTGCTTACAAAAGTGACATTGGGAAAATCTTCCTCTTTGTAGCCATAAGTACTGCTGTAATAGCTAGAAATCAATGAAGGAAAATGAACGCCAGTGCCTATATTTTCTTTTTTCATTGCATTTATGAATTCATCCCTATTAACAGTTAATTCATCAGTATCTAAAATTATAGGAAATAAATGATATGCGTGCTTAACATCATCAATCTTTTTTGATAGTATAACTCCTTTAAAATTGCTGAATTCCTTTTCATAGACATTTGCATAGCTCTTTCTTATATCTAAAAAATGATCCAACTTGTCAATTTGATGTATTCCCAACGAAGCTTGAATATCTGTCATATTATACTTAAAGCCCGGTTCTATTAAATGCCATACATTAGGCTCTCCATCCTTCATATATCTTTTCCAAGCATCACTTGATATGCCGTGCAGGCTAAGTATCCTTATTTTCTCAGCTAATTCTTCATTATTTGTTAACACAGCACCTCCCTCGCCCGTGGTAATATTCTTTATAGGGTAAAAGCTAAAACATACAGCATCAGACATGCTTCCTATTTTCTTATTTTTGTATTCAGCTCCAATTGCATGAGCAGCATCTTCAATAATTTTCAGATTATGTTTTTTTGCAATTCTCGTAATTTCATCCATCTCACAGGGTTGTCCAGCCAGATGAACAGGGATTATTGCTTTAGTCTTATTTGTTATCTTCTCCTCTATTTTTTTAGGATCTATGTTTAATGTATCTCTGTTTATATCAACAAATACTGGTTTCGCGCCAACATGAACGATAACATTGGCGGTTGCTGCAAATGTTAAGGGAGTTGTAATGACTTCATCTCCTGGTTTTATGCCAAGAGCAAGCAATGATAAATGCAAAGCTCCAGTGCAGGAATTTAATGCGACAGCATATTTTGCTCCAGTATATTTCTTTAATTTCTCCTCAAATATTTTGGTCTTTGGCCCAGTTGTCAGCCAGCCAGACCTTAATGTGTCCAAAACTTCTTTTTCTTCATCTTCTGTTATCAAAGGCAAGGCAAATGGCAAAAATGTGGATCTTATTGGTTTGCCCGTGACAACAGCAGGCTTGTTTAATAATTCCTTGATAGTTTTTATGCTGTAATATCTTATACTTTCCAAATCCCCCATAGAGCCATTCAAGATATTTTCTTCTATCTCTTTTATGCCATCTTCAATTTTAAAATCAGTTGTATATCCCAAAACTTGGTTCATCTTATCAAAATTTACATTGTAATTTCTAGTATCCAGGTCTGATGGGACATATTCTATTTTAACATCTTTTATCATTGAACCAACTTTCTCAGCTACTTCACGAACCTGAAAATTCAGATCATTACTCCCAACATTGAATATTTCTCCCTTTACTTTTTCTATTGGGGCCTCTAGGCATTTAATGAAAGCCTTCGACACGTCTTTTACATGAACATTTGGCCTCCACTGTTTGCCTCCGCCTAGAACAAAAACTTTCTTATCTTTAGTAGCACACTTTGTCATTAAGTTAACAATCAAATCAAACCTCATTTTAGGGGAATAGCCAAAAACAGTTCCATTTCTCAGGATGATTGGGTGAAAATTCTCACCCATCATCTCCAGTAATATATTTTCAAATTCAAGTTTTGTCTTTGCATATAAGGAAACAGGCGCCTTTTGGGAATTTTCATCTAATTGTGTTGTTATGCCTGTTCCATAAACACTGCATGAAGATGAAAATAAAAATCTCTTCACTCCCTTTTCCTTGCACATCATCACAAGTTTTTTTGAAGCATCAACATTGATTTTCTTTGTATAATAAGGGTCCAAATCGCAGGAGGGGTCATTAGAAATTCCTGCCAAGTGTATAACACCCTCCACACCCTCTAATAAATTTGGAAAATTGTCAATACTTTGCAAATCTCCCTGAATTAATTCAAAATTAGGGCTGTTTCTTACATCCTCTAGAGATTCTCCACCAAAATACAAAGAATCAAATACCCTGACAAAATAACCCTTATTTAGTAAATCTCTGACTAGGACAGATCCTATATAGCCTGCACCTCCAGTCACCAAAACTTTTTTTGACATATTTCTTCCAGAATAATCCCCTCAGAAAAATATATAAAGATTATGCTGAAAAAAAGCATATTCAGTGTTTAACAAATAAAAAGATATCATTCAGAGTCCTGATTTTATTACAATCTTTACCTGAATAAAAACAATATCTATCAATTAATAATAGTTTGACGTCCTCTCCGCCCTAAAGGATTGCCCTTCGGGCAACTTGCTTCACTTCGTTCAGCAAGCGGAGATTCCTGTTACAAAAAAATTCTTTGGCGTGATGTGCCTCTGAATACTTCTTAGCATTCTCTAATGTTATGTGTCCGACTGATGCCGCAAATTTCCCAGGACTCCATAAATGTCCTTTTCTATATCTCTTCCTAAAACCTAGAACAAGTGTAAAAAGAAATTTTGCACTAAAACCCTTCAGCAAATGAAGGGCTTTTGTTGGAGTCATAGTCATTGGAATTGAACAAACCACATGTATATGATATATATCAACCTCTATTTCCAATATTTCTATTTCATGTCTCTTTGCTACCTCCTGAATCGCTATAACACAAAGGTTATTAAGATGAGGACTCTTAAACATCTTATAGTGATACTTAGTGCATCATTAAAAATGCCAGGTGTTTCAACCTATTGAATGTGCAGGAGTATTTTGTTGGTATATACTCATCGTGTCTCCTCCCGAGACACATCATTTTACCAATAAAAATAAAAAATACTCATACTTAAAATTATAACGCCATTCAACTCCGCCCTAAAGGACGGTCACTCAGCTTTGCTGAGTTAGATTTCTGGCTAAATCATCTTAATAAGAGTTCCATAAACAGAAGCGGAAGAACTGTTTATAAGTTTAATATCTCTTTTTCTGCAGAATTCTAGAATATTTAAAATTCCATTGGAATTTACATTCATGCATTTTTCAGCATTATTTATGTTATCCTCTAATGGTATAAAAGCCCCGAGATTAAATATCACTTCTATATCTCTAGGAATATGGTCAAAATCTTCTTTGTTGGTAATGTCTAACTTGATAAAACCATTTTTCTCAGAACTGGAACTTTGTAAAACATTAATTCCTTCACCGATTAATCCATCTTTAAGATGACTCCCAACAAACCCGCTTGACCCGATAATAAGTACACTCATAATAATTATATTAAAGATAAATTTAAAAATTTTTATATCAAGTATCAAAAGATGAAAATCCTTATATTAACAACATCATTTCCGCGTTTCAAAGATGATTGGGTCTTACCTAGCTTAGATGTGGAAGCAAGAGAACTGGCAAAAACCAATGATGTCTTAGTTATATCATCTGGAAGTACGGATACAAAAAACTATGAATCAAGAGATAATTTTAGAATAATAAGGTTTAACTATTCAATAAGAAACTTGCAAACATTAACTTACACTGGTGGTATGCTAACCGCAGTACAAGAAAGCTGGTTGTCTAAACTACAAATTCCATTTTTTTTGATATCTTTTATGATTAAGGCACTGAAATATGGTAGAAATTATGATATAATTCACGCACATTGGTCCCCATCGGCAGTGATAGCCATCCCACTAAAAATATTATACAAAAAACCGATGGTTCTATCATTTTTAGGAGGGGATATAAGAGCAATACCAAAATGGTTCAATAGAATAGCAGTTAAATATAGTGATATTGTCCTAGCTCCTGTACCTGCCGTACAAGACTACACAAAAAGTGTTGGTGGAAGAGACAAGATTTCAGATATTAAATATTGCTATGATTATGATAAATTTGATAAAAAAGATGATATCTCAAATTTTAAAAGAGAATTCAGCCTAAAAGATGAAAAAATAGTCAGTTTCATTGGAAGAATGGATCCATTTAAGGATCCTATAACATTTGTTAAATCAATACCATATGTTTTAAAGAAAATAAAGAATATAAAATTCCTAATAGTTGGCTACGGATTCCTGTTGAATGATGTTAAAGAATTAGTCAAAGAACTAAGATTAGAAAGATATGTGATTATCACGGGACCAAGAAAGGATGTAAATGTAATACTGGAAGCATCTGATATCTTTGTTAACTTATCCCCAGAAGAAAATTTTTTTAGTGTGGCAATACAGGAGGCTATAACTAAAAAGGTCCCCTGCTTATTGACAAATGCCGGACAAACTGAGAAAATTTTTACTCACAAGAAAGATTCTTATTTAGTAAGACCAAAAAACCCGAGAGAAACTGCTGATGCCGTAATTGAACTATTAATAGATAAAGAGTTAAGCAAAAAATTGAGTGAAAACGGGATAAAACTGCTAAAAAAACACAAATTTACTAGAAATGAGGTAATAAATGGTTTAAACTCACTATATAAAAAATTAATAGAAAAATACAAAAGATGATTACTTTTTTTCCAGTATTAAGATATAACTAGGGAGTATATATCTGATAAAACCAGAATAAAATCTACTGACAAGAACATTTGGGATGATCTTATATTTTTTTTCTAAATGATATTTTTTCTGGTTTTTTATAACTTCAAGTGTGAAATCATTGATCACAAAGTACTTCCTTAATTTGTTTGTTAATTGATTATAAGAGAGCAATTTTACATCATAACCTTTGTTCTGGAAAATCCTTAAATAAATATCAGCAATTTTATTTGGTAACGCCCCCAAAAAAGGCAGGTAATAATGCGGTTCTATTGGCCAGTACCTGTTTGGGGTGGCTAAATAGCATACTCCATCTTTTTTTAAGACCCTACATACTTCATTTATATGAATATCCTGATTATTAACATGTTCTATGACTTGATTAGAAATAACAATATCAAAAGAATTATCCTCAAAAGGCAATTTTTCATCCTTAACCAATTCAAATTTATAGCCTTCCCTAGTTAATCTCTTATCCTCTATATCAACTGATATTATTTCTCTGCAATTATTCACAAAAGTTTTAGATATCAGTCCTTTGCCACAGCCAACATCTAAAACTCTAGAATTGGGCAAATCTTTAAACTCTGACAGGATAGAGATTATCTTCATTGATTTTTTATACTTCTTATTAATGATATTCATTTTATTTTATATATATAAATCCCATTTCCAGATTCATACAAAATTGGGAAATCCAAATTATAAGTGCTTACAATGTAATCCATATCTTCCATCTCACTGACATTCCTTATAAAAATATTATCATTCAACCAAAAACCAAGTCTAGATGTGGTCTGGACATTTAAGTAACCACAATACAAAGCCAACTGATCCTCTTTTCCATCCTCGCATTTATCTCTAATGTCAATAAGAACATTTGAAATCTTACCTGAATCATAATCATTCAGCCATGATCCAAGTTTCATTTGTTCATTGTTTACTAGATATCTCTCATTATAAATATAA
>Ga0209541_10013359_pt1 | contig 12559 bp, 9 predicted proteins | sample RifCSPlowO2_01_FD_184027 | JGI IMG/M metagenome (GOLD analysis project Ga0209541, IMG submission 184027) | Groundwater microbial communities from Rifle, Colorado - Rifle CSP2_plank lowO2_0.1 (SPAdes) (version 2) | ecosystem: Environmental > Aquatic > Deep subsurface > Groundwater | place: Rifle...
CCGGGTGTACGCCATCCACAGCGTGTGGGCGTATCGGGAGTCTGGCTTGGGCGGGGACAAGACGTTCGTGTTAAACCGTGTGGTCGTTTCTGATTTGGAGCTTGGCGAAGGCTCCCGGCGCGGTTCACTCCTTGACCGCCTTAATGCGGTGAAGATTCTAAAATAGGATTTTAAAAGGATATCCGGTAATCCGGGAATCCGGAACTGGGTGAACCGGATATCCGGGTATCCGGATTGCCTAGTCCCGGATCATCGGATGTCCGGATAACCAAGCAGATGATTTATGCATTCGAAAGAATGGTCAATCCACAAAACTCAAGTCTTGCCTCTCCAGGCTCCGCTCATTCAACTTTTTCGCACGGCGCTGGGCAGTCACGATACGTTGGATAATTTATTGTTTGTCCTCACGCTTGCCGACGGGACAAAAGGGTACGGCGAGGCCGCGGTCGCGACGCATATCACGGGAGAAAAATTAAGTGTAACGCGGCGCAATCTTCAAACGGCCGGGCACTGGCTGGTAGGGCAGGATGTGCGTGACGCGTTGCCAATTTCGCGGGCGCTGCATGAACGCTGGGACAATAATCCGGCGATGATTGCGGCGGTGGAGATGGCGCTTTTCGACGCGCTGACGCGCCAGTTCGGCTGCCCTTTGTGGAGATTATTCGGGCCGCGCTGCCGGAAATTGCGAACGGACATCACGATTGTTATCGCGGATTTGGCGCAAACACAGGATGCGGTGCGGCGGTTTTATCGAAAAGGATTCCGGCAGTTCAAGGTCAAGATCGGCCGTGACTTTGATCTGGACGTGGCACGTGTCGCGGCGGTGCGCAAGCTGGCGCCGAAGGCCGTCATTTACCTCGATGCCAATCAGGGATTTTCGGTTGCTACCATGCTTAAATTTCTAAAGGCGCTTCAGCGTTTAAAGATTCGCCCGGCGCTTCTCGAACAGCCTGTTCCCCGCGCGGATCTCGAGGGATTAAAGAAAATTTCCCGGTCCACCGATATCCCGGTTTGCGCCGATGAAAGCGCGCGTAGTCTCAAGGATGTCGTCGCCGTGATCCGGGCCGGGGCCGCGTCGGTCATCAGCGTGAAATTGATGAAATCGGGTTTGGTGGAAGCCACGGCCATCGCCCGCGTTGCTCAAGCGGCGGGCTTGAAACTGATGATCAGCGGGATGATGGAAAGTCCGCTCGCGATGACGGCCTCCGCGCACCTCGCCGCGGGATTAGGATATTTTTCTTATATCGACCTTGACACGCCTTTTTTTATCCGCGGCAACGCGGCGGGGCATCAGTACTTGTCGTCAAGAGGAGTGTACGATTTGAGCAGTGTCCGCAAGGGTGTCGGGATTATTCCAGAGTATTAATGACCAAATCACAAGCGCCAAATTACAAACAATATACAAATTCAAATGACCAAAAAAGTTTAACGTGCCGTTTGTAAATTTGTTATTTGTTAATTGTTTGTAATTTGTTTATTGGAGTTTGTATGATCCAACACCCATTTTTGATTTTTCTGATCCTGCTGGCCATCGAGGCGGCGATATTGTCCGCCGCCGCGCATCCGCGCACGAAAAAATATTTCGGATTTCTTCCCGCCGTTTTCTGGATCTATTTTTTACCGATGTGTGTTTCTTCCCTCGGGATCATCGATGATCAAAGTCCGCTGTATGGTCTGGTCACGACATACGGGTTGCCGGCGAGTTTGTTCTTGCTCCTTTTAGGCGTCGATCTTCCGGTGATCGTGCGGCTTGGCCGCACGGCTGTTTTGATGTTTTTGGCTGGAAGTCTTGGAATTATGTTAGGGGCGGCGCTATCCTTCGCGCTTTTTAAGGAAGTGGTCGGCGCTGATTTTTGGTCCGGGTTCGGCGCATTATCGGGTTCGTGGACGGGGGGCAGCGCCAACATGGTGGCCGTCAAGGAAGCGCTCGGCACGCCCGACGATGTTTTCCTGCCGATGGTGGTCGTGGACACGATCGTCCCTTACGTCTGGATGGGGCTTTTGGTCACTGTTTCCACAAGGCAGGCCGTATTTGACCGCTGGTTACGCGCTGACCGCGGCGTGATCGACCATATCCGGCGGCGGATGGCGGGCGTCGGCCCCGCGCGCGCGGTAACGCTCAACGCGAAAAATATTATCCTGCTCAGCGGGCTGGCCTTCGCCGCAAGCTCCGGGTTACAATGGGTGTCGAAAGGGCTGCCCGTTGTGACAGGAGTCATTTCGCCTTTTGCCTGGACGATCATCCTGGTTTCGACGGCGGGACTGGCGGGGTCGCTGACGCCGCTGCGCCGTTGTGAAGCAATGGGCTCAACGAAAATCGGATATTATTTATTGTATTTTGTTTTGACGACCATCGGCGCCAGGGCGAGCGTGTCGCATCTGGGGGCGTCGGCCATTTTGATCGCCGCCGGGGCCGTGATTATTCTCGTGCACGCGGCGGTTCTGTTGATCGCGGCGCGGTTGTTGAAAGCGCCGTTTATGCTGGCTGCGGCGGCCAGCCAGGCGAACGTCGGCGGGGTGGCCTCCGCGCCGGTCGTGGCGGAGATTTACCAGCCCGGGCTGGCGCCGATCGGATTGTTGATGGCGATCCTGGGCAACATCATCGGGACGTATATCGGTATTGTGGTCGGGCAAATTTGCCGGTGGCTTGCGTGATAAAAAACGGATAAACCATCCCGGTGAATAAACCTTTTTTGCCCAGATTCGCCATCGTTGTCAATGCCAACCCTTTCGTTCACGTTCGCCCCTCCCCGCCGGGAGGGGCTCAAGTTCACTTAAGGGCTGGCATTGACCGGTAACATTTAGTTCACGGCCATTACAGGTTTAGCCATATTATCACCGAGCGAGTTCCGCAGCCCGAAGCTTTCATTGGTGGAAATTCAGGAAAAGCTGAGGTGCGAGGACTGTTTGAGCGAATGATAATATGGCTAAACCTGTCAGGTAATTATGTATTAGTGGTCAATCACTATTAAGGAGGGCCCCGACCATGAAATCTTCTTTTCTTAAAAGTTACGGTTTTTCGTTGTCTTTGCTCGCGGCGATGGTTGTCGGTTCCGCGCTGGGCCTGGTCTTCGGCGAGCGGGTGCGGGTCATCAAACCGTTGGGGGATATTTTTCTCAACTTGCTTTTTACCGTCGTGGTGCCAATGGTTTTCTTCTCAATATCTTCCGCGGTGGCCGGGATGTCGGATACGCGGCGTTTGGGTAAGATTCTAGGAGTCATGATTTTATTTTTTATCGCCACCGGCATTGTTTCTTCTTTATTGATGGTTGTCGGAGTGAAATTGTTCAACCCCGCTCAAGGATTGACGATCCAGCTGACGCCTGGTGTCAGCAATGATGGTCTCGGCGTGGCGGATCGGATCGTGCGCGCGTTCACGGTCAGTGATTTCGGAGAATTATTCTCGCGCAAAAATATGCTGGCGTTGATCGTCATCGCGTTGATCGTCGGGTTGGGCGCTTCGACCACCGGCAAAAGGGGGCAAGCGTTTCGCGACTGGCTGGCCTCGGGCAATGAAGTGATGATGAAGGTCATCGGGTATATTATGTTGTACGCGCCGATCGGGCTTGGCGCGTATTTCGCCTACTTGACGGGTGTTTTTGGCTCACAGCTTTTAGGTACTTATGGAAGGGTTGTAGTTTTGTATTATCCACTCGCTTTGTTTTATTTCTTTGCCGGGTTTTCCGTCTACGCGTGGTTGGCCTCCGGTTGGGCGGGAATATCGGTTTTTTGGCGAAATATCATTCCGGTCTCGCTGACGGCCTGGGGGACGGGAAGCAGTGTTGCCACAATTCCGGTCAATCTCGACACAGCCAAGCGAATCGGTACGCCGGAGGATATCCGCGAGGTCGTGATCCCCATCGGCGCTACCATTCACATGGACGGATCGTGCATGTCGGCGATCTTGAAGACCGCGGTATTGTTTAGCGTATTCGGGATGCCGTTTGAGGGCGCCGCGACCATCGCGATTGCCATCGGGATCGCGTTGTTAAGCGGCACGGTCATGAGCGGCATTCCCGGGGGCGGATTCCTGGGGGAGATGCTGATTGTCACGCTCTACGGCCTTCCGCCGGAAGCGCTGCCGGTCGCGGCGATGATCGGCACGCTCGTTGACCCGCCGGCCACGATGGTCAACGCCACCGGCGACAATGTGGTCGCGATGATGGTCGCGCGGGTGTTGGGTGGAAAGAATTGGATGAAACGGGAGCAGTGAGTTATTCAATCGGTAAACGGTTACGGTGACGAAGCCCGTTTCGTTCAGCGGCAAGGTTAATCGTAAAAAGACGTTACCATAAAACTTAACCGATACGGGCATCCTTACCGTAGCCCCTTTAATCGAGAATGCATAAAACATTTTATCTCATTACCTTAATGCTGGCCGTGACCCCAATGCGGCTTTTTGCCGAGGAAATTCCTGTGGAATTGAGCGCTTTGCCCGGCGATGTCCGTCAGGCCGTCGTGGTGGAAACGACGGGTGAGGCGGCGGCGCGGGTTTCCGGCTGGGAACGCGAGGAGACAGTTTGGAGGCAGGTGATAGAACCTGTCGCTGCGGTGATCGGAAAGAATGGTCTGGCGCCGTCCGGCGAGAAACGCGAAGGCGACGGCCGCACGCCTTCGGGAGTGTTCGCGTTGCGCCGCGCCTTTGGGTATGACCAGGGTGTCCAGACGGAACTGGATTATCGCGCTGTTACCGAAAAAGATTTTTGGATTGACGCGTCCGCTTCACCGTTTTACAACCAATGGATTACCGGGGATGTCCCGGAAATATCGCACGAACTCCTGCGCCGTCAGGACGAGCTTTACAAATACGCGATCGTGATCGAATATAATACCGACCCAGTCATCCCCGGCATGGGCAGCGCGATTTTTATGCACGTCTGGCGCGGCGCAGGGCAGCCGACCGCCGGATGCGTGGCCGTGGCGCAAGCCGAGCTCCTGCGGTTATTGCAATGGTTGGACGGGCGCCAGAATCCGGTCATCCTCTTGAAGAGAAGCCCTTAAGCCCCCAGACGAATAATAGTTATTGACAAATAGCGGACATTTGTTATTTTAGAGTGTTAAATACGTCACAGGAAGACTTATTTCATCCGCCTTCTTATAGAATTTCGGTGGATGACCCCGACGAATGTGGCGAAATTGTCCCGGATTTTTCACACACGTGAAAGCCAAGAAAATCCGGGAGAATTTTGCCATATTTTATCCCGAGAAATTTCTCTTTAAGAAATTTCCGGGACTTTACCCTGGAAATCGCAGGGCGATTTCTCAGGGTGAGTCGGGGTAACAGAGAATGACGGGTTACTCTATGTTTCAAAACGTGATTGTCTGGCTTATTGTGGGATTAAGCGTCGGGTATCTTGCCTGGCAGGGATTCAAGTCTTTGCGCGGTAAGGGCAAGGGACATTGTTCCAGCTGCGGGAAAGCCGCCTAGCCAAATTTCTTAGAAATTTGGCTGGCGAGCCTCCTCATTTCTCTATAAAAAGGGAAATGAGGAAAATGACGGGAGTAGATGATGCTTCAAACATTGTTGTGTATCCATCCGGAGGCCGCGCATGCCGGAAAATTATAAAACGGTTTCGTTGAGTAAAATGTCGATTGGCCAGAAGGGCCGTATCCGCGATTTTGTTGTGGAAAGCGACGACTGCGAGCGCATTGAAGAAATGGGTGTCACGCCCGGCGAGCATGTGGAAGTGGTCCGCTACGCGCCCTTGGGCGACCCCATCGAGATCAAGATCCGCGGCTACCATTTATCATTACGCAAGGAAGAGGCCGAGTTGATCCAGGTCGAGGTCATCCCTTAGGACGCTGGTATGCCTGCCGATATCTCATCATCTCCCCAGACCCTTATCAGGACCGTTATCTTAACCGGCAACCCCAATTCCGGCAAGACGACGCTTTTTAACGCCTTTACCAAATTACGCCAAAAAGTCGGCAATTATCCCGGCGTCACCGTCGAGCGTAAAACTGGGACGCTGATGCTGGCCAATGACCGGGTGGTCAATGTCATTGACTTGCCCGGCATGTACAGCCTGGCGGTACGTTCTCCCGATGAACAGCTGGCCCGCAATGTTTTGATGGGCCGCCTGTCGGATACGTCCAAACCGGATTTGGTTATCTGTGTCATCGACGCGGGGAACCTCGAACGGAATTTGTACCTGGTCAGTCAGTTGCAGGATCTGGGTTTGCCGATGATCATCGCGCTCAATATGATGGACGAGGTTGAACGTCAGGGCCGGGAGATCGATGTCGTGCGGTTATCAAAGGTCTTGGGCATGCCGGTTGTTCCGACGGTGGCCAGCCAGAACAAAGGCATCGAGGAATTAAAGCAGCTCATTGCCGAAGGCGTCACGGTTTCGTATCAGCGCGGATGGCGCATGGCGCCGGATCTGGAAGAAGAGGTCGAGCAGCTGGTCCGCCTTTTGGTCCAGCATGAGAAGATGGACCGCCACGCGGCCTTCGCGGAAGCGCTCATCCTGCTGTCTTTGGGTGCCAAACTCAAGAACGAAGAGAAGAAAACCGGTCCCGCCCGGTGGTTCTATAAAGAAGAACTCATCCGCCAGATCAGCGTGATCCAGGACCGCCTGCGGTTGAAAGGATTGCGGGCCCGCACCGCGGCCATTGAGGCGCGCTACGACTGGATCAAATCGGTCGTCAGGCAATGTGTCCATGATAAAAATAAACAGCCCAGAGAGGACTTAACCGAACGGATCGACGCGGTCGTGACGCATCAATTGTGGGGGTGGGTATTTTTCTTCGGCATTATGGCGCTGATGTTTTATATGATCTTTACCATCGCCACCTATCCGATGGACTGGATCGACGCGGGTTTTACCAAAATGGGCGATTGGGTCACGCGGGTTTTGCCCGCGGGTCAATTACGTAATCTTATGGTCGATGGGATCATCGCCGGCGTGGGCGGGGTGGTGATCTTTTTGCCGCAGATATTGATCCTTTTCTTTTTTATCAGCTTGTTGCAGGACACCGGTTATATGGTCCGCACCGCGTTTATCATGGACCGCGTGATGAGCAAAGTGGGGTTGCACGGGAAATCTTTTATCCCTCTGTTGAGTTCGTTCGCCTGCGCGATCCCCGGAATTATGTCGGCGAGAACCATCGAAAGTCCCAAAGACCGGCTGGTCACGATCCTGGTCGCGCCATTGATGAGCTGTTCGGCGCGGCTGCCCGTTTATACCATTATGATCGCGGTCTTGATGCCGGCGGCGACGGGCATGCAGAAGGCGGGCATCATGCTGGCGATGTACGTCACGGGGATCGTGGGCGCGTGCCTGATGGCGTGGCTGTTCAAGAAAACGTTGTTGCGGTCGCAAAAACCGGTCTTTATCATGGAATTGCCGCCATACCGCTGGCCGTCGTGGCACGCGGTCGTGATCCATATGTGGGAGCGCAGCCGTTTGTTCTTAAGGCGCGCGGGGACCATTATCCTGGCGCTGTCGGTCATTTTATGGGTGCTGATGAGTTATCCGCGCCATGAAGGGTTGCCGGGCAGCGACGCGCTTAAGGCCAGTTTTGCCGGGCAGATGGGTACGGCGCTTGAGCCGGTCATTAAACCGCTCGGATATGACTGGCGCATCGGCATCGGATTGATCGGTTCCTTTGCCGCGCGCGAGGTGTTCGTCTCCACGATGAGCATCGTCTTTAATCTCGGTGATGAAGCCAAGGAAAATAGTTTACGTGAGGCCTTTCAGGCCGCGCATTGGCCCGACGGGCGGCCGTTATTCACGCCGCTGGTATGTTTGAGCTTGATGGTATTTTATGTCTTTGCCCTGCAGTGCGTCAGTACCGTGGCGGTCGTTTGGCGCGAGACCAATTCCTGGCAATGGCCGCTGTTCCAGTTCGTCTACATGGCCATCCTCGCCTATCTGGCCTCGCTGGCGGTTTACCAGCTCGGGCGGGTGATGGGGTTCTCTTGATGAATACCAAAACATGGAAATTCATGATTGTCGTTGTCTGCATTTTGGCCGCGGCCGGGGGCATGATGGCATGGCGCGAGAATGGGCTTGCCCCGCAAGGAGCGGGCCATGGCCGTCATATTTATTATTGCCCGATGCATCCCGGTTATACCAGCGGCCGTCCGGGGGATTGTCCCGTCTGCGGGATGAAGCTGGTTAAAAAAGAAACGTCACAGGCGTATATTCTGGCGGACGGGACAGCAAAGTCCGCTTCCGGCGGCCACGCGGCCGTCTATCTTGATCATTCTCAACAGCAATTGATTGGTGTTGGGCTGGTCAAGGTCGTTAAAAGGCCGTTTGTCAAAACGATCCGGACTTACGGCTACGTGACGAATGATATGGACCTTTACAAGGCGCAGCTGGAGTATATCGGGGTCTGGCGCAAGTATGCCTTGTTCCGCCGCTCCCGGGCGGTCAAGGATGAATTCCCCGACGATTGGGGGGAGTTCTCGGGCCGGGCGCCCGGCGAGGGTTTCCGCAAGGCCCGGGAGCGGCTCCTGAAAGCCGAATACGAATTGCGGCACAGGGGGTTTCAGGATGCGCAGCTTGAGCAATTGAGGTTGATCAAATATGAGTTGGCGGAGATCCAGCCGGAGATCCTGTTGGGCCAGAAGTGGCAGCCCTTGTGGATCCATGCCAGGATCCTTGAGGAAGATTTGGGATACGTTGATGTCGGACAGAAGGCCGTTGTGGATATCCCGGCATACCGCGAGTCGTTTGAGGGTATCGTGCGCAGTGTCGGCGACGAGGTGGACCCGCGAACCCGTACGGTCATCGTGCGCATCGGGTTGCCCGGGGGCAAAGAGTATTTGAAAGTGAACATGTACGCCGATGTGTTGATGCCCGTTGAGCTCAATGATGTTTTGATGGTGCCGCGCGCCGCCGTGATGAATACCGGTCTGCGGCAGATCGTTTTTGTCCAGCGCGATCCCAGCCACTTCGAGCCGGTGGAAACCAAAACCGGCATGGAGTCCAACGGGATGGTGGAGGTCAGGGAAGGGCTGACCGAAGGTGAAATGGTCGTTGTGGGCGGCAATTTTCTGGTCGATGCCGAGAGCCGTTTACAGGCGGCGTTTCCCGGTATGACGGCAACCGGTAAGCTTCCTTGACTATTGGCCTCTCCCCGAAGGCCTCGTGAGGAGGCATGAATACCAAGAGTATCGCAGTTATAGTCGCCGTTGCCTTGCCTGGCGCAGGAGGGACAGTTGTTTATGCCCAGCCCGCGGCCACGGAACAGGCCGGACAACCGGCGGCGGTTGAAGTGGGCAATATGTGCAAAAAAGATTTTTCCAAAGACCCGGAAAAATTTTCCAAGATCGCCGAAGATGAAGTGGCCGCCACCCAGGCAAATGGAAGCTAAATAAAAAACTTCCGGTTTTACGAGACCCCGTCGCTGTTAAAAGACAGCAGCGGGGTCTTCCTTTTTTCAGGAGTTTATTGTTTTACTTCTCTCGGAAATGTGATATTTTAAGGACTTATTAGATAACAGGGTTGTCGGAAATGATGAAAACGCTTTTCAACAATAAATTCAAATCGCAGATCTTCGACGTGGACTTTGTTGGTAGTTCAGGAGGCTTCTTGTTTGAGAAGCTTAAGACCTCGCCAAAGGGGCTGCTCCAGCCGGAGGCCAAAAAGCGGCTGGAAGAATATGGTCCCAATGAACCTGCCCGCAAAAAGAAAAGGACCGTCGTTTTTCAAATCTTGTCCAAGTTCGTCAATCCGCTGGTCGTTGTCCTTCTGATCATTGCCGGGTTTTCATTATTTTTCGGGGAGAAAATCAGCGCCATTTTGGTCATGGCCATGGCGGTTTTGAGCGTTCTGTTCTCTTTTATCCAGGAATACCGCGCGGGCAAGGAGGCCGAGAAGTTAAGCGAGATGGTGCGCGCGACCGCGACCGTCTATCGAAACGGAAAAACTCACGAGATTCCCATCCGCGAGATCGTCCCCGGTGATGTTGTGGACCTGTTTGCCGGCGACATGATCCCGGCGGATCTGCGGATCATCCAGGCCAAAGACCTTTTTGTCAACCAGGCTTCCCTCACTGGTGAATCGTTGCCGGTCGAGAAAACCGCGGGGTCTCTTCAGCCCAAAAGCCATTCGCCGGTGGATTTGACGAATATCGCGTTTATGGGATCGAGTGTCGTGAGCGGTACCGCCCTGGGCGTCGTCGTGCGCACGGGGCTGGCCACCCAGTTCGGCGAGATCTCGCGGCGGCTGGCCGCCATGGTACAGGAAAGTAGCTTTGACAAAGGGATTAACCAGTTCACGTGGCTGATGATCCGGGCGATGCTCGTTTTTGTGGTCATCATCTGCGCGGTCAATTATTTTTCCAAAGGCGATTTTATCCAGGCGCTTCTTTTCTCGCTGGCGGTCGCTATCGGGCTCACCCCCGAGATGCTGCCGATGCTGGTTGCCATCAATTTGTCCAAAGGGGCCATCGCGATGTCCAAGCACGAGGTCATCGTCAAGCGCCTGAATGCCATCCAGAATTTCGGCGCAATGGATATCCTGTGCACCGACAAGACGGGGACATTGACCCTGGATAAGATCGTTCTGGAGAAATACTGCGATGTCGTCAGGAAAGAGGACAAAGATGTTTTGCGGCTCGCTTATCTTAACAGCCATTATCAGACTGGTTTAAAAAACATTCTGGATAAAGCGATTCTCAAGTACGAAAAGCTTGTCGTCAAACAATACAAAAAGGTTGACGAGATCCCCTTCGATTTTTCCCGGAGAGTCATGTCGGTCGTCGTGGATATGGACGGGCGACACCGGTTCATTACCAAGGGCGCGCCGGAGGAAATATTCAAGCGCTGTGCTCGATATGAATTGGACGGGGAGGTCCTTGAGCTTGAACAGTTTTTGATCACCGACCTGAAAGAAGAATACGATTCGTTGAGTTCTGAAGGGTTCCGGGTTTTGGCCGTTGCCTACAAAGATATGGAACAGGGCAAGGATGTTTATTCCAGGGACGACGAACAGGATTTGATCCTCAAAGGTTATATCGCTTTTCTCGACCCGCCCAAACCGACGGCGCGAAAGACGATTGAAGTCCTTAAAATGCTGGGCATTGAATTGAAAGTCTTGACCGGCGACAACGAGCTGGTCACCAAAAAAATTTGCAGTGAGGTTGGTCTCGACATTAAGGGGCTGGTGACCGGCGAGCTGGTGGAGAAAACTACGGATGAACGGTTAAGAGAACTGGTCAAAACAACGACGGTCTTCGCCCGGCTTTCTCCGTTACAGAAAGAGCGCGTTATTCACGCGTTGCATCAGAACAAACATGTCGTCGGGTATTTGGGCGACGGGATCAACGACGCGCCGGCGTTGAAGGCCGCCGACGTCGGCATTTCCGTCAACAATGCCGTCGACATCGCCAAGGAATCGGCTGACATCATTCTTCTCCAGAAAAGTCTTTTGGTCTTGCGTGACGGGGTGCTGGAGGGGCGCAAAACCTTCGGCAATATCCTCAAATACATCAAAATGGGATCGAGCTCGAACTTCGGGAATATGTTGAGCATGACCGGCGCGAGCCTCGCGTTGCCGTTTTTGCCGATGCTGCCGATCCAGGTTCTCTTGAATAATTTTCTCTATGACCTTTCCCAAGTAGCGATCCCTTCCGACGACGTCGATGAAGAGTATTTGTTGAAATCGCGGCCCTGGAACATTGATTACATCAAAAAATTTATGTTTATTTTTGGCCTGCTCAGTTCGGTGTTCGACTTTTTAACCTTTGGCGTGTTATGGTTTGTGTTTAGCGCCTCGGCGTCGGCTTTTCACACGGGATGGTTTCTGGAATCATTGTGCACGCAGACGCTCGTTATCCACATCATCCGCACGGGGAAAATCCCGTTTGTGGAAAGCAAACCCAGCCAGCTTTTGATCTTTACCTCGATTTATATCGTGACCATCGGGCTTATTATCCCGTTTATTCCGCTGGGAAAACATTTCGGGTTCGTCACGTTGCCGGGAACATTTTTCCTGGCCCTTTCGGGGATCGTCACGGCGTATCTTTTGACCGTCCAGGCCGCGAAAAGGTGGTTCATCAAGAAATATGGTTATGAGTAAAAAATGAAGCGTTAAAGCGCTTTTGTCCGATCCTTTGGGGCTGGTCGATAATGTATCGATCAGCCCCATTTTATTAAGGGTATAAGAAATTTTTAGATATCCGGGAACTTTGCGGTCCAGGGTTTTGTCTAATTGGGTGAAAGAAGGAGGTAATCATGATTAATCAAAGGAACATCATCGGGGTCGTCATCGGATTTTGGGCAGTGGTTTTGCTGGTCCAGCCGGCGCAGGCGCATGAACGTGACCGCGGCAGGGGAAAGCATTATCGCCCGTATTATGTCAGTCATCGTTATCCGGCCTATGGGGAAATCGCGATCAGACTTCCGCACGGCGTTATTTCGGTTGTTATCGGCGGCAAGAGATATCACTATTGCGAGGGTGTCTTTTATCGTAAACATGCGCGTAATTACGTGGTGGTCGCTCCTCCGCCAGAGATCATCGTGAGAACCGAAAGGGGTCACGGGGATGACGCGCAGGATATTCAGGATATTTTTACCGTCCATATCCCCAATGCCCGGGGCGGG
>Ga0209541_10013362_pt1 | contig 12558 bp, 8 predicted proteins | sample RifCSPlowO2_01_FD_184027 | JGI IMG/M metagenome (GOLD analysis project Ga0209541, IMG submission 184027) | Groundwater microbial communities from Rifle, Colorado - Rifle CSP2_plank lowO2_0.1 (SPAdes) (version 2) | ecosystem: Environmental > Aquatic > Deep subsurface > Groundwater | place: Rifle...
GAAACCGAGGGGGTTTCAAAGAGGAGCGAAGCGACGACGGGTTCTAGCGGAGCGGAATCCCTGTCCCCGAGCCACAACGTAAAACCGCCCCACCTTAATCGGCGGGGCGGTTTTGTTATTAAACATTTCTCGTTTGTGGAATTAGTGTTATAATGGTTGTGCAGTCAGGAATTAGGATAAATATCGTATTAAATTATATTATTATGAATAAAATTTGGATTATCGCCATTATCGTTATTATCGGAGCTTTGGCCGCGGGAATTATTTTCAGGCCGATCAAGCCGGCGACGACGCCGGCAAAGCCGGTGACTGCCGAAGAAATCAGCCGCAAGGCGGATAATTTGCCGCCGCCCATTACAAGAACGGAAAATCAAAAAGTTGTCGTTGAATTGGAAACAAAAGAGGTGATTGCCGAGATCGCGCCCGGAGTAACTTATGAATACTGGACTTATAACGGCACGGTGCCTGGGCCTTTCATTCGCGCCAAAGAAGGGGATACGGTTGAGATTCGTTTGACTCATTCGCACGAAGGACATACGTACGGTTCCAAAAGTCCGGAGCATTCTTTCGCGCTTGACGGTTTTTATGTCAACGAGGCCAAAGCGAACGGGACGGACGATCACGCGCCGAGCGGCGCCGCGGAAGAACACGCGGAAGCCGGACACGAAAAACATTCAATCGACCTCCATGCGGTCAAGGGGCCGGGCGGAGGAGCGGTTTTCACGCAGGTTGAGCCGGGAGAAACAAAAGCGTTTCAATTCAAAGCGATCCGGCCCGGAATTTACGTTTATCATTGCGCGAGCAAGCACATTCCCACGCACGTCGCCAACGGAATGTACGGCCTGATTCTCGTTGAGCCGAAAGAGGGACTGGCGCCGGTTGACCGTGAATTTTACGTGATGCAGGGCGAATTTTACACAAAGGGCAAATTCGGAGAAAAGGGCCATCAGGAATTCAGTTTGGAAAAAATGCTTGAAGGACGGCCGGAGTATTTCCTGTTCAACGGCCGGGTCGGCGCTTTGGCCGAAGGGGGAGCGCTTAAGGCGAAAGTCGGAGAGACAATAAGAATTTTTTTCGGCGTCGGTTCTCACATCGCCTCCAATTTTCACATCATCGGCGAAATTTTTGACAAGCTTTATCCCGAAGGCGACATAATTTCGCCGCCTCATCAAAATGTCCAGACGACCATCGTTCCGCCGGGCGGAGCGGCAATGGTTGAGTTTAAGCTTGAAGTTCCGGGAAAATATCTTTTGGTTGATCACAGTTTACCGCGCGCGATTGACAAAGGGGCGCTCGGAGAACTTGTCGTTGAAGGCGAGGAACGGCCCGAAATTTTTAAGAAAGTTGATTAAATTTTACGTTGGAAAAGATAAAAGGGTGGATTTACTCCACCCTTTTTTAGTTTTTGAGATCTACTACACCCTTTCAAGTTTTTGATTAGGACGATAGCACCGGCCGGTTTTGGCGCAGGGTTTCCCGTCAACCAGCACGATGTCGGCGGTGAAATCCTGATTTCCTTTTAAGAGTGAACTGCCGCAGCCGTAGGCGTCAACCGGAACTTGTTCTTTTTCAAACAGCGCGATCTTTTCTTTGTTAAAGCCGCCGGACACCACGATTTTTACGTCTTGATGGCCGTTGCGGTCAAGGACTGACCTCACGTTATTGACAAGGATCGGATTGACTCCGGTCGGGCGCGCCGCTCCCAATTGGCGGTTGCGGGTAAGCGAGACGTCAACCATTGTTTCCGAAGTGTCCAGCCGGACGCCCCAGAGATTAAGCCCTTCGGCTCTGAAGACATCCGCGGTTTCAATCGCGTCGGATACGCAGTCGTTGTGAAAGTCAACCAGAGAAACGCAAGGAACGTCCGGATATTCTTTCGCGAACGCCAGGGTCGCAGAGGCCGTGTCTCCTTTAAAGCAGGCGATTAAAGCGTGGGGCATGGTGCCGGCTCCTTTGTTGCCCCACCATTCGCCCATTGTGTCCGTCGCGACGCCTTTCGCGCCGCCGAGCATGGCCGCGTAGCCGTCGCCGGTCTGATTTTCGTAATGATCAAAGCGATCGGCGAAAAATAAAATCGGTTTTCCTTGAGCGGCTTCCACGACTCCGGCGACGTTTGAAGCGACCAGCGTCCGGCGGGCAAGGATTCCAAGATAAATTGATTCAAGATGGGCGAAATGCTGGGGATGGCCGGAAATCGTCATCACGGTTTCCCACGGTTCTATTCGTTCCCCGTCGTAAAGCGAAAGGACTTCCAAATCGGCGAATTTATTCTGCCAAAGTTCGTCAAGCTCAATTTCAAATTTAATCTTTTCTTCAAACGCCCGTTGAAGTTTTTTATAATCTCTCGCGATATGCGATTGCCGGACGAGCCGTTCCAGTTCTTTGTATTCATCAAACAAGCGATACGCCTGTTCAGGCGATTTGTAGAAGCCGCTGCAAAGTTTTAAAACCGCGATTGCTTCGTCCGTTCCGCAAAGCACGGCGTCGTTTTTTTGAAAAACCTGCATCAGCGCTTTGTTGAGGTAAGGCATTTTTTCCAAAATCTGTTTTTCTCTCCAGAAATAAACGGCCGAATAATATCCCCGGCGGATTTTTTGAACCGGAATGTCAAAGGTTTCCGGAGGCAATCTGTCGCGTTTTTGCATTTTGTTTTTCTCCCGCGTTTTCGGTTTTTAACGTTCTTGAGAAACCCTACAACAGTTTAAGCACCCTGTCAATCCCGTTAGAAGTCCGTTTCGCCAAAGGCGAATCGGCAGGCGCCTGCGGCGCCTTACTTCTAACGGGGTCAATGTTGAGGCAATCTGTAATTTATATTCTTAAAGTGGTATAATTGTATAAATATTATGGAAATAATTTCGTATAAAAATTTGCGGTGGGTAAATATTAAAGGAGTGCCGGCGGCCGAAGACATTGACTGGATAAAGCAAAATACCAATTTTCACCCGCTGGTCATTGAAGAGCTTTTGTCTCCGACGCTTCATCCGAAGCTTGATTTTTACGAGGATCATCTTTACCTCGTTCTTCATTTTCCGGAGTTTAAAAAAGAAGAAGGGGAAGTCGCCGCCGCGGAACTGGACATAATCGCTTCCCGCGAGCTTTTGGTGACGATTCAATACGCGGATATGCCGGCGATAAACAAACTTTTCGACACGCTTTCAAAGGACGAAAACCTGAAGGCGAAATATTTCGGCGGCAACGCCGGTCTCCTTCTTCATAAAATTTTGGAAACAAAATTTGAATTCGTCATAAAACAAATGGATTACGTCGTGCGGAAAGTTGACGAAGTTGAAGACAAAATATTTAAGGCCAAGCGGCGTAAATTAGTGGAAAGCATCTCGCTTCTTCAAAAGGAAGTCGTTGACATAAGAAGGACTCAAAAACCGGCCGCCATTATTTTAAAGGCCTTGACTTCGCGGGCCAAAGAGCTTTTCGGCAAAGATTCGGGCCCTTATTTTACCGATCTTGAAACTCTTCACGCCAAGGTCTCCGACATCATTGAAAATCAGCGCGAGACCCTTCAGACCCTTTTTGCCACCAACGAAGCGCTGATTGCTCACAGGCTGAACGATATTATGAAAACTCTGACAATTTTTTCGGTTATTCTCCTCCCTTTAAATTTAATCGCTTCCCTCTGGGGAATGAACATTCTCGGCCTTCCGTTCACCGAACACGTCAGCGGGTTTTGGTTTATCCTCGGCATAATGCTGTTCAGCGCGGCGGTAATGCTCGGATTTTTTATTCGCAAAAAGTGGCTATAACATTATGTTCGCGAATGTCATAAATTGGTTTGCAAATTTTTTGTCGGAGCCCGGCAGAAGAAGGTGGTGGATTCGTTTACTGCTGTTTTTTTTGATTGTGTTTCCGCTGGCGCTCTTCGTCGTTTTTCAGTACCGAACTTTTTATCAAGAATCAACGGACGTTGAAATATCCCGGAGAGACGCGATGGCGCAGTTGGCGGCCATGTTGCTACATGAAAAATTTGACCACCTGACCGACGTCGGCGTGTCTCTCGCGGCGCGAATCCGTTTTCGCGAACTCATTGCCGAAGGAAAGTGGAACGAAGCGCTTTTGTTTTTAAGGGGCACATTGACGGATTTTCCGTTTTTTGAACGCGTCGTACTGGCTGACCCGAGCGGGACAATAACGGCGGACATTGTCGAGCCGTCCGACGTTATCGGAAAAAATTTCGCGTTCAGAGATTGGTATCAGGGCGTCAGCAAAGAATGGAAGCCGTATATTTCCGATATTTTTAAATCCGCCGCGGCTCCTTATTACAACAATGTTATCCTGGCCGTTCCGATTAAAGACGAGAATCAAAAAACGCTCGGGATATTGATGCTTCAAATAAAAACCGAAGTTCTTGTCGGCTGGAGCAAGGATATAACCGTGGGGTCTTCGGGTTTTGTTTATTTTATTGACAAGGCCGGACACGCGGTTGGCCACCCGGAGCATCCGCCCGACGCGGAAATCGCCGATTTCTCAAACAAGCCGTACGTGAAAAGCGCGATGCGAGGAGAAATCGGGGCGGAAGTTCTCTTTGACCCGGTTGACGGCAAAGAGGAAATTGTCGCTTACCGGCCGATACGCCATTACAACTGGGGAGTGATTGTGGAACAACCGGCGAACATTGCTTTTTTGGCGCGGGATCGGGGATTAAACAGAATCATATTCGTTTCAAGTTTTATTTTTCTGCTTCTTTTCCTCTCGGTCTATCTGATTTTGCGCATTATCGCCGCCATTAACAATTATCGTCAAAGGGAGAAAATTTTTCTGGACAGCATCGGCGACGGCGTCGCGGCCATAGACAGGGAATGGAACATCACCTTATTCAACAAAGCCGCCGCGCGAATTTCCGGCTGGTCGCAAGAGGAGGTTTTAGGGAAACCGTTCAGAAATTTTATTAAATTTTTGCGCGAGCGGGACCGAACGGAGAACATCGTGTTTATTGAAGAAGCGATTCTTTTCGGTAAACCGCGGCAGATGGAAGACAAAACGGTTTTAATCGCCAAAGACGGCAGGGAAATTCCGGCCGGCGATTCCGCGGCTCCGATTTTTGACCAAAACGGCAAAGTCAGCGGCGCCATCATCATCTTCCGCGACATGACCCGAGAGCGCGAATCGCAGCATCTGCGTTCGGACTTTGCTTACGCCTCCCATCAATTGCGAACGCCGGTAACCCAGGCCTTGTACACCCTGGAATTGGCTTTGGGAGAAAAAGAACTGCCGATCATTAAAGAAAGCATGGAGATAGCTTATCGCGCGGTCAAAAACGTCGGACGGCTCGTTGAACAGGTTCTTGAGGTTTCGAATATAGACCAGCATACCGTTATTCCGAAGTTTGAGACCGTAAAATTGTTTGAGATTTGCGATGAAATTCTCAAACTTGCCGAAGAAACCGCGAAACGGCAAAATGTCGTTTTAACCGCGTCTCCGATTTCCGGGGCGCTCGGAATAATTACGGACCGCAAAATTCTCCGCAAAGCGCTGCTTCAAATTTTGGAAAACGCGATTTATTACAGCCGCTCAGGCGGCGAAGTCAGAATCAACGTCCGGCTTCAGGAAAATAACGTTCTTTTTGAGATTGTGGATTCCGGTATTGGCATTCCGGAGATTCAGCAGGCGCTTGTGTTCGTCAAATTTTTCCGCGGCAGCAACATCCCGCCGGAAGTTATCGGCGCGGGGCTCGGCCTTTATCTTGCCCGCGAATACGTTAACTTATTGAAAGGCAACATTTGGTTTAAATCCGAAGAAAACAAAGGAACCGTTTTTTCAATTTTCATTCCGAATCAGTAATCGTTGTCTTTTTATTTGTTCACCCCGCGCATAACTTGCTTATGTGCGGGGTTGATGCTATTGTTTTCTCAGAGTCCTTTTAAAATTTTGACAAAAGGAGAGAAAGAGTGAAGATTCGGTTTAAGCACGGCGTCGGCCGGCGTTTTACCTGCCGCGATGTTTTCGGAATTTTCATTATTTGTTTGCTTTCGGTTTTTATTTGTTCGGATAAAAATTTTTCGGAAGCGCTGAATCCTCCCAAGGCCTACGTCAAAGTTGACAGGGTCGCAAGTTTTAAAATAGTGACCGATCCGTCGGTTTCCGAAGACCAGATTGATAACATAGTTTCGTCGATTCGTCTGGCTTCGGATAATTTTGAAAATTCTTTCGGCATCCGTTTGATTTATTGCGACAGCGAATTTTGGCCGAACGACGAGCCCTCCGCCAACGTTTTGACGCTTCGCAAGGATATCGCCAATAATCCTTGCGATATAGTGATTGCTTTCACGACGCGCCAAATAAGCGGTAACGTAAGCACCATCGGAATCGCCGCGGCTGAAACGGTCATTGTCCGCGTTCACAAAGACGCGCGTTTGCAGGGTTTGACCCTTGCTCATGAAGTTGCCCATCTTTTTTGGGCCGTTCACGTTGACAAAGACGGAATGATTATGAGTCCGGAACTTAAAATGACGGAAAATTCCTGGGACGAGTTGAACCGGAGAATCATTATTTTAAATAAGTATCAGAATTTCCACAAGTACGATTTTTTAAGATTTTAAATATCAATTAAACAGCTCAAAAGGGCTGTTTTTGTTCGCGAAAATTCTTTTACAGGCCGTTTTTTTATGGTATGATGGATTTATGAAAAAATACTGGAAATGCACGGTTTGCGGCGACATTCATTGGGGCGTCAGGCCGTCTCATGAATGCCCGACCTGCCGCGCCGCCGACGCTTATATTGAAATAAGCAAAGAAGAAGCGGAAAAAATATTATTTTCCTCAAAGTAAATTTCTTTTATGAGAAAGATTTTATTAATATTTTTGTTTGGGTTCGCTTTAGTTTTGTTTTTTGCCGGAGCATCCGTTTCGGCCCAACAGGACGAAGCGGTTTCGGCAACCGCCTCGTCGATTGTTTTGAATGAAACCGAAGAAACCGTAGAACCGATTATTTTGCCCGATTCGCCTTTATATTTTCTCAAGCTTTTTAAAGAGAAAGTGAGTTTATGGCTGACTTTCGGGGCCGAAAAAGAGGTGAATAAATATTTGAAGCTCGCCCGATTGCGAATGGCCGAATATCAAAAGATGCTGGAGAAAGGGAAACCGGAAACGGCGCAAAAGGTTTTGGCAAGATATGAAGAGACCTTGAATAAAGTTCTGACGAAAGTAGAAGAGTTGAGGCGGGAGAAAAAGGGAATTTTGAAAATTTCCCAGGACATGGAGGAAATTTTGACAAAACACACCTCGGTTTTGCAAAACGTGCTGGATCATGTTCCGCCCGAGGCAAAAGAATCGCTACTTAAGGCGATAGAGGTTTCAAGGCAGGGATTGAATAAAGTTCTTGAATATCAAACAAAAGAACCCGTTAAAGAGGAGGTAAAGGAAACGCCGGCTCCGCCCGCCGCCCCGCCGGCCGCGGAAGCGCCACAGCCGAAAGAAGAGAAAAAAGAAGAAGCCGGGCCTAAAATTCATCAGGTTTTGATAAAAAATTCAGTTTACGCGCCCCCGACGATTATAGTAAAATCAGGCGATACGATTCAATGGATAAATCAGGACAAGGTTTCTCACACCACCACTTCAGTCAAAGGGCTGTTTAATTCCGGCACGATTCAAAGCGGCGGCAAATGGGTTTATAAAATAAATTTGAAAAAAGGGGTCTATCAATATTACTGCGCCATCCATCCCAACAAAATGAAAGGGACTCTTACGGTTGAATAACATGAAAAGACGAATTATTTTTGCCGTTTTAATTACGCTTTTTATCGCATCGCTTTGGGGAGGCGCTTTTTATGTTGATGCCTGGCTGAAAAAAAACGGCAAATGCCTTTGCGGCAACGGACCAGTTTCCGAATCGCAAGACGCAAGTCAAAATCAAACGGCGGCCGTTCCGAGCATTCCGGCCGAGAAAAAATTGATTTTGGCAAAAGGCGTTTATCTGACCGGCTGGAGCGCGGGCAACGAGGCGGGCAAACTGGACAAAATTTTGGATTTGGTTGACAGAACCGAACTCAACGCGGTGGTGATTGATATTAAGGATTCCAGCGGAAAAATAACTTTCAAAACAAACAATCCCTTGTTTTCGGAAACCGGCGGCGAACAGGCGAAAATACCGGACATTAAAAATTTGATCAAGCGGCTGCGTGAAAACGGAGTTTACGCGATTGGCAGGATCGCCGTTTTTGAGGACCCGGAATTGGCTTTTAAAAAACCGCATTTGGCTTTGAAAAGTAAATTGAGCGGCAAGCCGTGGAAAAATTCAAATGGACTCGTTTGGGTGGACCCGGCGGCCAAAGAGGTTTGGGATTACAACGTCGCTTTGGCGAAAGAAGGGATCGCGGCCGGTTTTGACGAAATTAATTTTGATTACATCCGCTTTCCTTCGGACGGCAATCTTTCAAACATCAGTTATCCTTTCTGGGACGGCAAAATCGCCAAGCATGAAGTTATTCGTTCTTTTTTTGAATATCTTCACGGAGAATTAAAATCTTCGGGCGTCGCGCTTTCGGCGGATTTGTTCGGCCAGACGCTCTGGCAGAACGACGGTTTGAACATCGGCCAGCGTCTTCAAGACGCCGCGCCGTATTTTGACGTAATTTCGCCGATGCTTTATCCTTCGCATTTCCCCGAAGGTTTTTATGGTTTTCAAAATCCGGCCGAACATCCTTATGAAATAATTTTTCAAAGTTTGATAAAAGCCCAAAAGACCTTAACCGCTTCCTCTGCCGGCGTTTCCGGGCCGATCGGAGAAGATAGAAAAATTCAAGGAGCGCTGACGACAGCCGAAACAAACGGCGCGGAGAAGGAGCCGAGCGAGTCGAATTTCGTGTCCGATTCCGACGCGCTGAAAAAAGTGAAAATTCGGCCATGGCTCCAGGATTTTGACATGGGCGCCAATTATAACGAAAAAATGATTCGGCTTCAGAAAAAGGCGGTTGAAGACGCGGCAAAACAAGTCGGTCAGGACGGAGCGTTCGGCTGGACCTTTTGGAACGCCGCGAATAATTACACGAATAAGGCGTTTGACCCTGAACAGAAGCAAGAATCAGGAATTAAGAATTAAGAATAAAATGAAGAGGAGCATTATTTTTTTATATTTCCTAGCGAGCCCGCAGGAAAGCTTGCTTTCATGACGGGCGAGCGACGGAAATTCAAGAAATGTTGTGGCGTTTCTTATTTTTAACCATAGTTGTTTTTTTGGTTGTCTTGGCATTTATTTATCGCTCGACAGTCGGCGATTTTCTTTATTTTGCGCGGAAAGAACCGTTGCCAGCGCCCTTAACCGCCAAAGATATTAAAAAACAGAATTCGCAAACCGCCCCACTTGTCCCGAGCGGAGCCGAGGGATTGCCAATAATCAAGGATCAGGCCGAAGAAGTTGCCGGACCCGTCCCGAGCGCGGTCGAGGAGCCGCAGGTGCAAGAATGGGAAAAAGCCAATGAAGCAAAAATGCCATTGCCTGCCGAAATAAATTTAGCCGTGCCTTTCACTTCCCAGGCGCCTTTTACGAATTGGGATTTGCCTTATAAAGAGAGTTGCGAAGAAGCGTCGGTTCTGATGCTGGATTATTTTTATCGCGGCGCGTCTTTGAATCCGGCACTCGCCAATCAGGAAATTTTGAAATTAGTTGATTGGCAGAAGATTAAATTCGGCGTTTATGAAGATACTGACGCGTCGCAAACCGCCCAAATTCTCCGCGATTATTTCGGTTATAAAAATGTCCGCGTTCAATATGATATTTCGATTGACGACATTAAAAGAGAACTTGCCCAAGGCCGGCCCGTGATTGTTCCGGCGGCCGGACAGCTTTTGCCCAATCCTTTTTTCCGCCAGCCGGGGCCCCTTTATCATATGCTCGTAATTAAAGGTTATAAAGACGGAAAATTTATCACCAACGACCCCGGAACGCGGCGGGGAGCCGATTTTCTTTATTCTTTTGATTCGCTCTACAACGCGATTCATGATTGGAATGCCGGCAATGTTTACGCCGGAAGAAAGGCGATGATTGTGGCGGAGAATTGACCCGCGTTTGTCCACAGCTGGACATTGTTGCCTTGCCGGAAAATTGGTATAATAATATTAACTACGAATGTACGAATTATTACGAATATACGAATCCTGAAATCCTAAATCTTTATTCGTAAATTCGTAGTTATTCGTAAATTAGTAACATCATGAAAAAGAATCTCGCAGTTTTATTTTCAATCATCATTCTCAGCGCGGCAATCGGTTTCAGCGTCCGCCTCGTCTTCGCCCAACTGGGATGGGAAGAACCGACCAATACCCCGCCGCTTGACAACGATATCCCGCTCTGGATTACACACGGCAATAATCTCTACCACACGACCGGCGGCAACGTCGGCATCGGTTCAACAAGTCCGGAGCAAAAATTAACCGTGGCAGGAACCATCAAATCAACTTCCGGCGGTTTTATGTTTCCTGACGGGAGCGTTCTGTCATCCGTTCCTGTTCCCGTTGCCTATTCCGCCGGCAAAAACCTTTCGCTCTCCGGAAACACTTTCAGCGTTATTGATAATCCCTCCATTGAAAGTTTAACCGCGTTCAGAAGCGGCGCCGGAATCGCCATAAACACCAGAGCGTGGGGTACTACGGGAACAAATTACGGTTTGTACGCGGCTGGGCAAGGAGCGGGCGCGGCAACAAATATAGGCGGCGGTTTTTCCGCGAACGGCGCGACGAATAATTACGCGATTTATCTTCCTGGCCCCACCGCCGACGCTAATAATTACGCTATTTACAGCTTATCGCCGGCTCAAAGTTATTTCGCGGGCCCCGTCGGCATCGGAACAACGAGTCCGGAGGCATCATTAGACATACTGGGTGATTTTAAAGTGCTTTCTAATAGATATCAATATAATTGGGGAGGCGCTTTTGATGGTTATAAGACTCCTCGTTGCGATTGCGATACTTCTTCGTTAGGCCGAAATTGCTTCACCCCATTTTACACGGACACTGATCAGGGCGCGAGTTGTTACGACCAGTATCAGACCTATTCAATGAGGAAATGGAGAAACAAAAGTGTTCTTTATAAACAAACCGAGGTACAGCCCGCCTTGTTTACCAATTTATACGGCTACGTTGGTATTGGAACTTTGACCCCGAAAGCCAAGTTATCTGTTGCCGGAAACGCGGTTATCGGCGCGGATTTTGTTGGTCAGGCGCTTCCGTCCTTAATTGATGGTTTAGCCGTGCAAGGCAGTGTCGGCATCGGAACAACGAGTCCGAGCGCGAAATTGGACGTCCAAGGCGCGATCTTTGCGTATAGTAAGATCAGCGGATCAACTTTAGAAAGCAGAAGCAATTTGTTCCAAATAGATGCCAACACTCCTCAAAATTACGCAAAAGAGGTCGGCAAAACATATGTCGTGGAAATAGGGCCCGCGCAAGCCGGTACCGTCGTGAAATTGCCCAATTTCAAACAATTTTGCGATAGCGAGGTTGGGTACGGATGTGAAATCACGATCGGCATGAAAAATTTTGATTCGGGCAAGCCCGGTTTGACGGCATTCCGTGGACCTTATTCGTTTTCTTACAGTAGCGCGACGAACTGGTGGCGTATTTCTGATGATGATACTTATGGCAAAGACAATGATAAGGCCGTGAATGATATTAAAAAGTGGGATTGCCGGTTTACGGACGCGGAGACCTCAACCAACGCCGATAACGGCAGAGCCGATAACGGACAGGGCTTCGGACTTCAGAATCTTAAAAATACCACAAGACAAGTTTGTGATTTTGAAGGTAATTGCTATACACGAAAAATTGAAGGCGATTATCCTGATTCTACAACCGGTTGCGTGCTGATTGTTCAAAACATAGCAGGGCCGCTTAAAAAGGTTGGTTATCTTGCCAGCGGAATCCATACCGAGCAGGAGTGTACCGGCAACGGCGGAACGGTTACCACCGCCGGCGGGGCTAAAATTTGCCGACTTTCCGACGATTCCTGTCCTTCGGGTTGGACAAGTTATAATTCATGGAGCACTACTCAAGCAACTTCGTGTAGCGGGGCGGGCAAAAATTGTTGGGGGATGGGCTGCGGCGGTCAGTCCAATTGCACCACCGGCAGTCACGCGTGGTCAGATGCCAACCGGGAATCCTGCGGTTACAAAGATGAAGTATGCAGGGCATACGGTTGTTCCACAAATTCACAGACCTGTCACGCCAGCGTAACCGAAGTCGGATGTTACTAAGCTTAACAGTAAACAGTTAACAGCAGACAAAAATGCTTGCGAATTCGCAAGCATTTTTGATTTCTTTTTAAGCAATTTTTGAGAAGTCTCTTAAAATTCTTTGCCGATTTTTCTTTTAAGTAACATGGAAAGCAATATCACCTCGCTGAACGAGCCGAGAAAGAAAGCAAAAGGCAGGGCGGATAGGCCGAAGTTTGGGGCGAGAGTCCAGCCGGCAAACGCGGCGATGATAAGTCCCGCGACGCTGATTAATACCGGAGTCAGGGTATTTTTGAGAGAATAAAAACTTCTTGCCAAAAGATGAATGGCGCCTTCGGTCGGAATAGCCAAAGAAAAGACGGCCAAGGTTTGCGCCGTCAGC
>Ga0209541_10013365_pt1 | contig 12557 bp, 15 predicted proteins | sample RifCSPlowO2_01_FD_184027 | JGI IMG/M metagenome (GOLD analysis project Ga0209541, IMG submission 184027) | Groundwater microbial communities from Rifle, Colorado - Rifle CSP2_plank lowO2_0.1 (SPAdes) (version 2) | ecosystem: Environmental > Aquatic > Deep subsurface > Groundwater | place...
AAAAGTCGTCCGAGTTGGTACGTGCTCTCAAGCGTTCTCGGTGTGGTGGCCCTTGCCTGGGCGATCCCCTACACGCCGATCGGCGCACTCTTTTCGTTTGTGGCGCTTCCACCGATGATCCTCCTCGCCATCCTTGTCATCGTTGCGGCCTATTTAGTGGTTGGGGAAATAGTGAAATATTTCTTCTATCGGCGATACGCGCACGCCCCTTGACTAAATTTTAAATGGGTGTACAATACTTGTCAGGTATTTCGACAGCATAACGGAGGATGACAATGGGTACATATGTGGTGCACCGGATTTGGGTAGGGATCGCTAAACAAGATGTCCCCGAGGAGCTAATTGAAAAACTAGAGTCACACAGCAATGGCTGCAAAGGCTCGGAGGGTACGGACAAAACACCCGGTTTTTCGTTTTCGCTGCAAGAAATACACATGCACGGAGAAACCATCGGCTACGGCATGGTGGTGCATGAGCTTGATTGGAAAACCACCGAAGAAAAGCCTGAGATCTTCGAGTACCATAAATACCAACTCGCGGTCGAAGGTGCACAAGCTCGTCTTGAGCATCTTTTCGAAAAGCTCCGGCTGCCACTCAGGGTGCATCCGTATCACCACATCGATCTCGGTGGGTGAGACAGCTCTGAATAACAAACAACGCAAGGAATCATCCCGCGTTGTTCTTTTTTGCCCGCATATACAAGAAAAGCGGGATCTCTTTGCGAGCAAGATTTTCTGCTTTTGCGCGCGGTCCTGAGTCGCTGTCTTTATGCGAGATCCACTCTTCGAAACGATCGATGACGAAGCCGGCTTTGAAAAGTGCTTTCATGTAATACTGGAGCGAGCGATGAAACGAGACCGTCTGCGGAGAGTCCTTCATTCCCGGATGCATATCGATATCCTCACGAGATTCCGAGAGGTACTGGTCGACACGACGAAACTGGACTTTCTCTTTTTCGTCATACCCCCAGCCGGAGCGTTTCGGAACACGAAATGTTGGGTGATTCATTACGAGATGAAGAGTTCCGCCATCCTCGAGCACTCGAGAAGCTTCTGCGAGTACGGCTCGAACATGTTCGATGTTTTGAATGGCCAAGACAACGATTGCTTTATTGAATTTTTCGTCAGTAAACAGAGAAAGGTCATCGGCGCTTCCGACATGATAAGTGACATTTGCCCCACCTTTCTTTTTTGCGAGCGCGATAAGTTCAAGGCTGATGTCGAGTCCTATCACTGACGCGCCTTTTTCGGCAAATGCACGCGCGATAAATCCTTGCCCTGTGGCGAGATCGAGAATATGGTCACCTTTTTGCGGGTCAACAAGGCGAAGGAGATTCGGGAGAATGACTTTTTCATGATACGTATCCGGATTCTCAAGATGTTTGTCGTACCAAGTCGCAACCGTACCCCATGAGGTCGTTGCTTGTTTCGGGGCATATTTTGCAAGCTGTGTTTTTGGCGATATTGGTCGTGTGCTCGGACGAAATGGAGGCTTAGATTTTTCCCAAGGTTTGGTGTTCTTTGAAGCGTATGGTTTTTTCACGAACACCCCCTTTTTTTCGTCCTTTGGTAAGAATCCGTAGTGCCCGCCTGCCAGGGCGCGGGCAGGACCCTTTGCATCCAGCACTCTGACCGGCCGTTTGATAAATGGCGCGCGCGGGGCTACAGGCCCATTCGGTCGATAGGGGGGTTTCTGGGGGAATGGTGAAGGTGTGCGTACCTCGCCAACTTGGCGGGGTGTCCCCAAGCTTGGTCTCGCGAAGCTTTTCGGTGTTGCACCAGTTCCGGTGCGAGGCACCCATCGCGCTTTTTTCACGGGGGAATACGCTCCGCGGGTGAAAGGTTTTGAGGGTACGCCAAACGTGGGTCGCGCTGACCGTTTCCCTGGCCGCGCTCCCGAGCGGCTTGGTCCTGAAATATTTTTGTGAGGAATATATACCATCCGCGCATTCTTGCATAGATTAAGCACAAAAGAAACCCTAGATTATTTTTTTTGACAACTATTCTGAGAAAACTCCCCTTCGTATTGCAAAATGCCTCAGAATAAGGTATATTCTCAACATCTGCGCCCCAAAGGGCGTTTAATTTATGGAGATAAGAAACATCAGAATCGTAGCCCACCCCAGTACCACAATGCTTTGCATTAGCTACGGTGCAGGCGTTGATCACCACTACTATGGAAATTAGAAATATAGCAATTATCGCACACGTGGATCATGGAAAAACAACCTTGACCGATGCGATCATGCGTCAGACGGGGATGTTCGCCGAGGGGGAAAGCATGGACTCAAACGCACTCGAACTCGAGCGTGGCATTACAATCTATTCCAAAAATACCTCCGCGATGTACAAGGGAGTAAAGATCAATATCGTTGATACGCCGGGCCACGCGGACTTTGGCTCCGAGGTTGAGCGCGTGCTTCGCTCCATCGATTGCGTGTTGCTTGTCGTGGACGCTCAAGAAGGGCCAATGCCCCAGACCCGCTTTGTGCTAAAGAAATCCCTTGAACTAGGACTCAAGCCAATCGTGGTTATCAACAAAATCGACAAGCCCGCTGCGAATCCGGACCTAGCTGAAGAGCAGGTCCTCGAGCTTTTCATGGATCTCGGTGCAAACAAAGAGCAGCTCGATTTTCCCGTTGTATATGCCATCGGTCGCGAGGGGATAGCCAAGCTGAAACTCGCTGACGAATCAAAGGACCTCTCGCCTCTCCTTGATCTCATACTTCTGTTTGTACCTCCGGCGTCCGGTTCAAGCGGAGAAGTACTCCGCGCGCAACCGTTCAATCTCGCGTACGATAACTACCTTGGTCGCCTCGCCATTGTTCGTGTTACCGACGGAACAGTGAAAGTCGGCGATAACGTGTTTGTGCTCAAAGAGGGCGCGGCTCCGTACAAAGGTAAGGCAACGAAGCTCTTCACCTTCAAAGGAGTGAAGCGTGTTGAGGCGGACGAGATTGTTGCGGGTGATATCGGTATTATCGCCGGAATCCCGCAGATCTATATCGGCGAAACCATTGCACATAGTGCGGAAACCCAACCCCTCCCCAGCATCATCGTTGACGAACCGACGATCGAGCTCAACTTTCTTGTGAACAATTCTCCGTTTGCGGGTCGTGAAGGCAGGTTTGTGACATCGCGCCAAATTCGCGAGCGCCTCGAGAAAGAGCTCGAAGTGAACGTTGGTCTTCGTGTTGATTTTGCAAGTTCCGCCGGCGACACGTTCAAGGTCTCCGGGCGAGGTGAGCTACACATTGCGATCTTGCTCGAGAACATGCGCCGTGAAGGTTTTGAACTCCAGGTTTCACAGCCCAAGGTCATTATCAAAGATATCGACGGAGTGAAATGTGAACCGTTCGAGGAGGTGACCGTCGACGTACCGAGCGAGTTTCAGGGTGCGGTGATAAAAAAATTAAGCGAGCGCGGCGCAATCATGACCCACATGGCGCAAACGCACAACACGATCCGGATGTTGTTTGAAGGACCGACGCGCGGGCTCCTCGGGTATCGCAGTCAGTTTATTGTCGACACAAAAGGTGACGGGATCATGGCATCACGTGTGATCGGCTTCAAGCCTTACGCCGGCGCAATCGAACGGAGAGCGGTCGGCTCGATGATCTCCATGGCTTCCGGTAAGGCGCTGGGATATTCACTTGCCAATCTTCAGGAGCGTGGAGAGTTGTACATTGGTCCCACGGTGGAAGTGTATGAAGGAATGGTAATCGGGAACACCTCGAAGGGTGATGAAATGCCTGTCAATCCGACGAAAGGAAAACAACTCACGAATATGCGTGCGTCCGGTTCTGATGATGCGCTCAATCTTATCCCGCCACATCCGGTTGGCATTGAAAACGGCATGGAGATCATGGCGGAAGACGAATATCTCGAGATCACACCGAAGTCGGTCCGACTACGGAAACAGTTTTTAAGCGAAGCAGAGCGCTCGCGCAGTAAACGCGGGATCGACTCGTCGAATCGCAAGATAGTCCAATAAAATTACATAAGACTTTCTTGTGTGGTGTCTTGTGCGCAAGAGAGATTCACGCTACCGTTATTCTTATGAACATGGAGGATGCTTTAGTGTCCGCAGAGAACAATGAAGAGCAGCATGACCTTGAAGGGGGAGGTTACCTTACGGTCGAACCCGGGATGGAAGAAGAGAGGAGCGGAGAGCGCGCCGGCGAAGAGATGCTCCATCAAATGGAGATTGCTGACACTCGTCTCGATATTGAGGGGAAGTCGCGACTCGGTGCCTCTTGGGATACGGCGGTGGGGTGGGGCAAAAAGGGATTTGATTGGGCAAAAAAACCATCGGAGACATACACTGAAGCGGTCGGGAAAGCGGCGCTTTTTTCGGCGGCGACAACCGTCTTTCTCGCCCCAATCTTTCTCTATCGGAACTGTAAGCAGGTGTATGACGCACGACGGGAAGAAGAAGGTGGCGCACAATTCGCACAAGCATAACTTTATCGTATGGATATTCCCAAACAAGCATCAAAGCAAGCTGAAGAGATGATCTCTGCACTTGGAATAAGTGAATGCTCCGAAGAGCTTCAGGCGAAGATTCTTTCAAAATTTGGAGAGATCCTTTTCAAGCGGCTACTGCTTCTTCTCCCCGACAACATAGGAAGAGAGGTGATCGCAGAGATCACCACACTTCCGCTTGAAGAGGGGATGAAACGCCTTTTCGCGCTCATCGACGCGCACGTTCCCGATGCCGTAGCGCGTCGCAATGAGATACTGGAAGAAACCATTGCGGAGTTTCGGCCGTCAAAAAATGACAAAGCATGAAATTGTTGCAGTGATTGACAGAAATAGCATGCCATGCTAGGATGAACCCCTCATAAAACTCCTCTCTCGTTGTCGGCTGTAAATTGCAATCGGAGAGATTCCACACAAAAACAGTGGTGAAAAAACGGAGTGGTGTGGGATCTATCAGTTTTAGTTTTAACTATGGAACAAGGAAACAATGGACCTGCCCGATCGGCAGGTGGGCGCTCCTCTTATGGGGGAACGCGTCGAGCCGTCGTATTGGGCGGCATCGGGGGCGGAGGCCGATATGAACCTCCACGTAAACGCACAAAAGGTGGCGGGAATTTTGCCGCACGGTTGGATCGTAGTGCATTTGGTGATGCAGGCGGACCTGCGCAAAAAACAGAGTCTCGATATGGTGAACGAAGATCGTTTGGCGGCGGCACCCATGGAGGAGGATCGCCACGTTTTGGTTCATCACGGCCCTCATTTGGTGGGCGGGGAAATTTTGGCGGACCTGCCCGCGCGTATACGCACGCAGGCGGGCAAGGACGCGGTCGGTCAAACAGGAATCCCGGGGAAAATATTGACGTTACTCGTTTTGTGAACCGCTCGGTCACTGTTGCGGAGGAAAAGCCGTATCTGCCGACGAATCAATTCGGCGATTTTGCCATCGATGAGCGCCTGAAAAAGAACATCGCCCAGAAAGGATATAGCATTCCCACAGCAATCCAAGACCAGTGCATCCCGCACGTACTCAAGGGGAGCGATATGATCGGCATTGCAAATACCGGCGAGGGGAAGACTGCGGCGTTCCTGGTTCCTTTGGTCAACAAAATGATCCATCACCCAACCGAGAAAGTGCTCGTTGTAGTTCCCACGCGTGAACTCGCGCTTCAGATCGACGAAGAATTCATGGGATTCTCCCGAGGACTTGGCATTTATTCCGTGTTATTGGTCGGTGGCGTGTCGATTAACACGCAGATCGAACGTTTACGTCGGAAGGTGCGCATGGTTGTCGGCACCCCCGGGCGCTTGAAGGATCTGATCGAACGCCGCGAGCTCAACTTGAATGAATTTCACAATCTCGTGCTCGATGAAGCCGATCGCATGCTCGACATGGGATTCATCAATGATATCAAATACTTGATCGCGCGACTTCCCAGAGAGCGGCACACGCTTTTCTTTTCCGCGACGTTCTCACGAGAGATCGAGGCACTCTCGAAGCCGCTCCTTGTTGACCCAATTCGAGTTTCGGTCAAGAAACAAGACACGGCGAAGAATGTCGAACAAGACATCATTCGTGTGCGCGATAAAGCGGAGAAGTTCACGAAACTTTGTGACTTACTGCGACAGCCGGGATTCGGCAAGGTGCTCTTGTTCGGCCGCACCAAACACGGCGTCGAAAAACTTTCTCAGGTACTTTCTCGAGAAGGTTTTCGCTCGGCCTCAATCCACGGAAATAAATCTCAGCCGCAACGCCAGCGCGCACTCAAGGATTTCAAGGAGGACCACGTGCAGATCCTTGTCGCCACCGACGTGGCAGCGCGCGGACTCGACATTCCCAATGTAACTCATGTCATCAACTATGACGTACCATCTTCATTCGATGATTATGTACATCGCATCGGCCGCACCGGGCGCGCAGGAAAAAAGGGGAACGCGCTCACGTTTGTGGAAGGCTAAAAAAACGCATGGCAACCGCCATGCGCTATCGGATGAAACTTGGCAAAATCAGGGCGCGTTTACGACGTCCTCGTACAGCATTTTCGTCGGTTCGCGCGTCCCACCTGCGCACATCTTTGCTTTTTCGATTTTCTCGAACTCGTTGTAAAGGAGCGGGTCGACGTGACGAACTACGGCGTTTCTTTTGTCATGAGAATCGTAGTAACACGGTACTACTCTGCCACATCCAGAACAGACTCCGAGCATCGCAGTCTCCTTTGTCCCTTGGTCACTTTAATTAAAAAATTTCAACCCCTCGCTCCCATCCCGATCAACCGCTTTAGTGTAACTAATTTACTTGAGTAAAATGTGATTGTCGGGTGGGGGGCGAGATGCTGAACTTTTTTCATTCTTTACTCCTAGGTCCATTATATCAGAATTACTGACTTTGTCAACAACTTCGCACACTAAAAACTTACCCGGGCCATGTATCAATGACTCATTGATTTTTAAAGGATTTTTTGTTGTAGTGGATTTATGAAAAGTGAAGAAAAAGAAAAAAAGGCAAGGCTCGATAGCGTCCTCGTGCTTCGGGGGCTTGTTTCTTCTCGTGCGCGGGGCGAGGCACTGATTAATGGGGGCAACGTGACTGTCGACGGCAGGGTGGTGAAAGACAAGAGCTTTGGTGTCGGAGGAGAAGATAGCGTTGCGTTGCTCAAAGAAGACCTTAAATGGGTTTCTCGTGGTGCCCTCAAGCTGGAGCACGCACTCGACAGATGGAATATTGATCCAAAAGGGAAGACCGTGATCGATATCGGCGCGTCAACAGGCGGATTTACCGAGGTTCTTCTCTCGCGGGGCGCAAAGAAGGTTTTTGCGCTTGATGTAGGTCATGGACAGTTGGCAAAAAAGCTCATCTCGGATCCTCGTGTGGTCAATATGGAAGGAACGCATATCAGTGATGTCAAACTTTCCGACTTCAAAAAACTCGTCGAGATGGTTGTTATCGATGTCTCGTTCATTTCGTTAGAGAAGGTACTCCCAAAAGCGAAAGAGTTGCTCCGTGACGGGGGGGTGCTTCTCGCGCTAATCAAGCCACAGTTCGAAGTGGGGAAAATGCACATCGGTCGCGGCATCGTGAGCAACCCCAAGCTTCACTCGAGTGTTGCGATGCGTATCGAAGCCGTCGCTGCCGAACTCGGTTTTTCGGTCGAAGGAGTGATCGCATCACCCATTCTTGGCGGAAGTGGAAATAAAGAGTTCCTTCTCTATGCTTGTCTGGGAGGATCATCTCCATAAGACGAAGAAACAGAAGGGGTCTCCTGCTGCTCATTTCGGAGAACAACCTGTGTGGGGTGTTATTCTCGCACCGGTGCGTTGGCGATGATATCGATGATCTCGTCGTGCTTGTCGGTGATCACGTAGAGACCGAGTTCTCGCCGATTGACGGATCCGTGCCGCTTTAGACATTCTTCTTCAAGAAATGTTTGCAGGGGTTTCCAGAAATCTTCGCCCACGAGAATGATGGGAACGATCCTAATCTTTCGTGTTTGAACGAGGGTGACAATTTCAAAAAACTCGTCGAGCGTTCCGAATCCTCCAGGATAGAAAATATACGCTTCGGCAGAGAAGGAAAGTGTCGTTTTGCGCGCAAAGAAATAATAGAAGGAAAGCGAGTCGGTGACATACGGGTTCAGGACCTGTTCGTGCGGAAGTTCGATGTTGATGCCGACGGACGCCCCGCCCGCTTCTTTCGCGCCGCGGTTTGCCGCCTCCATGATCCCTGATCCTCCGCCGGTAACGATGGCGTAGCCACACTTGGAAAGCTTTGATGCAAGGCTGTAAGCATCGCGGTAGTGAGGGTTATCGCTTTTAAAGCGTGCCGAGCCGTAAATGGTGACCGATTTTGGATACTTTTTGACGAATTGCAGGCCGCGGTCAAACTCGCTGGCGATACGAGAGGCGCGATCATTTTTCATAAAGTGCGCCAATTCTTTTCGCGTATGGGGGTCCCGCGCGATATCGGCTTCTGGGAGATTGATACACACAAGGTCGTTCTTCGACTGTTTCGGTTTTTTTGGCAGCATGGGCCATTTAGTATACCACATCTTGCCCATGTTTTTGTTTCCGATGACGTACTCCGGAGCTCTTTTTTTCAAACGTGCACGGGAGTATACTTTGGTTATGATGGAGTATGTGAAGCATGTCGGCAACCTCCGGCTCTACATACGCAAAGACAAGGAGGACGCGGCGAACTTTTTTGCAAAGGATATTTCGCGCAAACTCAAAGAATTCCGCGATGTGGAGCGTCGCGACGTTCTCTTTCTTTCGTCCGGCGGTTCAGCGCTCGCGGCGCTCGATCGTATCGACGAGAGCGTTATCGGGCCTTACCTTACGATAGGTATTTTTGATGAGCGTCATGACCCCTCAAATAGAACATCCAACTATGCGCAGTTGCGAAAGACGATATTTTACAAACGTGCTGTTTCACGTGGATGCCGACTGATCGACACGACAACACAGAAAGGACAAACTCCGGGAGATCTCGCCGATTTTTATGAGCACGAGCTCCGAGGTTGGCGCGTTCGACATCCGCGCGGTGCGATCATGGCAACAATGGGTGTTGCAGCAGAGGACGGGCATACCGCGGGAATTATGCCGTTCCCCGAAGATCCCATACGTTTCCATGATCTCTTTGAGCGTGAACGTTGGATCGTCGCATATGATACAGGAGAAAAAAATCCTTTTCGTCTGCGCGTAACCACCACGCTCACCTTTCTCCGGTACGTGGATATCATCGGCATCTATCTGATTGGGGTCGAAAAGGGTGCAATGTTTCGGAGGCTGATGGACGGCGATGACTACGTGGAACTTCCCGGCAGGATTATCAAAACATTACCGCGTGGTGCGGTCTACACCGATACTGCGCTTGTGAAAAGTGCGGGATATGCAGTACCGGGAAAATTTTCCTGAATACACTTGTCGAGTAATAGATATCTCTCCTCACCATTTCGCACGGGCTCGTCCCAAGAAGCGTTTGGGAGGGGCTCACTACCCAGCCTTGCCCCGTATCGGTCGGCTGTTGTAGGATAGGCGTCAGAGAGAAAGACCTTGGAGGGCGGATGTCTCGACGTATCGACCTGGTTGGCGTCCCCTCTGAAGCGGGCGCACAGAACGGCACAAGCGGGGGACCAGCGGTGCTTTCACCCTACTTGCAAAGCGTACTTGTTCGTGAGGGTTTTTCTGTTACTTGCGATAACATACGGAACAGTGCAAGCGCCCCGAAGTTGTTTGAAACGATGGGCAAGCCGCGCGGAGAAGTTCGTTACCAAAAGAAAATCGCAGGAATAGCCTGTCTTACGGCGGACCGTGTATTTACATCGCTTTGTCGCGGGGATCTCCCTGTCGTGCTCGGCGGAGATCATTCGATCGCCATCGGCTCACAACGAGCGGCATGTGACCCCGATGTACTCAAGGGGAGAACGGTCGGCCTCATTTGGATCGATGCACATTATGATGCGCACACAGAGAAGACAACGCAGTCGCATAACGCGAACGGTATGCCGCTCGCGACGATTCTCGGCCATGGACCGCGCGCATTCCGCCCTTCTCGCTGGGAGCCGAATGGGCAAAAGCTACGTCGGGCGTCTTGCCAGGCCTTTCGTCCGGAACACGTTCTCCACCTTGGCGCGGGAGAGGCGGATTGTGAACCCGAAGAGAAAGCGCTCCTCACGAGTCTTGGCGTAAACATGTTCTCCGCTTCGGAGTTGCAGCAGAATCTCATGCCCGCGTTCCGAGCATTGGAGCAGTTATTCCAAATGGTCGACCTTGTGTCGGTGTCGTTCGATCTCGACGCTGTTGACAAAAGGTTGGCACCGGCGGTACATCTGCCAAGCCACGGAGGGCTCACGGCCGTAGAGCTGTTCTGGATCTCTGGTCTCGTCGCGATCTCGAAAAAACTTTGGTGTGTTGACATTGTGGAGTACAAACGAGCAAACGAAAAATATGGCGAGGACGGGATAGGAAAGACCGCCCGCCTTGCCGGGGATGTTCTCTTGCGGCTTCTCGGAAAGTTAAATTAAGACTCTACGGTGTGATTTCGTGAAAAACACCGCGCCTTAGGACATCGCCCCTCAATCGACGTTGTAGTGACACGATTCCGTTGAATAAAAAAACCTCGGACCAATTGGTCCGAGGTAGTTTTTTTACACCCGTTTAGCGTGTACCCGCCTTTTTGTTTTTTCCGTAGGTACGGAAGGCGCGTATGATACGGAGCGCGAGCTCTGTGCACTCTTCCTTCTCGATGATGAGCGGGGGGGTGATGCGGATGACACGGTGTGCATCTTTTGTCATGACCCCCTCTGCCAGAAGTGCATTGATCACGTCCCCGGCGTCTTCCTCAGAGACAAGTTCGATACCGAGCATGAGTCCGCGTCCGCGCACATCCTTGACGAGTGTCTTGGCGCTACCCCGAAGAAGTCCACGTTTCAGTTTTTTAAGAAGAAAGTCACCCATTTCGGCCGATCGCTCGCAAAGCTTGTCTCGTGCGATGATGTCAAGGACGCGACGAGCGATGCTCATTGCAAGTGAATTTCCGCCGTATGTTGAGCCGTGCTCTCCCGGTTCGAACACCATAAATTCTTTTTTGGCAAAGACTGCCGCTGTAGGGATCCGTCCGCCACCGAGCGATTTTCCGAGAATGACCACATCAGGCACGACACCGTCATGATGGCACGCGAGAAGACTCCCCGCGCGCCCGAGACCAGTCTGGATCTCATCAGCGCAAAAGATGACATTGTGCTTTTTGCAGAGCGCGTAGCATTCACGGAGATATCCGGATGGTGGGATCTGCACCCCACCCTCACCTTGGATCGGTTCGACAAGGAATCCGACGACATCGGTGTTTTCGCGGAGCGCCCTCTCGAGCGTCTTGCTATCGCCGTAAGGTATCAATATGAATCCCGGGGTTAGAGGACCGAATGGCGCACGGTAACCGTCATTACTCGAAAAGCTCACGATGGTCGTTGTACGCCCGTGGAAATTTCCATCACAGGCAATGATGACGGGCGGACCAACTTGGCCTTTTCTCTTTGCGAAGCCCCATTTGCGCATCAGTTTGATGGCCGTCTCGACTCCTTCAGCACCGCCGTTTGTGGCAAGTGCTTTGTCGAAGTGAAGATAGTGGCAGGCATATTGGACGAATTGCGCAAGCGGTTCCGTCGGGGTCGAGTTCGGGACGATATTCACGAGACTCCACCCGTCGTTCCCCGGTGTAAGCAGTTCGCGAATATAGCCGTCAATCTCGGGGTTTCCGTGGCCGAGGTTGTTCGCCGAATAGCCGGCGCACGCATCGATGTACTCCCGCCCGTCCGCATCTTTTACCCAGATGCCTTTTCCTTGGGAGAAGACGATGGGGTAGAGCGGATAGTGTCGCGCTCCGAACTGCTCGACGTCGCGGAGCAGGTTTTGCATTCGAGTGCTCATTGCACCCTCCTTTTGCCGTCTATCAAATAACCGCCTCTTTCTTTGTTCTAGCAGAGAGGGGAAGCTTTGACAACTTTACTTTTCAGGGGTAGTTTGCGGGGTAGAGTAACAGTTTTTTGTAAAGGAGACAGCGATGCGTTTACCAAGCAAGCGGGCATTTAGAAAAGAAGCTGACGCAGTGATGGCGAATGAGGCCATTCCGGACTTCAAGAGTCCGGAGATTGAGCGGCGTCTTCTGGCGGCGCACCGTGGACTTCGTGTACGTTACTTTGGTAGGTCGTGGCCGCACGTTCTCGGGGGAAGGCATTTCTATTCAGTTCTCACGAGGGACTCCTCGTCACTTCCCGGGTACACTGACACCAACCCGTATTTTGGGGACGACATGGTGCTGGGGCGGTTTCAGCAGCTTGATCCAAGGTGGGATATCAAGGGCGCGATCGGTGAGATCGATAAGGCGCAGAACATTTGGCGTGAGACGCCATGGAAGAAGCGTGCGGAGTATCTCTATACACTCGCACATACTCTTATGAGCGATAAGTGGACGTGGCGATTTGTGTCCGCGCTTATGCACGACACGGGAAAGAGTGGTCCGGAAGCATATGGCGAATACAACGAAGTCTACCGCTTTGTCCTCGCGCACGTCTGGTACATGTTCAA
>Ga0209541_10013366_pt1 | contig 12556 bp, 9 predicted proteins | sample RifCSPlowO2_01_FD_184027 | JGI IMG/M metagenome (GOLD analysis project Ga0209541, IMG submission 184027) | Groundwater microbial communities from Rifle, Colorado - Rifle CSP2_plank lowO2_0.1 (SPAdes) (version 2) | ecosystem: Environmental > Aquatic > Deep subsurface > Groundwater | place: Rifle...
TATAATCAGGAAAAATATATCTCTCCGGAAATTATTAAAAAAATAAACCCGCTTTGGCTGAAAGTGCGCGCTTTGGAAATGCCAGATCATTTTCAAGATAAGAGAGGAAATTTGGTGATTAAAGATCTGGGGGTTAAAGAAAATTATATTTTAAATGGGAGTAAGGAGAACACTTGGAAAAATACTGTTTCCAAAAGAGAGGAACCAAAAGGTGAAAATGAGGAGGAAGAAATCGGTGAAGAGGAAATAGTAGAGGAAAATGGATTGGGGAGCGCTTTTCCTTCTCAAAAGATAATTATACTCATCAAAGAATTGGATAAAGGGGATGGGGCAGCTATTGAAGAAATATTGGAAAAGTCCTTGGTGCAAGGAACGGAACAAATCATTGAAAAAATGCTGGAAAAGGGAGATATTTTTAAGATTAGCCCGGGAAAAGTAAAGGTCTTATAACACACCTACAGAAGTAAGGCATTACATAAAGAAGCGGGGAGTGATATAGACTTCTACCCAGGCAGCTACAATTAAAATCCCTAAGCTTATCAAGATGAGATCTAAAGCATCCGCCAGCACCCGGTTGTTTTGTAGGTTGTGCTTAATCAAAGCGATAGAAATTATCCCTCCGGCTAATCCAGCTACGAAATACGCGGCAATTTCTAATAACCCATGAGTCATATAGCGAAAGAAACTAAAGGTAGCAGCACTAAAATAAGATGAGATGGATGCAAACCCAACTAGAGAGGCGGTCTTCGACAATTCCAGCTTAATCAAATTCCCCATAGCAGTAGCAATAACCGAAGCATTCCACGTTAAGATAAAAATAGAGCCAGTCCCATATAACAGAGAAAAAATAAGGCAAAAGAAAAGGACTTTAAGATTATTAATAAATATCTTTACAAAAAAATTAAATTGCACTGCTCCGCCTTGAACATTATTATTAACATTAAGAATGGCTTTCTCCTGAAGGAAGAAAATGGAATGAACCATGGCTTCAGGAAGGAAAACGTAGGATAATACCAGCGCAAAAGTGATGCCCAGAAACAGGAACATCAAAAAAATAAGGACTTTAGTATGTTCTTTCAAGAGCACCCATTCCTGATCATACTTTAAATCAAGCTCCTCTTCATTTTTGATGGTAGTATATAAAATAGGGATGGTGGCCATTACAATCAAAAAAACCATCAAAATGCCGGCAATTTCCCTAAAAACCAAATAAGATAAGAGTAATCCCACAATGGAATAAAGAAAACCAGCCATAAAAATTTCCCAAGGCCTCTTTTTGATGACAAAAGGATTAAATAATGATTCTAAAACCATAGAAGAAGGGTATCTAAGTTTCTATTTAAACATTTCCCTATGGGGAAGCCTGAAAGGTATAAAAACCCGAAAGAAAAACAAAAAGACCAACACCCCTTGATTTCTGATGGAAGTTGAGTGTGTAAAGAAAAAAAGCAATAAGTTTAAGGTAATGTGAGGAAAGAGAATATAAAGAGGAGACATACTCAAATAGAGGATTATTTCTTGGTTCTGTTGGGTAATAATTTCTGTTGGAGAATAATAATTTATAATGGAAATAGGATAAATAGACCTATTTGAAATTGTTGTTAAATGTAATTATTTTTTTCTTAAAATTATATTTATTTTTCCTAATCAATTTATACTCTATTTGAAATATAATAAAATTTTGTTAGGTTATTATCTTTTTATTTATTTTATTTATTTTATTTATTATATTTATTATTATTATTTATATATTTTCTATATAGAAAATTATTATATATTATTATATATTATTTTTGTATATTATTCTTTATTGATCACATTTATTATCTTAATTATCCAAATAGTCTTACGCTATTTTTTGTTAGCTACCTAAGAAAGTAATGTTCTCTTCTTATTTTCACTTTGTTCTCATCTTAATATTATCATGATTACATTTAACAATTATATTCTTAAATAATTTTTCTCTTCCCCTTAGTTTATGTTTGTAATTTATACTTCTGGGTGAGCATATTAAATCATATTTACTACCTTAAGGATTTACCGATAATTATATATAAAAGGTTCCACTTGTAATATAGGTATCTTAAGCTGTGCTTAATAATGTATAAATCCAAATTCCGGTGTGTTTATATAATCTTCATCTTCCTTAGTGCTATCCAAAGCAGAAATATATAGTTTCCATAGGAAATAAGGGGGTAGTGGCCAATGTTAAAGATTGGGAGCTTTTTTGAGAATTATCTTAAATCGGACTCTTTGTTTAAAGAGAAGTCGGTGCTTCTTTCTACTTATTTGCCTCAAGAAGTGGTCTATAGGGAGGAGCAAATTCAAGAGGCAGCTAATATCTTGGCTCCTGCTCTTCGTATCGAAAAACCTTCTAATCTTTTCATTTACGGGAAGACTGGGACCGGAAAAACCCTTTCAATGAAATTTATCTTACATTCGATGGAAGAAATTGCTCAGAAGAACACGATACCTTTTAAAGCAATTTATCTTAATTGTAAGCTAAAGCGAGTAGCCGATACCGAATATCGTTTAATAGCTCAGTTAGTTAAGGAGTTTGGAAAAGAGATACCTCCTACCGGGCTGCCTACTGATGAAGTCTATAATATTTTTTATGGACTTTTGGATCAAAATAAACAAGTGGTCTTATTAGTTCTGGATGAAATAGATCATTTAACCAGGAAGATTGGAGATGAAATATTGTATAACTTAACCCGAATTAACAGCGAACTCAAAAATTCTCAAATAGGTCTGATTGGGATATCCAACAATCTTACTTTCGCCGAACACCTTGATCCACGGGTGAGAAGCAGCTTGTCTGAGGAAGAGATAATATTCCCCCCCTACAATGCGCTCCAGATACAGGATATCCTTAAAAAAAGAGCAGTTCAAGCTTTTCAAGAGGGCGCAATCCAGGCAGGGGTGATTGAAAAGTGTTCTGCCTATGCTGCCCGAGAGCACGGAGATGTCCGCCGCGCCATTGATCTGTTGAGAGTAGCTGGTGAGGTAGCTGAAAGAAGCGGCTCTACTACTATTAATTTAAGCCATCTGGATGAAGCTGAGCGTAAGGTGGAAGCAGACAAGATAATTGATGCAGTTACCAACCAGCCAAAACAATTTCAATGCGTGTTATATGCAATCTTGCTCATTGCCCCCAAAAATAAGAATTTTTTTACTGGAGAGATCTATGAAGTGTACCAGACTATTTGTAAGCAGACCCGGTTTAATGTCCTCACCCAACGCCGGATTTCTGATATCTTAGCAGAACTGGATATGCTGGGCATAATTAACGCCAAAATCATATCTAAAGGCCGCTATGGCCGGACCCGGGAAGTGGCTCTTTCCTGTGATCAAAACATTATCATTAAGCTTAAAGAGGTGCTGGAGAAGTCGCTCCAACTTTCCTAATTAAAATGGAAGCTAAAGAAAAATTAATCGAGGAACTTTTCACTAAAGGCATCCTCATCAATAAAGAGCTGATTAACCGGGATATCGATGATTCTCTGCTAGAAAAAATCGAAAGCGAAGCAGATTTGGTGGTCTTAAACCCAGATTATATTGATGTTATACAACAACAGTCCTCTTTAGTGGATTGGTACGAGATTGATAAGTACCGCGTTGATCTGGAACAAGATCGTGATGATGAGCTGTACCAAAGCCAGCTCCAGCAATTCAAAAAATCAACCCTTCAGCTTCATGCTCCCTTAGCCCAACACCAGGAACTCTCTAATTTGGAAACAACCTTAGATGAGGTCAATTCAGAAACTAATTTTTCCGTTCATCAAAGCATCCCTCCCCCAAGTGATTCCACCTTGGGGGTGTTATCTCTTTCTATTGTACTCCCTACTCACTTTGAATCTTTCTCTTCGGTAACGGTGGTCATTTCCTACAAAAATGTTCCCCGAAAATATGTGGTAAATGATTTTTCTAATTTTTTCACCTCGCGGTATCGCTTTCTGGAAGGTTTGCTGAGAAACCGAGTTGAAATTCAGAATACTCTTACTATCAACCGGGTTCTCAACAAAAAAGAAAAAGAAGCAGTTTCCATAATTGGCATGGTAGAAGAAATAGCAGAGACCAAAACCGGAAACCTTATTCTTACCGTTGAAGATTTGACCGGAAGAATAAAAATTCTCTTTTCTAAAAACCGAAAAGAGCTGCATCTCTCTGCCAAAGATCTGGTTCTGGATGAAGTAATCGGAATTTCCGGAACTTGCAGCGATAAAATAATTTTTGCTGAAAAGGTAGTGTGGCCGGATGTCCCCAGCAACCATGAGCTTAAGAAAGGAGATAAAGAAGAATATGTTATCTTTTTGTCAGACATTCATGTAGGATCCAGCCTATTTCTTAAAAAGGAATTTGATAAATTTTTACGATGGATCAACGGCAATACCGGGAATGATGCCCAAAAAGACATTGCCCAAAAGATAAAATATATTATCATTGCCGGCGACTTAGTTGATGGGGTGGGCGTGTACCCCTCTCAGGAAGAGGAATTAGAGATTAAAGATATTGCCGGACAATATGCGGAGTTCTGCCGTCTAATACAGCAGATTCCTGCCGACAAGCAGATTATCATCTGTCCCGGAAACCACGATGTGGTCCATCTTGCCGAGCCTCAACCTTCTTTTTATCAAGAATTTTCCCCGGGGCTTTTTAGTCTGCCAAACGCGACCCTCGTAACCAACCCTTCATTAGTGAACATAGGCAAGACGGAAACCTTTCCCGGATTTGATATCTTACTTTATCATGGGTACAGCTTTGATTATTATGTGGCTAATGTTGAATCTATCCGGACGGGCGGCGGCTATCATCGGGCAGACCTCATCATGAAATTTTTATTGAAAAGGCGACATCTAGCTCCCTCTTTTACGTCTACACCTTATTATCCTTCCCATGCGGAGGATCCACTGCTCATCCGGAAAATACCCGACTTTTTTATAACCGGGCACATCCATTATTCCAAGCAAGCTAATTATAAAGGGATTACCATGATCAGCGGCAGCTGCTGGCAGGGGAAAACTTCCTTTCAGGAAAAATTAGGACACGAGCCGGAACCCGCCCGAGTCCCGATAGTCAATTTACAAACAAGGGAAATTAAAGTGCTTCGTTTTGGGTGAAAAACGAACTTTAGTCCCTCTCTTAGCAAAATTAAATGGGTATTTCAATCAGGTAAGGTAGCAATATGGAAAAAACAGCTTCCCCAGAAATTCAAGACTATTTTCAAAAAATAGATGAGGAAGTAGGCCGATGCTACCAGGTTGCCGCTGCAGCACGCCAAAAGGGGCTTGATCCAGAACCAGAAATTGCCATCCCTTTAGTGAAGAACATGGCAGAACGGGTCGTCGGGCTGGTCTCAGTAGTTGCGCCAAATATTCTCAATACCAACATCACCCCCCGTATTTTAGAATTAGAAAGACAATACGGGATGCTGGATTGGAGGGTGGGATTCAAAATAGCAGAAGAAGTTGCCAAAGAAATTTTCTGCACCTTCGAATCCAAAGAACTGGCCATGGAAGTTGGTATACGGGTTGGATTTGCCTATTTAACTTTAGGAATTGTATCTGCTCCTCTCGAAGGATTTATCGGCCTTAAAATTAAAAAAACCAGGGATGGGAAAGAATATTTTGCTTTGCAATATGCCGGACCCATCCGGGCAGCCGGGGGAACGGCAGCATCCACTTCGGTCATTTTATCAGATTATGTCCGGGTCAAGATGGGGTATGCTCGTTATGATCCTACCGAAGCAGAAATTAATCGATATACGATTGAAGTTCATGATTACCACGAACGGGTAACCAACCTTCAATACCATCCCTCTGACGAGGAGTTAAAATTTCTCATTTCCCATTTGCCCGTTGAGGTTGATGGCGATCCCACAGAGAAATTTGAAGTTTCCAATTACAAAGACCTTCCTCGGATTGAGACTAACCTTATTCGGGGAGGAGTTCCTTTAGTGCTGGCGGAAGGGCTAAGCCAGAAAGCACCAAAGCTTTGGAAGCGGTTATCCAAGTGGGGGAAGGAATTTGAATTAGATTGGGGCTGGCTTCCCGATTTTATCAAACTAAAAGAACAAATTCATTCTTCGCACGCCGTCAAAGAACCACTTTCCTCTGAAAAAAAGGAGGCAAAAAAAACCGTTAAGCCCAACAATACATTTATTATGGACTTGGTTGCCGGGCGTCCCATACTTACCCACCCTTTAGGTGTCGGCGGGTTCCGTCTCCGGTATGGGCGCACTCGCGTCACGGGATTCTCTGCAACTGGGTTACATCCTGCTACCTTGATTGTACTTGACAAATATATCGCCATTGGAACTCAGCTGAAAGTTGAGCGTCCAGGGAAAGCAGCAAGCGTTACCGTATGTGATACTCTTGAAGGCCCAATAGTACGGCTTAAAGACGCCAGCGTACTTCAACTTCATACGGAAGAAGAAGCCAAACAATATCTGGCGGAGATAGAAGAAATCCTTTTTTTAGGGGATATCCTCTTTAATTATGGTGATTTTTCTGAGAATGGACATAGCCTGGTGCCCGCGGGCTATTGTCCAGAATGGTGGGCGCAGGAACTTGAAAAAGCGATACATAGCAAAGGGAATTTTGATTCTGTTGCTCAGGAAGCAGGGATAGAAGAAACTCGCCTTCAGGAGCTGGCGACTGTCCCTCTTTTTAAGTTCCCTTCCTGGGAAGAAGCCTTTCTCCTTAGCCAAAAACTATCGGTTCCACTTCATCCAGACTATCTTTTCTATTGGAAACTTCTGACGGCAGAAGCACTTATTTCTCTTCGCAATTGGCTGCGGGAAGGGCGGCTCAAAAGGGATGAGCAAGGCATCAAAAAAATAATTCTCCCCTACCAGCACCAACAGCCCAGCCATATTGCCGCTAAGCGCGCCTTGGAAGAGTTGGGAGTACCTCACCAGGTCATCAACAAAGAGAGCGCCGTGTTGGATAAGAAAGAAGCAATCATTCTTGGCACCTGCTTTAATTTTAAAACGCAGCCAGAAATGGAGACCTTACCTTTCCCTTCCCAGCAGGCCAACCACATCAATGGGCTGGATCTTATCAATGCCGTAAGTCCTTTGCTTCTGCGTGATAAAGCAGGGACTTTTATCGGTGCCCGGATGGGCCGTCCAGAAAAAGCCAAGATGAGAGAAATGACCGGCTCTCCCCAAGCGATGTTTCCAGTTGGTGAAGAAGGAGATCGCCTGCGCAGCTTCCAGTCTGCCCTGGAGGCAGGCAAGGTAGTTTCTACCTTTCCAACTTTTTTTTGCCAGTCCTGCCAGCGCAGCATGATTTATCTAAATTGTGAGGAATGCAACCAGCCTTGCATCAAAAAGTATCATTGCCGTTTTTGCGGAGATACGGACAAAGAAACGTGCCGTCACGGGAAAACCTTCCCCTATAAAACCTTGGAGCTAGACATTTCTTACTATTTTACAAAAGCAAAAGAAAGGTTGGGGGAAAAACTTCATCCCGATCTGATCAAGGGCATCAGAGGAACATCCAATAAGGGCCATATTGTAGAGCATTTAGCAAAGGGGATCCTCCGAGCCAAGCATTCGATCTATGTCAATAAGGATGGAACTACCCGCTACGACTGCACCGAACTGCCCATCACCCACTTCAAGCCTAAAGAGATAAAAACATCCGTAGAAAGACTTAAAAAATTGGGCTATGAAAAAGATTATCTGGGCAACGAACTAGCTCACGATGACCAAATTCTGGAAATAAGGCCCCAAGATATCATTTTACCCGGCTACGATTCTTTGGATGAATCAGCCGCTAAAGTGCTTAGCCGGGTCGCCAATTTTGTTGATGATCTCTTGGTTCGTTTTTATGGGCTTACTCCATTTTACACTATTACCCGGGAAGAAGACTTGGTGGGGCATTTAGTTATCGGATTAGCACCCCACATCTCGGCAGGCTTAGTTGGCAGAATTATCGGGTTTTCTGAGACGCAAGGATTGATTACTCATCCACTGTATCATGCGGGTATGAGGCGTGACTGTTTGACTTTTGATACGTTCATCCCTATGTATGATGGAAAGCAGTGGGATGTAATAAAAATTGGTGATTTTGTAGAATCTCTTAATCCCACCCAAACTTTAGATTCTTTTGGTACTGTAGGCAGAAAAGTTACTAACTATACCACACTTAGTTACAATACCCAAAATAATCAAATAGAAATAACACCCATCTTAGAGGCCACGAAGCACCAGCCATCCTCAACAATAATTATAAACACAGAAAATGGACGAAAGATAGAAGTAACAGAAAACCATATATTCTACACCTTAGTAAATAGTGTTGTTTGTGAAAAAAAAGCTTCAGAATTAAAACCAGAAGATTTCTTAGTGGTGCCCCATAATTTTAGTATGGTTCCCTCTCTAGAAGTAAGTTCCATTTATATTCCCTCTTATTATACCCAACCAGATTTAATGATTTCTGGGCTTAAAAAGATTATTTCAATGAAAATAAACTCAAAGAGGATAGCGTTTTGTCGAAAAAATAATATTAAGATAACCAATTTAAAAAATTATTTACAGCGAGATTGTTGGCCTTATTCCCTTATTCATAACATAACCAACACTATCCCTAAAAATAAGTTAATCTCTATTAAAAGGGACACTGTTAAAATTCATTCTACAGTCAAACTTTCCAAAAATGTTCTTTGGCTTATTGGTTTGTATATTGCCGAAGGCTGTTCCCGGAAAAAAACAGACAAAAAAGGCTATTATCAAATTAGCTTTGCAGCAACCGAGAGGTATATCCAAGAAAAAATAAAAAAAACCTGCCGGGAAGAATTTAATTTAAAACCAAGCCGAGAAACTCCCCAAGCCCTTATTTATTCCAGTAAATTGTTTTATATTTTTTTCACTGAAATTCTACCTTGCGGTTCTAACGCACATCACAAAGAAATCCCCCCCTTGTTGCTCAATTTGGACCTTAATAAATTGAAATATCTTTTACAAGGCTATTTTGATGGTGATGGCAGCACCGATAGACAAGAATTAAGGGTCAGTTGTGATACCGTAAGCACCAAACTAATTCATCAACTTTATTTCGTGCTGGCTAGATATGGCATTTACTTTAAAACGTACACTTCCACTAGACTTCCTGGGAAAAAAGTTAAAGATTTTTACCTAAGAAAAAAAAGAGAAGTTCCTTATTTTACCTCCACCAAGATCACCATTCCTAGTAATTATTGTCCTATTTTTGCGGAAAAAATAGGCTTTTCTCTTCCAAGAAAAAAGAAAGTTTTACATAAAAACCTTCTCACTAAATCTCCCACTGGAACAAAAATAAAACATGATCATAATTACGCCTATTTAAAAATAACTTCTATCCAAAAAAGTGAAGGAAACCAAGTAACCTATTGCTTAAACGTAGCTAAAAATCACAACTTTATCGCCAACAATTTCATAGTTCATAACTGCGACGGCGATGAGGCCTGTGTGATGCTGCTCATGGATGCACTATTGAATTTTTCACGGCAGTACCTTCCAGAAAAGAGGGGCGCAAAAACAATGGACTCACCACTAGTTCTCACCTCAACCTTGGTTCCTTCTGAAGTAGATGATCAAGTACATGGCATTGATGTCGTGTGGAAATATCCTTTAGAACTGTATGAGGCAGCATTAGAAATGAAAAATCCTTGGGAAGTCCGGCATGGCCCAGACCAGAAAAAGATAGAGCAACTTGCTGACCGTTTAGGTACACCCGCGCAGTATGTGGGATTTGGATTTACCCACCACATCAATAATTTTAACAGAGGAGTTCAATGCTCTGCTTATAAGACAATCCCTTCTATGGAAGAAAAATTATTCGGGCAGATGGAAATCGCCAAGAAAGTGCGGGCCGTCGATATGGATGATGTCGCCAAGCTGGTCATCCAAAAACACTTTCTGAAGGACATCAAAGGAAATTTGCGTAAGTTTTCCATGCAGCAATTTCGCTGCGTTAAATGCAATAGCAAATATCGCCGGCCGCCCTTAAACAATAAATGCAGCCATTGCGAGGGCAAGCTGTTATTTACCATCACCGAAGGGTCGGTAGTCAAGTATCTGGGCCCTTCTTTGGCATTAGCTGAAAAATATGAATTTTCCCCTTATCTGAAACAAGTATTAGACATACTGCGAGTGAATGTCGATAATGTTTTTGGAAGGGAGAAAGAGAAACAGGTGGGGTTGGGTGCGTTTATGGGGTAAGCTCTTATTCCATCACCACTTCTGCATGGGGGACTTGCTGTACCCATAAAATTCTTTTTGGATCAATTAAATTTTGCTCAATACCCAGGGCAACGGCATGCTTGCCCGTTACATGGAGATGCTGTGCCTGTCCTAGAATAGATTTCACTTGCTCTTTATTTTTTTCTTCTCCGTGATAGAACTCTTTGGTTAGATCAAGTTGTTTATTCCCTTCAGAAAAAAGATGGCCAATAAGGTCTTTATCAGTAACAATAAGAATTATTCCATGGGGTCCTTGTTTTTGTGCGACTATAAAATTCATTTTAAATATTTTTGACTGGTTTTTTGATCCCACAAGCGGAGCATCGTAAATAGGTAACCTCTTTTTCTATCAATAATTTGGTATCCGGCTTGCCGCATTCAGAGCAATATACAAACTCACTGACATACTTCTTGATTTTTTTATTAATAAGGGTAGCAGCTACTTTAGTGCCAAGGATTGCCCGCTCGCCATCATATTTGCCCGGTGTTGCCAATTCTCTAAGTAAATATTTCAGCAAGTGATTTTCATCCCTTCCGATATCTTTGGCAATTTTCCTGAGGTTGATTAGAATTGTCTTATTGCCTTCCAAGTGGCCTTTAATTTTCTCTAATGTAAATCGCTCGCCACTGCTTCCTTGCTCGGGCAGTTCTTCCATAGCTTTTTCCAATAATTGTTCATACCCTTCCATTTTACTCTTCTTATTTTGGGAGGTATTTTATAAAGGTTTAGCCTTAATTCATTCATTTTCATCCCGAACCAGAGTAAGCTTTAAATATACCTCTTACTATGCTTTTGTTGTGAAAAAGAAGGACACTGGGGGGAGTAGCGCTAAGGGCAATTCCAAGAGAATAGAAACCGGGATTACTGATTTTGATGCCCTTATAGAAGGCGGCTTTAAACCAAAGAGCATAAATCTGCTGGTAGGCGGCCCTGGCGCCGGCAAAACTATTTTTGCCCTACAGTTCCTTATGAAAGGGTTACAGCAAGGGGAATCCTGCATGTATATCACCTTTGAAGAAAAGAAAGAAAAACTTTATGATGAGATGGCTTACTTTGGCTGGGATCTCCAGGGCTATGAGAAGAAAGGAAACTTTTTCTATATAGAGCTCAATCCGGAGCAGGTCAAGTCACTGATAGAAGAAGGCGGCGGCTCTGTTGATCAGCTTATCTCTAAGCATAATATAATCCGTTTGGTCGTCGACTCGGTAACTTCATTTTCGTTGCTCTATCAAGATGAGCTTTCCAGAAAAGAAGCGGGCTTAGCCCTGTTTAAACTGATGAATAAGTGGGGCTGCACGGTTTTGCTCACCTCTCAGTCAGCATCACAAAATAATGGAGTTATATACCACTCTTTAGAGTTTGAAGTGGACGGGCTTATCTTTATCTACCAGTTTAAGATAAAAGGGAGCCGGATTAGGGCCTTGGAGGTCCTGAAGATGCGGGGAACGGCCCATAGCAATAAAACCGTAAAATTGGAAGTTTCTACTAAAGGAATGCTTGTACATCCCACAGAAGTAATAGAGCAGAGCTAAGTTATACTGCTTTTTTTCACCGGGGCTTTAGCCGGCCTGGCGGGGCAACCTTTTGGCTTGTTTTGTGCTCAGAAAAGAATACAGGAAAAATAACACTGTTTCACGCGCAACTTTTCTAAGAAAAATCACTTTAAAAGAAATAAAAATAAAAAATAAGATCTCTCGACTTACTCAACTCTCGTCACAACCGTACCGGTTGCCGTATGAGATATACCTGAACTGCCAGTGTAAGTAATCGTCACGTCCTGTTGATACCTGCTTCCGGCAGCTCCGTTGGCACAGGTGTCGGCAAGAATACCATCAGCACCACCCAAGACAGCAGCGTTATTCCAAGCGTCATCTCCATCTGCTTCGGCACTGGCAGCACATCCGGGCACGGTGACAGTTACTGCAGTAAGGTCATCACCAAGACCATTTCTCAAGATTAACTGGACATCAGCAGTGGTAACTTTAAAATCATCACAGCCAATACCTGGTGCAATAGTACAACTGCTTGGTAAAAATCTGCTAGGATTAAGTACTCCAAAATATGCTAGTGCTCCGATTGCTACCAGCACCACCAGTATGGCCCAGCCATAGGTCATTAAGAACTCCATCGCCGCTTGTCCTTTTTTATTCACCTTTATCACCTCAATTAAAATTATAAGTAGATGTTAGGAAATAGTTATCCTATTTAAATCTTGTCTTTTTCATGCTCTGTCGGACAACTAATCTCTTCTAACCAACACATACACTTTTTTGCCGATGTATTTCTTTGAAGACATAATCATTCCGCCATTTCCAATTTTTCTGACT
>Ga0209541_10013368_pt1 | contig 12555 bp, 14 predicted proteins | sample RifCSPlowO2_01_FD_184027 | JGI IMG/M metagenome (GOLD analysis project Ga0209541, IMG submission 184027) | Groundwater microbial communities from Rifle, Colorado - Rifle CSP2_plank lowO2_0.1 (SPAdes) (version 2) | ecosystem: Environmental > Aquatic > Deep subsurface > Groundwater | place...
CGGCCGGGATGCCAGGGAGGTATGCGAGATGAACCTTTGGGCTCCTCCGCCTTATCCACGGCTGGTACGGCCGGATCTGGATATTCCAGAGAGTGTGGAGAATGTAGTGATGCGGGCATTGCGCAAAAAGCCCGAAGCCCGGTTTCCCAGCATGCAGGAGATGGAAGCAGCGCTGGCAGCCTGCAGGTGAACTAGTTTTGATGAAAGATTTAAACGCCGGGACTGAGATTGACAGCTTTGCTGTCAATTTTGACAGGATGTCAAAGCTTTTGAACTCAGGAACGCTTGCGCGCAACAGGTTAGCAACCTGCCGCCCTACCGGACTAGGCGATCCCGGCGAACGATCTTCAATTGCAAAGGAATTGTTTAGAATGAGATACTTATTATAATTATTTATACTACCGTTCCCCATGCGGCCAGTCTCCACCGCTGGCCGAGGCGGCGGGATAGAGCTACTTTGGCATTTTTTTCGGCTACGACGGGTTTTTTCAAGCGGATCGTCGCGATACCCTTGGACAGCTGGGCAATCGCGCCCACGGTCGTTGCCGTGTATACATTGATAGCCAGCGGCTCGCCCATCTTCAATGGCGGATTCTCGATATCCTGACGCGGGAGGAGCTTGTATTTAACCTGCAGCGTGCTTACGACCTCGGGCAGTTCTCCCGGACGGCCGACAACCGAACCGGCGAGGCCGTCGGATTTCGCGATGCCTGGATCAAGCCTGGTGGCCAGCGCAATCAAGCCTCCCGGACCGGCTGCCTCCAACATTTCCTGCTCTTCCTGCATATTGGCAACTTCGCTTACAATGGCCAGGGGGGCACTGCCCTGTTTTCGTACGATGCCCGGACGCAGTTCGAATGCATCCCCTTTCTTCAGCTGCCCCTTCACGATGGAGCCGCCGATTACCCCGCCCTGCAATTTGGGGATCGGAGTACCAGGTTTGTTAACATCGAATGAACGCGATATGTACATCCGGAGCGGCACGTCCTTTTCCCGCGAAGGGGTGGGAAAGGAGCGCTCGATCCAATCCGCCAGTGTTTCCACGTTCAGTTTATAGGTGGCGGACACGGGAACGATGGGTGCATTCTCCGCTACCGAGCCTTTGAGGAACTCTTTGATTTGTGTATAATTCTTTTGCGCCTGTTCCCTGGAAGCCAGATCCACCTTGGTTTGGATCACCAGGATGTTTTTCAGGTTTAGCAGGTTAAGGATCATGAGGTGTTCGGCCGTCTGTGGCTGGGGGCACGGTTCGTTCGCGGCAACCAGAAAGATCGCACCGTCCAGAAGCGAAGAGGCGGCGATGACGGCCGTCATCAGCGTTTCGTGTCCGGGTGCATCGATGAAGGATATTTTCCTTTTGGGCATAGCAGGTTGCTTACAGGAAGGGCATTTTTCAGAGAAGGTATGCCGGTCACATTTTTTGCAATGGTAGATCTGGGCATCGGCATAACCGACGCGAATAGAGATGCCCCGCTTGATTTCCTCGCTATGGGTATCGGTCCATTTTCCTGTAATCGCATGGGTGAGGGTTGTTTTTCCATGGTCGACATGACCCAATATTCCGATGTTCACTTCAGCTTGCATGCAGTTCATCTACTTTTTTTCTTCCTTGGGCTTTTCTTCCGTTTTGCCCAACAATTGATCCAGCGCTGTTGAACCGACGGTTTTTACCTTTGCATTGACCTGCATGGCATCCGGCCCATAGGTGTTCCCCCGGACGGTTTTTCGCTTGCGCATTCCTTTTCGGGTGGCGTGGAATCCGGTCCCGTCCGAAAGAAGGATCGCCACCTTGCGGGGACCGGAAACGTCCCTTCGCATGGGGAAACCGCTACCATCGCTTCCGCCGGTGAGTTCCAGGGAGTACCCGGCAAGGCCGAGCGCACCGCCGTCCAGGGCGTCGCCTATCTTTTTCCCCAGCACCAGCGCCTCCTGTTCCTTTTCCAGCTCTTTTTGATAGCTTTTTCCCGTCTTAGGATCGGCAATCACGATACGCATACAAAATCACCTCAAAATCAGGTAATATAGGGAGAGGATGGTTTTTAAAGCTTGGACGTCTGTCAAAAAAAGAAAAGTACAAGGTGCAGCCGGAGATTGCGCCCCGGCCGGACCTTGTGCAGAAAAAGAACTAAGCATTCTTCAATTTGGCTTCGTAAACGACTCCGTCCGAACCGACATAATACATGAAGCCGCCTCGCTTTTGTACTTTTTCTGTTCCGACTCTTTTCTTCCTACCTCTTTTGTTGTGCTTCATCGGGGCAGCCCAAACGTAGCCGTCCTTCCCGACGTAATAGAGGTATCCGTCCTCCCTACTTATTTTCTCACTACCTATTTTTCTTCCCATGTATTTCACCTACCAACCGCCAAAATCAGGCGTTATCGGACGTATATTCGAGAGAGAGTTTATAAACTTATCGTCGATAGCGTCGTAAAACCAGGAACACCATAGTTTATTATTCGTTTCTTCCGATCGGTAACCATGCTCCGTCTTCTGTTCCGCGAAAAACCATTGCAGGTGCTCCTGGCATTGAAAAATACCGAAACGCCCTGGCACGTTTCCAAACTGGCCCGGCAGAGCGACACGACCTACGTCCATCTCGTTCAGCTGCTCCCCAAGATGCAGGAACAGGGCTGGATAAAGATGGAAAAAAAAGGTAAAAAAAGAATGGTGACGCTGACCGAAAAGGGAATGGGGATTGCCCAACTGCTGGAGGAGCTGAAGCGAAAGATAGAGCCCCCCAAGGAAGGGGTCAAACCACCCGCAGCGTAGCGCTTTTCTTGATGTAGTTGATTACCTTATTGTAGTTGAGATAGTGCGAATAGATATGCACTTCTAACGGATAGTCGCCGCCCTTGGTCTGGTTGTTGGCCCATATGCCGACACGCACTTCCTTTGTTTCCCGTGGCAGGATTTCTCCCACGCGCGTTTCCGAAGACTTGTGCAGGCATGTCGGATCAAAACCCACCAGTTGATGCCGGGGAAGCATTGCATCTATCGAAACCAGCTGGCTTTGCCCGGTGGTGTTTTGCACACTCACTATCAGGTCCACCCGACCCTCTTTCATGGCGGATAAGCGCAGCGGCGCAAACCGAAGCGATATCCTGAAAGGGTTGGAGGACACATTCCATCCTTCCGCGGGCGTTTGTTCGCCCCATAGCGATTCCATCAATCCCATATTTGGTCACCTGTGGTTTTCCTATTAGTGTTGAGCTATTTAAACATTTCTATTCGTCAAACAGCAGCACCGCGGCCGCGACAACGCTCGTCCAACGCCCGTGCTTATCCGCTTGCGCGGTCTGCGTTACGTTGATCGTTCGTACAATCTTTCCGCTCATCTTGAAATATTTCTCCCTTTCGTTCCAGGCGGTATCCGGATCGAACTGGATGCCCTGCGTGGATGCAAGCATGCTGGCGGCGAGATCCTCGGCCCTGTCCGCGGCTTTCCTTTCGGTCAAACCAAACTCGTGCAGCTCGCTCAGATAACCATACGTCTTTTTATCCGCAGGGATGGCACAGCCGATGGAAGTGGACAATAGGCGATTCGGTTCGTTGGATCCCAGGCGTGCCATCACCACAAAAACCACCTGGCCTGCTTTCAGATATTTCAGTCCCTTCTCCTTGCTGATGATTTTTGCGCCGGGCGGGAAAATGCTGGAAACCGAAACCAGGTTGTACGGTGCAATGCCGGCGTCGCGCAGGGCCAGCTCAAAGGAGGTAAGCTGGTCGTGGCTTTTTCCCACGCCTTTGGTAAAGAAAATTTTTTTCGGAACAAAATCCATATCGCTCTTTCGCTTTTTCTCACGAAAACCTTTTTAAGCATATAGATAAAAGAAGAATAACAGAATTTTTACTTATAGAGGATGAAGCATGATATCAAAGGATACGGCTCTTTGGATCGTAGTAGGCATAATAATATTGGGCGGCCTGTTCTGGCTGGTCCAGCAGCGTCCGGTGCCCGTAGAGGAACCTTCGAACAACCGGAGCGCGGAATTGTACCTGGACGCACTGGCGGTAGGAAGAGAGGCTGCCAATTACCGCTACAGCTTTGCCGAAAGCGTGAATGGCTATCCTATCAATACCACGCTGATTGTCCGGGGTGGCAACAAGTATGCCGAGGTTATATTACCGTTTGCCCGCGAGCAATTCTTCTTTTTGGAGAACAGGACGGTTTTGTGCGTCTATTTCAGGGATATGGCTGTATGCGATGATGTGCAGGGGGAGGAAGACCTGCAGAACGTTTTAACCGGTGTGGAAAGGGCATTTTTCGAACGGCTGGCGATCGACCAGGCGGTGGAGCATAACCGGCGATTGACCGAACGGAACGTGCTGCAGTTCGTAGGGGAACCCCAGCCGGCAACCGTTAATGGATACGCCTGCAGCCGGATCACCTATCGCTATGACCATACGCAGCTCAGCCTGCAGGATATTTCCGCTTTGAACATCAACCCGCGGGCATTGCCCGAGTTTGACGGCCAGTGGTGCGTGGATGACAACGGCATGGTATACGAAAAGATAATTTCCTATGAAATCAATGGACAGCCCCAGCAAACGCGATGGCGGCTGGTGGACTCAGATTGGAATTACGGGGAAGAGATTGTCCTGCCGTCCAATGAGACCAATCCCGATACCGTAGAAACGCATTTCCGGGTGCAGAACCTGCAGACCGAGATGCGGAGCTGCTATGCGCTGGATCCGGATGCCCGGGAACGGTGCCTGGCTTCCTTTGCGGTGAGCCGCACGCTTCCGGCGATCTGCGACCTGGCCGGGGGACGGAGGGACCTCTGCTATATTTCACTGGCGCTCCGTGTGGGCGATGAATCGTTGTGCGGACCGATTGCGGATACGGACACCAAGGAAAACTGCTATCTGGAGGTAGCCGGAAAGAATTACGATCCAACATTGTGTGACCGTATCACAAATGAAAGCAAACAGCAGCTCTGCCTGAACGTTTCCAGCGCGCCCGTACCGGAAATGGAAACCGGTGGAAATGAAACCACGGAAGAGCCGCTGGCCAACGAAACAGGAGAAACCTTTGAGGATTGGATCGTGAATGAGTTGGACTAATCATTCGTTCGATGACCGCGAATGCCCCGAGGCAGGTGCCATAACCAAGCCAAGCATGGGAGAACGAAAAAATAAAATACTCTAGCTAAGTGAGGATACGTTTCTATGAAAAAAGAGGTGTCGTTACTCCTATTTATTGCTGCTATGGCCATTTCGGGCTGCGTGACCCAGGATACGGATAATCCCGAAGAGGAACTGCAAGAAGAGATTGCGCAGACTGAAGTTCAGGACCAACCAGATGCAACTGTTGAAGAAGAAAGCGTGGTAATGGAAGAGGAAAATGCTGAACCTCAGAATGAATCGATAGTGGAAAACGAAACGGCTGAAGAACCAGTCGATGAAGAGGAGTTTCAGATAATCCAGCCCAGGTTAACATACGAAAATGCCTATAACGGCCCCCTGTATGCAACGTCCGAACAGATAGGGGAGGGCTATCCGATAGAAAAATACATGGATAACCTTGACCGCAATGGCGTTAACTGGTTTATCGGATTTTTCACCTACCTGGATGAACCGGAGGAAAACCACCTTGTTACCAGTAGCGGGCTCGGTTACGTCATAAGCGCAGTGCAAAAGTATCCCCGGAGGATAATCCCGTATTATAATCCGGGACTAGGAGGAGAAGAAGTGGAGTCCCTGGTAGGGGACAGGCTCACGGCGATGTACCGAACCAATTTGGCCGCAACGGAAAGGGTAGCAGGCGACGGGTTCATCCGGGGATTGGGAGAGGTAGAAACCCAGGAATGGAGCGTCGCCCATGATAGCCCGCAGGTGAGGCAATTGTTTGACCTGGCAAAGGCGAATGGAATAGACGCGATGTTCCACCCGGTTGCCAGGAAGATAAGCCAGGTAGAGCAGATAGCGGAAGCATACCCGGAAACAACGTTTATCATCCATATGTATAGGTCGGATTTGGATGAAAGCAGGTCTGAACTGATAAGAATACTGCGGGAGCATGATAATGTTTATTTCAGCATTGATGCGGCCCATATAGCCCATTTGAACAATATGGACATTGTCTATGATCTGGAGGAGGACACCATAGGACGATCGAAATCGGCATTCATATCCACGTTTGATTCCAATTACAATACGATGCTCTCTGAAGCGGTTTCCGATTACCGGCCTTTGGTGGAAGGTGCTCCGGATAAGGTGATATGGGGCACGGAAATGGGCCCGGAGTACTCTTTTGAACCCGAAGTATACGACAGGATGGTAAGGATATCCAGGAAACTGATCGGACAGATGGGACAGGAGTATCAGGAAGGTCTGGGTTACAGGAACGCGTTGGAAGCATTCGGGGAGGGTACGGTTATTTCGGGTATCACGGTTACGGATACCACCGGATGGCCGTTGTGCACCAGCAACCAGATGGATAGTTGCGACGGGGAATGCGGTATCGACGGAGAAGGCGAAACAGAACTAGAACCGGAAAAAGAGGCATGCTTCCAGGCCTGCCTGCTGGAAACGCAATGCATCGACAACCCCGAAGACGATTCTTGACCCGCCGTTCCTTTCCAAAGCAGTTTTTTCATGCGGGAACTGAGATAAAAGTAAAATGCTCCGTCCGTTCTATTAGCTCTGGACTAATAATCCGTTTATTTCATACAACATCCAGCATGTTTATACAAGATATTGTAGAGGGAGTATTTAAGGATTGCTCTTTGCCAATGTGGAATTTAGTGGAAAAGAAAGGTTTATATATCGGTTCTACTAAAACCTTATATATGATGATTAGCATCGGCCTTAGAGTATCTGAATTTGGTGATATTCGTTATCACAGACCTAAAAAGGGTAAACGACCAAATAAGGTTGTCCTTATAGCACCCCATACAAATGAGCACCCTGCAGTTTTGCCATTCCAAGCCGCTTTGGCAAAAAGATTAATGGCCGATGGAATAGTAACGGAAGAAAAAGCAGTAACAGACATGATGGAACGTGCATGGGAGATCAGAAAACGGCTCGGTAAAACTTATCCCCAAACAGATGACATTATAGCTGCGGTTCTCATGCTTGAGGATTATCTTATCCGGGCGAGGCTCATTTCTGGTGCAATCAAAAAAGGTGATCAGGGAACTATTGTTTTAGAGATGCATGGTCAAACAAGAATATTTGAAGATGAAGATTTTTTTGACAACACAGATAAATGGAGACGCTTGAGGGGAACAAAAATTATCGTAGCAAGCAGTGCGACTTCATATCATTTGGGTTTTTTGGACATGGAAGATAATCCCCACCATAAAACTGTCAATGAACGTTCTGAATTAGCTTCCGAAATTGCCAGTGTAAGGAATTTGGATTTGATAGCGCTGCTAGAGGAATTGGAAGCGCTTGGAAGAGAATTGAATGGCCATAAAAAAAGATTAAAGTTAGTTGAGCTACCAACTAAATCAGCGACACTTCCCAAAGAGCATCCTGCATATTCCTATTATTATGGGTTAGATGGCATCGGAATAGTAACAAGCGCCTTTGAATACATGTACTGTACAGTAACTCGTGAAAGTGTAGGTTTTTCTGAGCGAGATGTAGAAAAAGTTGCTTCGTTTTTAATAATTTAATTCTGTTATTGTATCCCACATACAACATTCTGCATAAATAATTAACTCCAGTTTATCTACTCTCTATACTATGCTCAAAACAAGATTTCCCAGAAATCAGAGTCCCTTTGCTTCATGAATAAGCTGTCTGATTGCAGAAACAAAGTCCTTGGCTTGAGTTCTGGCAAATGTCGCATCTACTGATTTTATCTCACCAATGCCATAAGACGCCTGTACTCTTAATGTTCTTATTTTTTTCAGTGTTTCTGCATATTTCTCACTGAGATTTTTGGCACGATGGAGGTATTCTACATATTTGCTTTCAACCTTGCCTTTCTTTGCATAAAACCTTTCAAAAGCAAGCACTGCACATTCATGGGATCTTGCATCAATACCAATCAGCCACAATGCAGCCAGAGTTACGTGATACATCGAATAATACGCTGTTACGATAGTCCAGTCAAAGAATTTATTCTGGAACATAACTTCAAGTGCTGCAATGTTATTCTCTGCTTTATCCAGATGTTCTTCAGCCAGTTCAATGTTTGGATTCTTTTGGATCAATCTTGGCGGAGATTCTTTTGTACCTTGAAAACATCTATCCAGTCGATCTTGCATATGGCTCACCCTGTTTCAGGACAAAGTTCCAGAAGTTTTCCTCACCAAAGAAAACTATCCTCTCGTCCCAGATATTTGTGTAGATTGGCTTCTTTTGCCACTCGTCTTCCAAATCCTTAAGCGTAATGGAATGAAAAGAAATTGTTTTTCCTGTTATAACTTCCCGTTTTTTCACTATTCCTTCTATTTTCTTTTTTGTTCCTCCATTTTCAAGAAGCACAAAAAGAAGGTCTATGTCGCTTTGTTCTCTTTGTTGGCCTCTAGCGGCAGAACCAAACAAAAGAATAAAATAAATATGCGGCCGGTATTCTTTGAGCACTTCTGAAACCGTATCTTTTACAATAAAACCTATCTGACTGGTTTTTACAAACTGTATTTTTCGTTCCAATTCTGCAAACGACAGAGCTTTTTGAACAAGCTCATTTTGTTTGTTTAATCTATAGAAAACCTGTTTGCCTTTTTTCTCCCTCAATAGCGCTTTCTGTGTTACTAATCCTGCGAGATAGACACCTGCTCGTTCATGATTTGTTTTGGTTAAGCGCTCTATTTCCCTAGCATATAATTCTTTGGATGGGTTATTCAAAAAAGCATTTAGTAATTTGAATTCTGGGTTTAGCATGAATCGTTTATAATTAATATAATTTATAAATGTTGGTAAACCAGCCATATGGCTGGAAAATCAGCCAAAAGATCGTACTGTAAGAAAATCGTTCTGCGTAAAAAAGATTATGGAAAACATCGAGAATAAAGTATCACTTTTTTGCCTATTTATCATTAAATAGTGATATATTTAAATCTTTTTTACGTCGTAAAAATAATTATTGCTCCGTCCGGGATTGACGGCCTTGCTGTCAAATCTTGTGCAGCAGTACAAGGCTTTCGAACCCGGGTTACTGGATTGAAAGTCCAGAGTCCTATCGGTCGCTTATATCGTTGACCGGGCTAGACTAACGGAGCAATAGATAAAATCTGTGTTATAACAATTTTAAAATCTCCTTGTTCACTTCATTTATGCTTTTCGAAGCATCGATTTTTACCCATTTTTTAGCGAGATAGCGATCGCGGTAGAGCCGAAGAAAGTTTTGGCGTACGCCCTCTAAATACGCAACGTCCTCCTCGTACCGGTCGAGCATCTTCTGCTTTTTCTTGCGCTCGTAGGAAACAGATGCGGGCAGGTCCAATAAGATAACTTTATCCGGTTTTATGAATCCCTTGAGTTCTATTCTCCGTTGGATTTCCTCAAAATCAACCAGGTGCGCTTCATACGCAATAGTAGAGTAAACATAGCGGTCGGCAATTACCAGGCCTTTTTTGGCTGCCAGTTGCTCCTGTTCCGCATAGATATCGTCCAGAAACAGATCCACGAGTTCGCTGCCTGCAATGTTTTCCTTTTTCTCCAGATATGCGCGCAACCGCTTGTTTCCAGGGGTGGGGTATTTGAAATACGTAAAAGAATGCTTTTTCCGGAGCAGTTCGATCTGCGTGTCCTTCCCCGAGCCGTCCAGCCCTTCGATGACCAGGAACATAGATGAATTACCTATAGATAATATTTTTAATACTGCGAAGGGAAGGAGTTAGGCAGGTGAATTACTTTTATGCGCATTTTAGGGATTAGTGAGTTTGACAACGATGCCTCTGCGGCTTTACTGGTAAACGGAAAAATCGTTGCAGCCGCCCAGGAAGAGCGGTTTTCCAGAAAGAAGCAGCATGCCGGATTCCCGTATAAAGCGATTGGGTGGATCCTGGAATTCGCCAAACTTGACGTGCAGGATCTGGATTTGATTGCCATTGCCAAGCAGCCGGCGAAGAAAGAGGCGGAATACTACACCGGTGCATTGAACAGGTTCCCCTGGTTCTCTTATAAGGCACCGCTGCATAGAAAACTGCTGGATGTCGGCATCTGGTACGGGCGGAACATACCGAGATACACCCATTACGTGCATAAGCAGGAAAGGGAATTCAAGGAGTGGCTGAAGAAAAACAATGTTCCACAAAGCAAAGTGCGATATACAAACCATCATCTTGGACATGCTGCTACTGCATATTATTTTTCTGGTTTTGATGATGTATTGATTATTACATGCGACGGGCAGGGACATGGAGAAACTGCAACGGTTTATGAAGCAAAGGCTGGCAGGCTGATGCACAGGCATAGCGTGTTTTTGCCTAATTCCATGGGATTTTTCTATTCGGCCATTACCAAGGCAGCCGGCTTCAAACCGAACCGGCACGAAGGGAAAATTACGGGCTTAGCGGCATATGCTCCGCCGCATAAGGAAGCCATGGCACTATGCAACTCCATCGCATTTTTCAAAAACGGCTCGATCCATACCCCGCATATATATGGCGCTTACCCGGAGATCAAGCTACTGCTGAGAAAGCTCGGCAGGGAAGCCATGGCCGCCAGCTTCCAGCACCAGCTGGAGGAGGTCATAACGTCTTATGTCCGGTATTATCTGAAAAAATACCCGCACAGAAGGGTGGCACTGGCAGGCGGTGTGTTTGCGAACGTTAAATTAAACCAGCGGATTGCGGAGATTCCTGGCGTAAAAGAGGTGTTTGTATTTCCGGGGATGGCAGATCTGGGGATATCGGTGGGTGCGGCTATATTGCAGGAGCCGAGGATGCAACAGCTGCAGGACGTATATTTTGGTCCGAGTTATTCCGATGCCTTCATAGAAAGCGAATTGGAGAAGCATGGATTGGAATATACGAAACCAGCAAATATTGCAAAATCGATTAGTGAAAAATTGGCGAATGGTTATGTTGTCGGATTGTTTAATGGGAGAATGGAATTCGGACCCAGGGCACTGGGCAACCGGAGCATTTTATACGAAACAACCGATCCAAAGGTGAACGATTGGCTGAACAAAGCATTGGCAAGAAGCGAATTCATGCCTTTTGCTCCAGTAACATTAAGCGAACATGCTGAGAGATGCTACAAGGATACCCAGAAAGGAGAATATGCGGCTAAATTCATGACGATGACGTTTGATTGCACACCAAAAATGAAAAAACAATCTCCGGCGGTCGTCCATGTGGACGGAACGGCCCGGCCGCAGCTGATTGACCGGAAAACGAATCCGTTGTATTATGATATTTTGAAAGCGTACCATAAGCGCAGTGGCATTCCAAGCCTGGTGAATACGAGCTTTAACATGCATGAGGAACCGATTGTCTGTTCACCCTATGATGCGATACGCGCGTTCAAGCTGGGAAGGCTGGATTGCCTGCTAATCGGCAGCTATCTGGTTGAAAATGAGAAGGGAATTACCTCCAGAGGGAGAAGATGACGGGCATATTCACGCTAAGCCTGGATGTGGAGCTGCTGTGGGGGGTACTGCACTGGGGAAGGAAAGGCCAGGAAAAGAACATTGAACAGGAAAGAGAAGTAGTTGATGCATTACTTAAGTTGCTTTCCAAATATAAAATTTCAGCTACCTGGGCAATAGTGGGCCATTTGTTTCTGGATTCCTGCGATGGCAGGCACAAAGCCATGCCCCGGCCGAAATATCCATGGCTTAAGGAAGACTGGTATGCGCAGGATCCCAACAGCGATATCAAGAAAGCGCCAAGTTTTTATGGCCAGGATATGGTGGAAAAAATTTTGCAGGCTTTTCCTAAACAGGAGATCGGCTGCCACAGCTTTTCCCATCCGTTGTTCGGAGAGCAGGGAATGAATAAGGAAGTAGCGGATGCAGAAATAAAACAGTGCGTAGCGATCGCGAAAAAAATGAATGTAACGCTAAAATCGATGGTGTTTCCGCAAAACTCTGTCGGCCATTTGGACGTATTGGAAAAATACGGGTTCAGCTGCTACCGGGGACCGGATCCGCTGTATTACCGGAATTGGCCCAGGGCACTGCGCAAGCTGGCGCATCCCTTTGATTTAGCCTTGGCCAGCATTCCACCGGTGGTGGAGCCGGTGACGGTAAACGGCCTGTGGAACATACCCGGCAGCATGCTGTATCTATCCTGCGATGGCATACGTGGCATGATATCGGTGGATGCGCGCGTGCTGAAAGCAAAACGGGGGATCGATGCCGCGGTGGCACAGGATAAAATATTTCACTTATGGTTCCATCCATACAATTTAGTGTCCAACAAAGAGGAGATGTTAAACGGACTGGAAAAGATTTTTGCCTATGCTTCGGAAAAAACAGAGATTCTGAACATGGGACAGATTGCTAAACGGGCAGGAAAGAGTTATAGATAGCCCACTGTACCCTCTGGGGCACTTAAGAAGATAGCCCGAAGCCCGCCTTCGTTATCCCAAAGGACCCCTACTTCCCAGCCTTTCCAGACATTTTCGCCCCGATACACATGGATAACCGGTTC
>Ga0209541_10013369_pt1 | contig 12554 bp, 11 predicted proteins | sample RifCSPlowO2_01_FD_184027 | JGI IMG/M metagenome (GOLD analysis project Ga0209541, IMG submission 184027) | Groundwater microbial communities from Rifle, Colorado - Rifle CSP2_plank lowO2_0.1 (SPAdes) (version 2) | ecosystem: Environmental > Aquatic > Deep subsurface > Groundwater | place...
ATTATTGCAGCTGTAGTTTACAAGGGAAACCATTCTTACTTTTCTTCAGCTCTTTATTACTCGCTTTTACTAATAGGTGGTTATATATTTATAATAGGTCTTTTATTTATTTTTAAAAATTGTCATTGTCATAAAGAATCGACAGTCACGTTGTTGTTACTCTCATTATCATGGATATTGCTCTCTTATGTCTATGCATGGTTATGGAAACCAGCAGAATTATATTTAACAGTACATAGATACCTTATTGTAGGAGCAGCTGGAGCAGGAGTATTTTTGGCTAGTCTTATTAATCTAGGTAAAAATAAACATGCTCAGATAATAATTTTCTTAATCTTTATTCCTTTAATATTAATTCATATTTACGCTACCAGATTATATGAACTTCAACTACTCTCATCAGGCCATGGCCAGGAAATTTTTAATAAAATATGGTCTTCTATGCCTAGCGTACCTGATATAAATAAGAGGGATAAAATGACAGTATTCTATTTTATGGGAGATAATACAAATGGTAACATTCTGCATGACAGTATCCAATTCGGATTTTCTCCTCATATGGCTCTACTTTATAATATTACTGATAGAAATCAGGTGCCCTTAGCACTAGAATCATGGGAAGATACGGTTTCGGCAGTAAAAGATGGTAAAGCATTTGTCAGATATTTTGGTAGACCTATGAATCCTGTTCCCATAGAGAATGTGTATGTACTAAAATTGGAAGGGAAAGATAATTTAATTGATTTAACTGAAGAGGCAAGAAAGAAATTAAAAGAAGAACTTCAATAGAAATTATTTTAAATTAATTTCCGGCCTAATTAAATAGTCGTGTTGTTTTTTGTATCCTTTTTCTGTTTACTAACGGCCAGTTTTTCCAGGTTGTAAAAGTAGACAAACCATTTAAGGAAACCTTTCCACCTTTCTTCTTTAAGTCCGGTATGGGCAATCCATCTTCTGCCTAAATGTCCAAATTGGGCTTCCAGCTCATTGGTGGTTTTAGGCATGGTAGGATGGGTAAGGAAGGTAAAAGAGATTTCAGGCAGGATAGTTAACATCCTGGCAGCTTTCCTGACTCCTTTGTGGATATACCACCACCTGCCATCTGTATCCTGTCTTTTCTCATGGATAAACCACCAGTTTCTTCTAACCCAGATTTTAAGTTCTGTTTCCCACCATTTCAGAGCTTCCCCGGACTCAATCAGCCAGACATGATCAGCCAGGATTCTTAATTTCTTTACCCTGTCATCTTTAGGCTTTTTACCCAGCATTGAAACTATTCTTCTGTGCATATGGGCAAGACAGATCTGGTGTGGAATATGGGGGAATACTTTGTTGACAGCTCCAACTATTCCGGTGCCACCATCTGAGACAATTCCGGTAAAATGGTAGTCCAAAGCTTTCAGGTGGACTAAATCCCGGGAGATTTTAGTTGTTACCTCTCTACCCATAGTTGAGATATGCATTATGGTTAAATTCTTTGATTGCCTGTAGACCATCAGCACAAACCACCTGCCAAACCAGAGCCCATCAATCAGAAGATATGCTTCATCCATGTTCGATTGATCAACTACAGGAAGCTCCGGTGGATCTTTAAGCAGAAACCCGTGGAATTTAAAGGATAAATACTGGATTGAATAGCTTGAGAGAGAAGCCAGCGCCTTGTAGGTAAAGCCCCAAAGTATATATTGCCTGAAAAGCTCAAAGAAATCTGGAGTATAGTTTTTGTTCGGATGATAAATTCTTGTGATCCCACAGTTTTTACACCGGAATCTTTTCTTACCGGATGAAGTTTTACCCCATGGAGAAAGATAGCTACTACAGGATGGGCAGATTGGTCTCTTGGCAGTCACATTTAGTCAAATCTTAACAAAAAGATTGTTGTGACGCTATGAAGTATTAATTATTGCAACACGTAGTTTAATTTAGCCTAATTTCCTTTGCTACCTCGTCTTTAATATTATATATGTCATGGTTTTTCAATCTAAATGCATAAAAATTCTTCTCCGGGTAAAATACTCCCTTATAGATTAGTCCTTTAATCCCATTTTTACTAGCTACAAATTCGCTTAATTTTTTATAGCAATCTGGATCCGGCTGCGGGCATAACACACCGTTTCTGATATATTGAATATATGGGCCATCCATCAAAGGATCGCTTTTACCCCTAAACCTAAGCCATACCTCAAAAGCAGCTATAATCGTAGTCTCATCAAAATAACCATTTTCATAATCTCGCTCATCAAAATAAAATAAAGTAGGCTCTTTTAAATCAAAATTACCCATATAGGATAGAAGTTTACTTTTCATCCTGATATGTCCTTCCCCATCCATTCCAGCAAAGTATAGCTCCTTCTGAAAATACTTTCCTACTATATTAAAGTTAAGTTGGATAATTGGTATGAGGACTAGAAGAACTATCCAGGCAAAATTACGTAGGAAGCTCAGCCGGTGGATTTTTTCGTAAACAAGTGTAATGAGAGAAGCGATAAAGAAAGAAGAACCAATTGCTGGAATCACCAAATATCTATGGACACCTTCAAAAATTAAATTATAAGAAGCGACCACCCAAGTTAAAAAAATAAACAGGAATGCGACAGCAATTCCAAGAAAGAGATACAGAGCATAAATTTCTTTTTTCCCACTAGTTACAAATTCAATCAGACAAGATACTGCCAATGATAATACAAGAACAGCCATAATTACCGAATTCAAAAACATAGGGTCCCAATGTACCCTCAAAGATGGATCTATTGAAAGATGATGAGTAGAGAACACAAAAACCATAGAACCTAATGTAGCAGCTAACAGAGCATTTAGCCATAAAAATTTTGCTCGTTTCTTTGAAATAAAATAACTCAGTAGGCTTATAAATATAAGGAAAGTTAAGAATGGTCCTAAGAAAAATCCCCAATAACTCGAAAAGCTTTCTATGGAACTCCTCCCTGAACCAATAAGCCACCAATATTCTCTAGGCAAAAACAAACTTCCAACAGAGATTAAAGGATATAGTATAAGCGACCAATTGCCTTGTGATATTTTTTGAAAAATACTGTTAGTATTTCCCAAAAAACCCGTTGCATCACCAGATGAATTAATTATTCCTAAAGTCTCTAATAATATCACAATTATCACGGGAGAAAAGAATATACTTGCTCTTATAATAGATGCTTTTACTTGGAATCTAGAAAATTTTTGACTCCAAACCCAGAAAAGTTCCCCTAAAATTAGTAGAGGTATAAGTGGATACATTCTTTCGGGAGAAAGAAATAATGTCAGAAAAAATAAAAAGGTGGCTGTACCTAACCAAATCAAACCTATTTTAGTATTTTTTACCATATAGATATAAAACGTAAAAAATAAATTCATTACAGCTATGGCAGGGTAATTACCACTAACTGCAGCTGCATAAATAGGACCAACTGCAGGATAAGCAACCGCATATAAAAGAGTAGTTATGGCAGATAGCAGCTTTTTTCTAGTTAAGACATAAATTAATGGGAATAGAGTAATTGCAGATAAAAACTTAAAATAATGAGTTACTTGGTGAATACCAACAAAATTAAAGTTATCTATAGGGAAAAAATGCTCAACAATTCCCATATAATAGGCTTGATAGGTATAAACTCCCCATTCCTTCCAAATTTGTAATACTTTTAATAGAGGCGCTTCTCCTAACTTCTTGTAGGAATATAAGAATCCCCAGTCCACGTCGGCAAATCCATACTTTAAATGAGGCGCAAGAAGTTTAGACTCAAGAAGAAAGACGATAGGTATTAGGATTATAAATATCCAAAGTGGTAGAAATCTTTTTTTAATCATTTACAGCTTTTGTAGGTTTATGTCTATTGAATTAATACTATGCTGAACCAACATCCAGAAACTAGAATTAGAATGGTATTTATCTCTTAATTTTTCTAAAATTCGTTTGTCGTCATTATATAAGTCTATAATTACTGATTTTTTATTGCTCAACTTATGGCTTACAACTAAATCTGTTAAAATACCTACTTGATAGGAGACTCTCTGTGATGATTTCTCAATCTCATCCAGATAATTATTATCAACAACAAATTTTAACTCCGCTAGCCTTTTTTGAAATAAATCTTGATAGTATTTTCCTTTGGCTTCGTTGTTGAACTGAAACCTATCAAATATTTTTTCCCCTAACCTCATTAATGGGTAAATATACATACCTGGTTGAACAATTATATTAGGTAATCTCATAGTTTGTTGAGCATTAGCTAGCGACAAATTTGCCAGAAGAATTGCATAAATTACAATAATAAATTTAGCTTTGTTTTTCATTCAGATAATTGAGGAAATTATAAATGAGTGCTAGACTGTAAGTCAATGATTGACTAGATTCCGTTAGAAAAAATGATAATTTATGGAAAAGTATTTATATGACGACTTATATAAACTAGAGAAAAAACATTGGTGGCATATTTCAAAAAGAAGATTAATTCAAAAATTAATAGAAAATTATAATAAAGTAAAAAATCCCAGAATATTAGATGTTGGCTGTGGAGCGGGTAAAAATATGGAAGGGTTGTTAAGATATGGCGATGTTTGGGGCTTGGATAATTCTTTAGATGCTATTAGGTTTTGTAAAAAAAGGGGGCTAAAAAATTTATATCTTGGAAATTCTGAAAAAACTCATTTAAAATCTGAATCATTTGATATTATCACAATACTTGACGTACTCGAACATACTAATGATAATAGGACTTTAAAAGAAATGAGCAGAATTATAAAAAATGATGGTCTTCTCATAGCGACCGTTCCTGCATTTTCATGGTTATGGAGCGAATGGGATGAGGTCTTACATCATAAACGACGATATAATAAAAAATCCTTAATAGAAATTTTGGGAAATAACAGCTTCAAAGTTATTAGGATAACTTACCTATATTCTTTTCTAGTTCTCCCTGTTTTCTTTATAAGAAAAATTAAAAAGAGGTTATTCTATAAACAACAATATCCATCTGATTTCCGTTTAAATCATCTTCTTCTGAATAGTATCATGGATCTATTATCAAAATTAGAATTTCAAATATCAAAAAAAATAAAAATTCCTTTCGGGACAAGCATTTTAGTTATTGGAAAAAAATATGACCATTAAAAAGCCTTTCTTATCTATCATTATGCCTCTCTATAACGAGCAGCTTCGTCTTAAGAAACTAACAAAGATTTATGAATATTTAAATCAACAGAGATTTTATTATGAGGTTATTCTAATTAATGATGGCAGCGAGGATAATACTGTAAAACAACTTTCTAGGTTGTCAAAAAGGTTTAGATTTCAATTAATTACATATCAAAAAAATAAGGGTAAAGGTTTTGCTATAAAAACCGGTATGCTAGCCTCAAAAGGCAGATTTAGACTATTTATAGATATTGATTTATCGACACCAATAGAAGAGTTTAATAAATTTATTCCCTATCTTTTAAAACACAATGTACTAATTGGCTCAAGAAAAATGGCGGGATCTGATATGAAGAAAAGGCAGTCCTTTCTTAGAGAAACGCTGGGTAAAGGTTTTACTAAATTATCCCAAGTGATTCTAGAAGTATATGTTTCGGACTTTACTTGTGGGTTTAAGTGCTTTTCAGAAAAAGCTGCCTTAGAAATTTTTGATCGGCAAAAGATTAATAGGTGGGGTTTTGATTCAGAAATATTGTTTATAGCAAAATTAAGAAAATTTAAGATAAGAGAAATACCCATAAAATGGAGTGATAATCCAAATACTAAGGTCAAATTCCCTCAAGATATAGTCACTTCATTAATAGATTTATGTAAAATAAGGTATTACAATTTCAAAAAAATATATGCTTAATAAATGGCAGTTACCAAAATTTGAGGTCACCGAGTTTCATCAAAGAAAAACTAAATATTGTGTTTGTATCCCTATTTTAAATGAAGGCAATAATATAAAAAAACAACTTCAGAAAATGAAATCTTTTTCCAAAATAATAGATATTATAATAGCTGACTGGGGTTCAACAGATAAGTCAACAGACCCAATTTTTTTAAAAAAAATGAATGTCAGAACCCTTCTTACATTAAATAGCCCTGGCAAACAGGGAACACAACTTAGAATGGCATTTGCTTATGCAATAAGACAGGGTTATGGTGGAATAATCCAAATGGATGGAAATAACAAAGATGGGATAAAGGCAATTCCTAGATTTATTAAGGTATTAGATGAAGGTTTTGACTATGTACAAGGCTCTAGATTCATAAAGGGCGGAGAAGCCATAAATACCCCAATTTTACGTTATTTGGCAGTACGTTTTTTGGCTTCTCCTCTGATCAGCTTTGGAGCAAAACATTGGTATACGGATGTAACTAATGGTTTTAGATGCTATAGTAGGAAATATTTACTGCATCCAAAAGTATTACCCTTTAGAAATATATTCATAAGTTATGAATTTAACATGTATCTTTCTATTAGAGCAAATCAACTGGGATTTAAGACCAAAGAGATCCCAGTTGAAAGAAGATATGCAAAGGGTAAAGTTAATACAAAGATAAGCTTTTTCAAAGGAAATCTTGATTTTTTAATTTCTCAACTTAAAGCCGCTTATGGCTATTATAATCCAAGAGATTATTGAGAATAATTTAAGATGAAAAAGAAATTAAGTATTATAATTCCTGCTAGAAACGAAGAAAAGAGTATTTTAAAGGTTCTAGAATATTTAAAAAAGACAGTCAAAACTCCGTATGAAATTATTGTTGTAAACGATCGTTCAGCAGATAATACTGAATTAATTGTAAAAAAATATTCGATAAAAAATAAGAGTGTTTTATTTACTAATACAAAAGGAAGATATGGTTTTTCCAATGCCATTAAGGAAGGACTTAAAAAAAGCTCAACAGATATAGTTGTTATAGTAATGGCTGATTTGTGTGATGATCCGAAAACTATTGATCAAATGTATAAAACACTTACTGAAGGTTGGGATATTGTTTGCGGTACAAGATATAATATGGGTGGGAAAAAACTAGGAGGGCCTAAAATACAAAACTTTTTTTCAGCTTTAGTATGTAAGTCTTTATATTATACTATTGCTCTTCCTACAACAGATGCCAGTAATTCATTTAAGATGTTTAGAAAAAAAGTATTTAAGAGCATTAACTATAAAGATGGTATGGGTGTTGAAGCTTCACTCGATTTAATTCTGAGAGCATATTTTAGAGGCTATAAAATAACTGAGATTCCAACCACTTGGAAAGGAAGAGTAGTGGGACAATCTAAATTTAGATTATTTGAAAGAAGTCCCAGATATATTAGAATATATTCGTGGGCACTTATTCGCCATTTCCAAAGATATCTATAACAATCCTTTTTGTTTTAACTCTGCCTGTGCATTTTTAAACTTATCCTTAGCAACTTGATTACTACTCCATTCAATTAGTTCTTTTAAGCCCTGCTCTAGAGTAATCTTAGGTTCCCAACCTAATACTTTTTTTGCTTTTGAAATATCTGCAAAACAGTGTCTAATATCATTTTTTCTGTAATCTTTATTAATCTGAATCAAATTTGGCTTTCCAAGAAGTTTGGAGACAGCCTCAGCTATTTCCAAAATAGAAGTGCCTTTGCCAGAACCAATATTAAACATTTGGTTGTTAGCTTCGTCACTTTCTAAAGAAAGTATAAAAGCATTAACTAAATCATGTACTGAAATAAAATCCCTACTTTGTAAACCATCCTCATATATCACAACCTCTTTATTGTTTTTCAGCCTGCTAATGAAAATGGCTGTGACTCCCGTGTAGGGATTTGATAAACTCTGTCTTGAACCATAAACGTTGAATCCTCTCAAAACTACAGTGGGAATTTTATAAATTTTTCCAACTAAAAGTGTCAAGTCTTGTTGGACCTTCTTACTTAACCCATAAACACTATTAGGAAAATCGAGGGCTTTTTCATTAGTTGCCACAGCTTCTACTTTTCTTTGACAGTTAGGACAATACAAATTCCAATCCTTTTTCTCCAGTTGCAATTCTTCCCTTAAAGGCGGTCTCACTATCCCACACTTAACACATTTATAATTTCCCTCACCATATCCAGTCATTGATGAAATCGTTACAATCTTTTTGATTTTCAAATTTTCGTTCACCAAAATATTTAAAAGATTACTAGTTCCACCAATATTTGTATCAGCATATTTTTTGATCTGGTAATTTGATTGGGCAACGCCAACTGCTGCAGCCAAGTGAAAAACTGCGTCAATGCTTGTTAAGGCATCCTTTAAAACCTTATGATCTCTAACATCTCCTTTAATAAATTCTGCGTTCTGGTTAAGATATGAAGGAATTTTTTGTTGGTGTACTTGTTCCTCCAGATTATCCAAAATTCTAACTTGGTAACCGTTTTTAATGAGCTTATCTACTAGAAAAGAGCCAATAAACCCTGCTCCACCTGTAACTAAAATATTCTTATATTTTTTATCCATTATTTCTTCTGCAGTTTGGCGAAATCACAAAGTTCTTCCAAAATTATATCGGAACTATATTTATACTCCCATTTGGGATAATGTTTTTTAAATTTAGAAATGTCAGAAATATACCAGATATGATCCCCAATTCTATTTTTTTTACTGTATTTAATTTTAGCTTTCTTTCCTGTAATTTGTTCTATCCTCGTAATCGCTTCTAAAACAGAAATATTTGAATGCCTTGATCCTCCCATATTGTAAACTTCTCCTGCCTTTGGGTTTTGATAAAAATAGTAAAACATATTAGCCACATCATATGAGTGGATATTATCTCTAACTTGTTTACCTTTATATCCAAAAATAGTGTATTCAACATCATTAACAATAGAACTTACTAAATAGGCTAAAAATCCATGTAATTGAGCAGCTGAGTGTGCCGGCCCTGTTAAACATCCCCCTCTAAAAATTCCCGTTTCCAAACCAAAATACCTTCCATATTCTTGAACCATTAAATCAGCTGCAGCTTTGGAAACTCCAAAAATGCTATGAGTAGTATTATCAATACTCATTCCTTCATCTACGCCATTAAAATAGAGATGATCCTTTAGTAATTCATAACGCGTTTTTAACTCTTTTAAGGGAAGTTTATTGGGGTTATCTCCATAAACTTTATTTGTTGATGTAAAAATAAATACCGCATCAGGAGCAAATTTTCTAAACGCCTCAAGTAGAATGTGAGTACCTAATGCATTGATTGTAAAATCTGTTAAAGGTTCCTTGGCCGCCCAATCATGGGAAGGTTGAGCTGCTGTATGAATAATTAAATTTGGCTTGTGATTTTTAATAATTTCCTCTATTTTCTTCTGATTTCTAATATCCGCACTATAATGAACGTAACCCTTAATATCTTCTTTAAGTTTTAACTTATTCCATGATGTTGAGGCGGATGGTCCAAAAAAATATTTCCTTGCGTCATTATCAATTCCCACCGCCTTAAAGCCTTGAGCAGAGAAAAATCTTGCCGACTCTGATCCAATCAAACCAGCAGAGCCAGTTATTAAAACAGTTTTTTGCTTTTTCATATCTTGATAATATAACACTGGTAAGAACCCTGTGCAATTATTACATAATGTTCCTAAAGCATAAAAGTAGCCCCAATAATATTGACAATTTGTTTAATCGTTGCTATTCTCGCTTAACATATATGAAGATTCTTATAGTTGGGGGTGGCGGTTTTGTCGGAGCTTGGTTAACTTATGAGTTAATATCGAGAAAAAACCAGGTTGTCATTATTGATCCATTTATTTATTATTCAGATTGGAACGAAAAAAACATCAAAATTATTAATAAATTTAAAAAAGATAAACTCTTAAAAAATGCTAAAGTATATCATAAAAAGTTTGAGGAGGATGGTGAAGAAATATTAAAGAAAGAAAAACCAAGTATTTTAATACACTTGGCTGGTATACCGCTTGAACGAACTAATAACCATGAAATCTGTCTAAAACAAATCACTAATGATGTAGCATTAACTTATAAAATTATTGAAGCAATAAAAAAGACCCCCGTCAAAAAATTCGTTTTTATGTCCTCTATTTCTGCATATGGTGATTGCCAAGCTATTATCGATGAAACATTTCCTCTTGTTCCTAAAACACCTTATGGAATATCAAAGGCTGCTGGTGAATTTTTAATTACAGCTTCATTAGATAATTGGAATATTATTAGAACCACGAATGTTTATGGTTTCGGAGATATGAATTCAAGAGCTAGCAATATTATTTTAAGTAAAATATTAATGGGTGAAAAATTATGGATTAACAAGAATATTGTCTTAGATTTTATTAACGTAAAGGACCTTGCGAAAGGTATTGCTGATGTAGCCTTAAAAGCACTAACAAAGGAAGTATTTCACATAAGTGGAAATCATGCTGTTAGTTTATTCAAGTTTGTTGACATATTAAAGAAATATTTTAAGCTTGATGTTGAAATAAGAGATATACAGGATAGACCAAAGAGAGGTACAATGAATAACTTGAAAGCAAAAAGAATTATTGGATGGTCCCCTGCCTTAAATTTGGAGAAAGGGATCGCAGATTATATTAAGTATGTCAAAAAGTATAAAGTCGCTTAAACAAAAAAAACTCTATTATAAGAGTAATCATTGCCTTATCTGCAAAAGTAAAAGACTTACAAGTTACTTATCATTAGGCATCGCTGCTCCAGCAAATTCGTACCTTACAAAAGCTCAATTAAAGCAAAAAGAATTCAAAGCCCCTTTAGAAGTTTACTTCTGCCATAATTGCTATTTAGCCCAACTATTACATATAGTAAACAGAAGCTATATTTATAGGCACTATGATTATTTCTCTTCAACCTCCCCAATGCTGATGAAACATTTTGACGAATACGCAAATGAGGTATTCAAACGTTACCCTAAACAAGTCAAACAGCTGGTCGTTGATATCGGTAGCAACGATGGAGTTTTACTAAAACCTTTTAAAAAATTAGGTGCAAAAGTTTTAGGCATTGATCCAGCAAAAAATATTGCAGAAATTGCCAACAGACAAGGGATTGAAACAATTGCTGATTTTTTTAATAGTAAAAAAGTAGCTAATCTGATAAAGAAATACGGCAAAGCCGGGATAATCACCTCAAACAACACGTTGGCTCACACAGATGCATTACATGATATCTTTGAAGGGGTAAAAGAGTTTTTGGATAAAAATGGGATTTTTGTTTTTGAAGTCCAATACCTTGCAGATTTATTAGCTCATAACGAGTTTGATAATATTTACCATGAACATATCTGCTTCCATGCAATTACTCCTCTTTCCTATTTGTTGAAAATGCACGAGATGGAAATAATTGACATTATTCATACTGACACTCATGGCGGCGGCATCATGGTTTTTGCCACCCACGCTCCTTCTGCCCTCCCGGTCAGTAAAACCATTGGTCAGTATTTGGAAAATGAAAAGAAATTGGGACTTAACAAACTGTTTACATATAAAAAGTTTGCCAAAAAACCACCTTTGATTAAAAAGAAATTAACGAAAATACTTAAGGACTTAAAGAAAAAAGGTAAAAAAATTACCGCCTATGGAGCTTCTGCCAAAGCAACTACCCTTTTACAATATTGTGGAATTGGGCCTGATGTGATTGATTATATTACTGACACCGCCCCATCCAAAATTGGCAAGTATACTCCCGGAACACATATCCCAATTGTTTCTGAGGAAGTCCTTAAGAAACAAACACCCGATTATATTCTTATCACTGCTTGGAATTATGCCAGTCATATTATTGAGAAGAAGGAACCATGGTTTAAAAAACAAGGCGGTAAATTTATCATTCCTATCCCAAAACCCAAAATAGTTTAATGTCGATTGTCTAAATAATCAAAGTATCTATCAATAGAAACCAAATCCCCCTTCAGTTGGTACCTTTTAATACTTTCCTGACTTAGGACATTTAGTGTCCCAAAGATCTGAGGAGATCAACTTTCTCTTTTAAGGCTGGTCTTCAATGGTGGTTTCAACATAGGCAACTTCACCTGTTTTGGTATTAGTCACTTTATGGGTGAGAACCTTCCCTGCAATCTTTAAGATTCTTTTAATACTCATGCCGGTTTTAATCTCCAGGTATTTAGAGATGGCAAAGTCGGCAAAGACAATGATTAAATGGGCTTTAATGGTTTCATCTAAACGATGGAATATTGGCCTGGCCTCTAAATCTGATTTAGTAATTCTAAAGGAGTACTCGATTCTCCATAAATCATGGTACCTGTTAATGATTACAGTTTCAGGCAGATCAGTATTGGTTAGATAACCTTTAATTCCTTCTAACTTTTCAGCCTTGGTTAAAAGTTTGGTGTTCAAAGAAGGTTTCCTCCCAAAGGTTTTAACAAATCTAAACCTGCTGGTAATTTTGGAAGGGGTAGAAATAGCCAGTTGGGCTTTTTCTAACTGTTTTAACCTGTCTGAATTGTCTTTAGCTGCTCTTTTTGAGGAATACTTACAGATTAATCTTTGGCCCTGGTAAGTCTCAGTTGTGATGTTACCATCAGTAGCAGAAAGAGCAGAGGAAAGGGAATCAATTAAGTTTGGGGG
>Ga0209541_10013370_pt1 | contig 12554 bp, 10 predicted proteins | sample RifCSPlowO2_01_FD_184027 | JGI IMG/M metagenome (GOLD analysis project Ga0209541, IMG submission 184027) | Groundwater microbial communities from Rifle, Colorado - Rifle CSP2_plank lowO2_0.1 (SPAdes) (version 2) | ecosystem: Environmental > Aquatic > Deep subsurface > Groundwater | place...
AAACTTTTGAAACTAGCCTTTTCCCAAGGCCTCTAGGAATTCTTCATTGGATGCGGTTTTCGAAAGTCTTTCAACAAATATACTTGTCCGCTCATCAGGCCCCAACATGTCAATCATTCTGCGCATTGTTGAAACTTTCTTCAAATCTTTTTCGGATAACAATAACTCTTCCTGTCTTGTTCCTGAACGGGCAATGTCAATCGAAGGGAAAATTCTCCGGTCTGCCAATCGCCTATCCAAATGCAGCTCCAAATTTCCCGTACCTTTAAATTCCTCATAAATCAAATCATCCATTCTCGAACCCGTATCAACTAATGCCGTTCCGATAATGGTAAGGCTTCCGCCCTCCTGACAGTTTCTTGCGGCTCCGAAGAATTTTTTTGCAGGCCACAAAGCTGCGGGATCAAATCCTCCGGATAAAGTTCTGCCGGATGGAGCAACAGATAGATTGTAGGCGCGGGCCAAACGAGTAATTGAGTCCAATAGAATAATTACGTCAATCTTCAACTCAACCAACCTCTTTGCTCTCTCAAGTGTTATTTCTGCAACTCTGGTTTGGCTGTCCGGTGGCTCATCAAAGTGAGATGCAACTACATCTCCTTTTACAGATTGAGAAATATCAGTAACTTCTTCAGGACGCTCCCCTATTAAAGCCGCCATTAAATGCGCTTTTGGATAATTTTGCGCGATCCCGGCTGCGATCTCTTTTAAGATCGTAGTTTTCCCGGCTTTGGGTGGAGAGACAATCATTCCCCTTTGTCCAAATCCAATCGGCGAAACTAAATCAATCATACGGGTTGACAAGGGCAATTTACCAGTTGAAAGCATAATTTGTTTCTTGGGATAAATTGGGGTCAAATCATCAAAATATGGTCTTTTCAGAGAATCATCAGCAGGCATATCATTAACTGTTTCTACTTTTAACAGCCCAAAATAGCGCTCCGTATCCTTTGGCGGACGTCCAACTCCCTTAATTAAATCCCCGGGACGCAGCATAAATCTTCTTATCTGGGACTGTGAAATATAAATATCTCTTTGGGATGGGATAAATTTGGGACGCAAAAATCCGTGTCCTTCCGTCTGAATATCCAAAATTCCCGAAACTTCTTGTGTCGGAGCATTAAATGACTGATATTGAGGGACAAACGGCGTGGATGCAGTTTGGACAGGCGTAACAGGAGCTACCGGTGCAACAGAAACAGGATTTGTAGGAGAAACTGACGCAGAAGGTCTGCCAATTATCTCATCTACCGACGTCGTTTTAGCTAAAGTATCCTCTTTTTGAGGCGCAACTTTTTTGTAAGGCATAGTTTTAGATCAATTAGAATAATTAGGTCAATTAGAAATTGTCATTCACATCTTGTGGAAAAATTTTTCCGAAGGCGACTCAATCCATCCGTATTACACCACAACTTTTTCATCTTGTCAAGGAGTAAAAATCGGTTGTCAAGACCATTTAGAAATGTCGTGTTTTTCATAATAATTTCTTTCTGTTTTTCAAAACCTACCAGCCCTGTTTTCTTACAGAGCTGGCATAATTATTGGTTCTGCCCATGGATCTTTTGTTCGGACAAAAACCTGTCTTTCCTGAAACGATTTTGCTTCTGTCAACTGCCTATTGACAAATACCCCCTGTTTATGTAAACTTTAATTAGGCATATGCTATATTCAAGAGAAATATTTCCAAAATTAGAATCGGAATTGAACACAAAAGAAGCAACTGTTATAACAGGCATGCGCCGGGTGGGAAAAACAACAGCTCTAATCCATCTCTATGATCTAATTTCGTCTTCAAACAAAGCTATTCTAGATCTGGAAAATCCCTTACATAGAAAAGTCTTCGAGGAAGAAAATTACGATAACATCTGGAACAACCTTAAAGAGTTTGGAGTAACGAACAATTCAAAAGCATACATTTTCCTTGATGAAGTACAAAATCTTCCGGAGATAACCAGAGCAGTGAAATACTTGTATGATCATTGGGCTGTAAAGTTTTTCTTAACCGGCTCAAGCAGTTATTATTTGAGGAATCTTTTTCCGGAATCTTTGGCAGGCAGAAAAATTATCTTTGAGATGTTTCCTCTTAATTTCGCAGAGTTTTTGATTTTCAAACAAGCGCAGAAAAAGCCAAAAAAATCTTTTCTGCAAAAAGCTCAAGGAAAAAACAAAATAGCTTATGAGCAGTATTTTCCTTATTATAAAGAGTTTCTTGAATTTGGAGGATTTCCTTCAGTAGTGCTTGAAAATGATCAGGAAAGAAAAAAAACACTTCTTTCTGAAATATTCACTTCGTATTTTGAAAAAGACGCAAAGAATCTGGCTGATTTTAGAGATATGTCAAAACTAAGAGATTTAATTTTGCTTCTTGTCCCAAGAATCGCTTCGCGAATTGAAATTAACAAACTTGCGAATACATTGTCTGTTTCAAGAGAGACAATCTACAGCTATTTGTCATTTCTCGAACAAACTTATTTTATTTCTCTTATATCGAAATATTCCGGGAGCATCGACAGGCAGGCAGCAGGAAGTAAAAAACTCTTTTTCTGCGACTTGGGTATAGCAAGCGCCTTAGGAAGAGTTTCGGAAGGTCAGTTATTGGAACAAAGTGTTTTCCAAAATCTTCGGACTCACCATAAACTTAATTTTTACAGTAAGGGCGAAGGTAACGAAATCGACTTTATCGTAAACGAAAAAATAGCCTTGGAAGTAAAGACAAGCGTATCAAGACAAGATGTGTCAAATTTACGAAAAAGAGTTGAGAGCCTGAAATTACAGGAATATTATGTTGTTTCAAAACAATTTAGCAATTACAGCGAAGTAATTTTGGCAACAGATTTATAGTGATTTATTTCCTATCTCTTTCCTCCATTTTGGGGCTTAAGCTTTGCAAATCTTTCCTCAATTTGCTCATCTGATAGTTCGAGATGTCTTTTCCAAAGTGCCTTAAGATATCCTTCATCATTGGGATCTGTTACTCTGTCTTGCACAGCCCTTTCCAATACTTCAATAGCTTTATCACTCTGATTAACCCTATCCAGTAACTTGGCAAAAACATACCTAAAATTTCCGTTGTTAGGATAAGTCGCAATTGCGTCTTCAAGGAATGAAATAGCTTTGCTTTGATCTTCTTCAATTGCGAAAACGAAATCAATATAATTATTAATATCACTATATCCCATATTCTCTTTTTTGTCTTTTACGATTTGGTCAAAAGCCTTATTTATTTCGTCAATAGGCTGATTAGTCAGCTTAAGCAAACTTCCCAATATCAATAAGCTGCGTGAGTCAAATACCTTGTCTCGTACGGCTTCTCTCAATACATCAATAGCTACGCTTGGATGATCACTACCTAATGCCTCAGCTTTCCAAGCTCTAAGACTAGCGTTTTCTTTATCCATTTCTATAGCAATTGCATAAATTCTAGTTGTCAGTCCTAAATTGCCTGTCTTACGCAATATTGCATCAGCAAAATTACTCCTAGTTACCGAGCTCCCCTTATCACCAAAAGCATTCGATTTTTCACCTCTCAATGTTGCTTTTTCTTCTTCGGACAAATCCTTAATCGCCTCTTCAATCTCTTGATCCAAACTTTTTTCGGGTTCTTTTGCTGACTCTGTGGAAGCATCCGCAGGTTTTACGGGGTATGGGAATGTGTCAGGAGGTTCAAGTTTACTTCTCGTTATAAAAAAGGTGTTGTTTTGATAGTCATACGCTATCCATTTTCCAGGATTATTGTTCATTACTGCTTTAACATCATCACCTAGTCTAGAAACAAAATCCGGCGAATAAAAGAATACTTTAATGGGGTTCCATTCAGGACTTGTTTTTATGCCTTCACCGCCGATTATCAAAAAACGCTGGGGATTGCTATATTCACCCGCAAAATTAATCTCCATACAAGTTCCTTGAGGAATATTGAAAACTTTTTCTCCCGGGCGTTCGTTTACGAAAACTCCGTTAGGAACTCCGTTTGAGTCTGGGGCTATTTCCCAATCCCGCGGTTCTCCGCCGATTCCTATCGTTTTCCCATCAACTTCTATGGAAAAAGTGTTCAACTGTGTCGCTTTTCTCGCAGCTTCCGTCGCCGCTTCCGCCCTAAGCCGCTGTATTCTTTCGCCAGCTTCTACATAATTTTTTTCCAAACCACCCATCACAAGAAATTCAGTTAAGTAATCTTCATTCTTGTCGCTTGTTACCCCATCTCTTATTCCCTGCACAAGCACATGGACAGCTGCTTCCTTGCGACCATCATTAAACAACACGCTGGCATATTCAAACCTAACTTTTGCATTTCCTGGATTGTTTTCGATCATCTCTTTGTAGATTCTGTCTGTTAGATTTGGATACACGTCTTTAATCTCCAGACGTGAGAAATTAGCAAGGAGTTTATAGCTATCAATATCATTAGGATTTTTTTCAATAGCATCTATTGCCTTTGTGACTTCGCTCCATCTCTCATCACTTAAGGGTGTCCACACCGTTGAATTGCGCAATACCTCTACCAAAGGGAATTCATCTCTCCAATTTGCCTTTTGTTCTCTTGTTGCGGTTTCTGTTGCAGGAACAGATGCTTCTGTTGCTATTTCTCTCCGATCTTGCTCGGCGGCAACGAACAAAAGACTCTTATGCAAAGGACCAAGCACTCTTTTTTCGTCATCGGTTAACGCATTTATTCTTCCTTTATTGGAATTAAAAATCTCCATAACTTGCACCGGACTATTGTGTATTGCGGATTCAATCTCAATTAAGCGGCCTACTCCATACGAGCTGGTATTCTTGCCGAAGAGTCCGCTTGCAATCCATTGCAGATGAGGAAGCAACTCTTGAAGAGTTGTTGGATTTATTTCTCCATTATTACCTAAATTTGTCACTACCCGCGCTATAAAATTATCTATATCACTTTTGCCTCGGCAGAATTCATTAAAAAGCCGATCAGCATCACCTATGGTAAATTCCTTAGCTTCCTTATTGTTGGATAGAATAGTTTTGAGCGCTTTCAGCCGTTGCGGATCCTGGATATTTATCATAAAGTCTGTAAATTGTGTTCGCCATTGATTGTATGCCTGTGAATATTCAATTCCTTTCCATTCTTCTTTCCGCTCGGCAAAAGAAAGATTTTCAAAAACAGGATTGCAATCTTTCTTCTTCAGAATATCTTCCGTAAGATTGTCGAATTCTACTGTTGTGTTGGCCGGATCAATGATCTTTCCGATTTTTGCATCCGGCAGACTGGCTAAAAGAAAGCGGCCATAGAGCGCTCCATATTTTGGCAAATTGAGAATCTCTGAATGTTTCACTTGCTCTGACTGATCCCTTTGTTCTCCGGTCATACCACTTTCTAAGTATATCTTAAACCAAATAAAATTTCATTTTGCTTAATCTTATTGACTTATCCTATATTATTTGATAACCTTACTCACAATCTATGGGCAGGAATATAAAAACACTATTGATTTTAACAATAGCCGTTTTTCAATTTTCAATTCTCAATTTTCAATTTTCAAAAAAGGCTTTTGCCGCAGTTTCCTGCCAGCCTATCTACGGAGGCGGAGAAACCTGCGCATCATCTTCGGATATTTCAATAGACAAAAAAGTTTTAAATCCTCAAACCAACAAATTGGCTGATAATCTTGGGACAAATGATCCCAAATACAAGCCCGATTTTATTGCTAACTTTCAAATAAAAATTACAAATACCGGAGATAGCGCCTTATCAAGAGTTGATATTAAAGATATTTTTCCCCAATATGTTGCATTTTCCGCAGGTCCAGGAGGTTTTGACAGCAACACAAAGACTTTATCTTTCAGTATTTCCAATCTTAATCCCAATGAAACCAAAACATTTAACATTCTTGGAAGAATAGCTGCGAAAGATCAGCTTCCGCAAGGAATAATTTGCGTAGTTAATCAGGCAATTGCAACAGGAGATAGGGATCAAGTCAGTCGGGATAACGCGCAGTTTTGCATTGAAAATGTTTCTGAAACTGCCCCAAGCGGATTTCCTGTTTTTCCAGCAAAGAACATTAAGCAAACTCCGGCAACAGGACCCGAATCTTTAGCATTACTCTTGGTTCCTGCGGGAATTTTGGGCTGGTTTCTTAGAAAATTTAAAATCTGATATAATACTAGTTTATGGTAAATTTAAAGCCATTAGTTTCCATTTTGCTTCCTGTTCACAATTGCGAACGATTCCTGCAAGACTGTTTAAAAAGTCTTGTTACTCAAAGTTACCGTCAAATCGAAATTATCACAATGGATGATAAATCAACTGACAATTCATACAAAATACTTAAATCTTTTGCTAAAAAACATAAAAAGGTAAGGGTTTACAGAAATGTTAAGAGATACGGTATAGGCGTTACCTTAAATCGTCTAGCGCGAAAGGCAAAAGGCGATTTCGTAGCCTTTACGAGTTCTGAAGATATAAGCTCAAAAGAAAGAATAAGAAAGCAAGTTCAATTTCTGCTTAATAATGAAGATGTGGTAGCTGTAGGCAGTCAATGTTTTTTTATCAAAAAAGACAATAAGCGGATTGGCAAAAGCGCTTTTCCCCTTGAAAATAAATATATATATAATTCCCCTCTCCACGGAATATCTATGCAATTCGAAACAGTTATGATAAGCAAAAATTTAATTCCCAAAGATCTCATGAAATTTCAGACAAACTCAACTCACTTTGTATACAGCGATATCCTAATGAAAATTCTGCCATATGGAAAATTTGTCAATCTGCCCCAATATCTTCATTTCCACAGGAATGATCCTAAGACCTACTTTTTTGATTTAAAAATTCATATCATTTCACTTGTAAAATTATGGATCACATCAATAGCTAATTACGACTACAAATTATCCGCAAAATCCTTTTTCACTCCCCTTGTCAAGCAAGGATAAGCCTCAATAATTTAAAGTTCTTAATTTTTAATTTTTAATCAAATTTAAATGAGTTAATTTTAAATGCTTAAAAAATTTGGGAATTGAAAATTGATTAGAAATTAGGAATTAGAAATTAGAAATTCGTATCCCCGACTTATCCACATTTTTTTCATTAAAAAAATTATGTTGATTTTGTAGCCTAAATATACTACTTTTTACTCTAGGCTATGACAATTTTGCTTTGTAGAATTCTATAGGTTTGACACACTTGACAGCATGTGGTAGAATGTTCTTGATATGACTTTCGGATTTAATATGCGCCGAATGGCGGACAAAAAAGCTTCCAAGAAAACAATTTCTGACTATAAAATGGAAATTCTCTTAAGAATTGGAAGAGATCAATTCAAGAAGCTGGCTGACAAAGGAATAAATATACCAGTAGCACTTTTGTAAAAAAGAGCATCGCTTTCGTTACACAGGATATAATTTCAGGTACGATAAGCAATGCTCTTGTAAAATCGACAGTTAGCCTTTCAGGCAGGATAAAACTAATTGTCAACTAGTTAATAGCAAAATTAATTATGGTTGTCAAGAAAAACGAGCGAAGCTAAAAACAATTGATTGAGTTGATTTAGTTTGGTTTTTTTATCTTAACAAAATTTTTGCTAATTAAGATGAGCTCGGAGTCTTGGTATGTCCCGTAAAGATTTTCTGTTCGTGTTTTTGGATGAAGTAGGAGTCTTGGGCAGGGATTCCTACTTCTTCCAAGTCTAGGAGCAAAAGTTTTTATATCTTCTTTGCGAAGAGGATGCGACCTGCGGTGGTTTGAATAATACGGGAGACAACTACATCTACCGTATGTCCCAAATCCTCACTGGCATTCTCTACAACAAGCATAGTGCCATCATCCAAGTACCCTACTCCCTGCGTTATTTCTTTGCCTTTGTGCAAAATGCCAATGTGCAAAGCTTCTCCCGGAACAGCGGTTATCTTAAGACTATTCGCAAGAGTGTTAACATTGATAGCCAAGACTCCGCTTATGGCAGCTTTTTTCTCCAGATTATAATCGCAAGTTATAACTCTTCCTTTGTGGTTACGGGCAGCGTTAATCAATTTTTCGTCAACCTCCCTATTCTTAATATTTTCCGTATCCGGCAAAACAATAACCCTATTCCCTCTGCCTTTTTTAAGACTTTCCAACAGATCAAGTCCTTTTCTTCCCCGAACTCTTTTAACCATGTCTTGAGAATCTGCGATATGCTTTAACTCTAAGAGTATGCTTTCCAACACAACAAATGTGCCGGTAAACACACCCAAAGCGATAACATCAAATATTCTTCCGTCAATAATTGCGGAAGTATCCAGAAATATCGGATTTTTTTCCGTAAGCCCGCGAATCTTTTTTTTGGAGTTACGGTTCTTATTTTTCGGATGAGGGATAAGGCCGGGCAATCTTTCAACAAGAGTTTTCGCTACCTCTTCAGCCAAAATGTTTATAAACCGGCGCTGCGGCAATTTTGGTTCGGGAAGTGTTTTTCTGTTATTCTTCATGGCTTAGGAAATTGACTGCCTGACTTAATGTTTTGAAATTATTATAACTGATTATATCTTTGAATCCTAACTTTTTAGCTTCTTTCATGCGCTTTTCCAAAGAATTAATTTTACGAAGCTCTCCCAATAATCCTACCTCCCCTATTCCGACTTTTCTGGATAATTTAATATTTCTATAGCTTGAAAAAATAGCAAGGCAGATGCTTAAATCAGCTGCGGGATCCGAAAGTTTTATTCCGCCGGCTACATTTACAAAAATATCCATTCCTGACAATGGGAGACCACAATGCTTTTGCAAAACTGCTAACAATAATTCCAAACGCCTGTAATCAATTCCTGACGCAACTCTCCTAGGAATTGGAATTTTTGAAAGAACAACCAAAGCCTGAATTTCTACCAAAAATGCCCTTGTCCCTTCCATTGTAACGGAAAGAATACTTCCTGTAGATGAATCCTTGCTGTCTTTTGATAAAAAAAGTTGTTCGGCGTTATTTAGCTCTTTTATTCCTTGTTCCTCCATTGCAAAAAGTCCGATTTCGTCAACCGGACCAAAGCGATTCTTCAAGCTTCTCAAAATTCGTGTGGCGGTAAATTTTTCTCCTTCCAAAAATAAAAGTGTATCAACCATGTGGGATAAAACCATAGGTCCTGCAACCATCCCCTCTTTGGTTACATGACCTACCATTACAACCGGGATTCCTAAAGTCTTAGCAAGTTTGATGAACTGAAAAGCAGCATATCTAACTTGTCCGACAGACCCGGAAAGACCCGCAACATTTTCCGATTCCATTGTTTGGATCGAATCAACAATCACTAATGTTGGATTGGTTTTCTGAATTATGCTGCAAATTAAATCTGTATTCGTTGCCGAGAGAAGCAGCAAGCTTGAATTAGTTTTTGAAGTTTTAATCCGATCTGCCCGAAGCTTTATCTGCTCTTCAGATTCTTCTCCTGAAATATACAAAACCTTCTCTTTTGTTGTCGCCATTTTTAAGCCAATCTGAAGAAGCAATGTAGATTTTCCTATTCCTGGATCACCTGCCAAAAGAATTGCACTTCCCTTGACAATTCCTCCGCCCAAAACATTATCCAATTCCGAGAACCCTGTCAGCAACCTTTGTTTTTTCTGAAACCTTATCTGATCCAATCTCTTCGGCTCAACATTTATTTTTCCCAATGAACTTCCATTATTTTGAATTTTGAATTTTGAATTTTGAATTTCTTTTAAGGTGTTCCACATCCCGCATTCCGGGCACTTCCCCAGCCATTGCGGAGAATCATAACCGCACTCCTGACAAACAAATGATACTTTCGATTTCATTCATGGTTATTATACTACAAACTTTCGAACATTAAATAATTGAAAATTGATTAGAAATTAAGAATTAGAAATTAGAAATTTATCTATACCCTATGGGCTTTGCTGTAAGAACAGGAGTAACTTCAACTCTATGTCTTTTTTTATCAACTGCGGAAACTGTAATATCAATTTCTTGTCCCTCTTTATAGATTGTCTTGACAGGAATTTTTTCTTTTTTGATCATGCCGGTAATGTTGTCACCCAGGTCCAAAAGCACGCCGGTTGCAATAATTTTGGTAACTTTTCCTTTGATTTTTTTATCAACTGCGAATTCATCTAGCTTCGCCTCGAATGGATCCGCGGACAATCTCTTCAGAGAAAGATTAACTCTCCTACTTTCTTTGTCAAATCCCAAAACTACTCCGGTAATTTTGTCGCCGATTTTGAAAAGATCGTTCAGATTTTCTACATTTTCCCAAGATGTTTCGGAAATATGAATAAACCCTTCGGCAAGCTCATTATCATCAACCGGGATAGAGAGAAAGACTCCAAATGGAACAACATTGGACACAACTGCATCAATTTTTTGTCCAATCTTCAAATTCTTAATTAACTTCTGGAAATCTGCCGGACCCATGACTTGTTTCTGGGAAAAGATGATTTTGTTAAGTTCGCGATTTGTTTCCAATACAACAACTTTAATTTTGCGGCCAATCAGTCCCTGTGGACTTGCGAGACTTGAAGTGTGAGAATTTGGCAAAAATCCGGAAATTCCGTCCATTGTTGTAGCCAAATATCCGCCTTTAGTTGCCATATCCAAATTCACTTCAACCGGCTCTTGAGATTTTTGTAATTTTACTAAGCGGTCCCAAGTAATATCTCCGACTGATCTCCTTAGAGAAACAACCGGATAGCCAAAATCCGATTCGGGATTGAGAACTTGAACTTTAATTTTGTCCCCCACCTTGAAAGAAGAAAGAATTTTGTTAAGAATATTTTTTTCCTTTTCTAGTACAACAGCTTCGGTTTTGGCATTTATATCAACCAAAATTTCACCACTTGTTAATTTGGTAATTGTTCCTGTGAGCATATCGCCTTTGTGAGGAGAAATAAACGGAGTTTTGTTAGCTGCGACCTTTTCCATCAAGTCCGCCATCGATGTCGCTTTAGAAGTATTGTTTAATTTTGAACTTTTAACTTTTAACTTTGAACTTGTATCCATTCATTAAATTCACCTTTCTTTTGACAATTTAGTTATTCTACCACAAATCTCTGGAGAAAGAAATCCCCCAGAATTAATTCTTCTTTGCAACAATTACAATCCTATGTCGCTCTAGTTTTATACCTTTGTCGCTTCCGTATTTCTTAACATATTTTTTTAGATTATCTTTGTCTTGTACCGAATCATAGTCTTCGAAAATGGGTACTCCTTGCAAAAAAATATCTAAATCTTCGTAAGAAAGATAATATTCGTCATAATAAAATTCCTTTGCATAAACAATTTGAAAACCCGCATCTTTAATACATTTTTTCTCTTTTTCCATCCTAGATTCGTCAAATCCGCCAATGTTCTGACCCCTACCGAATATTTCCTCAAGATCCATTGTGTCTTTCTCACCAATATCAATTGACAGAAAATATCCTCCAGGTTTTAACATTTCATAAAATAAGGGGTAAATGGCAACCGCTCTTCTTGCATAAATAACGCCAAAATAATTTTGCGGGTAATCTAAATCGCCTGTTGGTTTTTCTATAAATTCTACATTTTTTATCCCTTTTTTCTTCTGAAGTTTTACTGCTGCCTGAAGCATTAATTTTGAAGTATCATTACCAATTACTTTTTTAAAATGCGGGGCAATCAAAAGTGTAAATTTTCCGTCTCCACATCCTGAATCCAAAACAATCTTTTCTTTCCTGCTTAATTCCAATAGCTTTTCTTTAAAGATTTTTTCAGGTTCACCAGAAGGAAATTCCTGAATACATCTTGCAGGATTAGAATAATTCCCAAATTTTCGCGCTACTTTGTCGTAAAAATCAATAGACATGGGATAATTGTAGCAGAAAAGTGAGGAGAAAGACTGTTTTGAAGAAAGAAATCCCCTGACACTTCCAAAAATAAAAGTGTAATTTACTTTTTGCAGGAATTAAGAATTTCTGGATTCCTTAATAGGATAGTTTTATTAGTTGTATAAGAAAGTCCCTTATTAGGATTCGTTTCAAAGCCTAAATAAACTATTTCTACTTTTCTTTTTCTAAGCTCTGCTATTGCGGGTTGAAGATCAGAATCAGAACTGCAAAGAATCGCAATATCTAACTTTTTATCACAAGCCAAAGAGACCAAATCAACAGCTATTTTTACATCCACACCTTTTTCTCTGAAAACTACTTTTCCGTCTACCTTCTGTGCCCTTACATTACCGGCAATTACAAATTCGTATCCCTGGTTAACTAATGTATTTCTTAATTTTCTCTGAAGCTTAATTAATTCTTCTGATTTTTTTGGAGTATCTTTGTAGAAATGCAGTCTGGCATTATAGAATATCTTCCTTGAAATATCAAAGCCCTTTAGCGATTGCCTGAAAAGCTTATCGAGGTTAATTGAAGCTAAATCAACTTTATGTCTGCTAATTCCCTGCTCTTTCAAAGCCTGTTCAACTTTAAAAATAAAGTTTTCTCCGTCAATAAACAGTATTGTCTTAGGCATAAATAAATAGGGTCTAGGATACTTTAGAGCGGTTTTTCTCTAAAGTTTTTCAGTAACTCTTGGTATATATTACCATTACTGGTTCTGATATTCCAGCGGTATTCGGATTCTTTTAGGTGCAGG
>Ga0209541_10013371_pt1 | contig 12552 bp, 14 predicted proteins | sample RifCSPlowO2_01_FD_184027 | JGI IMG/M metagenome (GOLD analysis project Ga0209541, IMG submission 184027) | Groundwater microbial communities from Rifle, Colorado - Rifle CSP2_plank lowO2_0.1 (SPAdes) (version 2) | ecosystem: Environmental > Aquatic > Deep subsurface > Groundwater | place...
TCCCTCCTGCTCTGCCGTATCTGTATTGCTACGCTCACTTAGTCCCCTCCTAACTAGATAAGGAGGGAAATAAGTGAGCCATAGAATGCTCATAGAAGTTTTGGAGAACAGGTTTGATGGTATGCAGTAGCTACACGAACATGATTTAGAACAACGCCTAAGAAACAGAAAGATTTATAAGAATCATTAAGAAAAGGGTGAAAGGGGGAATATGATGAAACCAGCACACCTGTTAATAGCTGTGGCAACGTTCATAGTTTTCATTGCGACATTCTTCATATCAAACGGCATGCCAACCGGCTTTGCAACCGCTCTTGAGCAGCCAATAAACCTCCAGATAAGCGACGTGCAGGTGCACGACACAAAGGCGACAATAACGTGGACAACCGAGGCAAAGGCGCTTTCAGTAATAGGATTTAATGAGGAACAGACTGCCTTTCATGAAGCAACAAGGTTCAGCAAGGAGATGACAAAGCTAAATCCTGGAACATCATACGAATACACAATAAGGGCATGCAGCGGAAGTGTTTGCGAGGAAAAGCGCTCAACCATAGTAACCACGATAACACCGGCAGATGACAAAGCTCCCCTCATTACAGGAGCGGTAACAGGGGCAGTAACCGGCATTGACGGGATAGTCAATACGCTAAAAATGTCAGCAAACCTTGTAATTTATTCCCTTTTGGGAATCATTGTCCTTGTTGTTGCAAGCAGGATAGGTTATGAAAGGTTTTCCACAAAAAACCAGATGGAAGGGATGGTAAGCAGGGCCAAAAGGCTTATAGAAAACGAGCAGTATGACGAAGCCCACCAAATCTACTCCAAAGCAAGGCAGGCCTTCTCAGAGCTTGAAGAGGAGGCAAAGCTGAAGCACTACGACGACCTTCTCAGGGTATACCACAGCCTGAAAAAGCATGCAGAGCTTAAAGAAGCACAGAGGCTTGCAGAAAAATACTCAAACGGCACAATAACGCAGGAAGAGCTAATGAGCCTTAATGAGCTTATTGCGCGTTAGACAACTAGCCTACAGCCCGTCTAACATCAGTAACCTGAACAGAGCGAACCCCCCTGATTTCTGAAATCTGCTTCTCAAGCTCTTCAGTGCTGCCCTTCTCCTCAGGCATGGAAAAAAGGATAATCAGTGACTTCAAGCCAAAGGCAATCGGCTCTGTCTCTGCCTTGCCAGCGTTACCCCCGAAAGCCTTAATTTTTACAGCAGCAGCACCGGATAACCGCTTAAGGTCAGTATCAGTTGATTCGGGCATGATTTTAAGAGTGACAATAACAGTAGCTGCCATGCTCCCACCTAGTTAGGGCCCCTGAAATGGCATTCCATGCATTCGTAAGCAACAGCGTTTGCCCTGCAGTCATTGCACCTTATAATATCTGTTTTGCCGCAGTCAGGGCAGGGAAACTTTGCAGCCCCAACATTAGAAATGTTTCTCTTGCAACTCGCACAAAACACTGCCCCAGCCATGAAAAAGCGTGTTAAAAGGTTATTTAAAAAGTTATTGGAGAAATAAACAATTTACCGCTCTCGTGGAATGCAGGTTAACAGGGCAATAAAAATATTTATAACTTGTTTAAATCCGGGGGAACCATCATGAATCCTTTTCAATCAAACATCAGAAAGCTCTACATCTTCAACTTCCTTGAAGGGCTCTACTTCGTAGCGGGGGTAATGATTCCCTTCTTCCTCGACTGGGGAAAAATAAGCTTCACACAGATAATGATTCTCCAGTCACTCTTCGTATTCTTTGCATTTGCCTTGGAAGTCCCGACAGGAGCGATAGCAGATTATTTTGGAAGAAAAACCTCGCTGATACTGGCAGATTTAGCAGCGATACTTGCGGCAGGCGTTTACTCCTCTTACCCAAACTTTTACATTTTCATAGCAGGGGAATTCTTATTCGCCCTAGCATTTTCCCTAACGTCAGGAGCGGCAGAGGCGCTCGTATACGACAGCCTAAAAGAGCTTGGGCAGGAAAAACAATCAAAGAAGATATTTGCAAGGGTTAGAAGCTGCCAGTTAGCTGCAATAATGATAGGCGCCCCATTAGGAAGCATAATAGGCGCTTACATAGGACTGCAATATGCAATGATGCTTATGGCTGTCCCGTTTTCCTTAGCCTTTTTACTGGCATTCACCCTTAAAGAGCCCAAACCAGAAAAAATCACAAGAACAAGCTACCTGCAAACGATAAGAAGCGGGGTAAGCTATTTCCGCGGGCACAGGGCATTAAAAGCGCTTGCCTTTGACCGCATCTCCATAGCGGTTTTGGTATTTATGCTAATATGGACATACCAGCCCAAACTTATGCAGTTGAGCGTTCCAATACTATATTTTGGTTTCATACACACAGCTTTTACAGGCAATGAAATATTGTTCACGAACAAGTTTGAACTTCTGGAAAGGCTTTTTGGAGGAAAAAAGGGGTATCTTTTCTCAAGCGCAGTCATATCAGGGGCTGCGTTTATACTACTTGGGCTGACAAGCCATGTTGCTATAGCAATATCCCTCTTCGTTTTAATAGCCGGGTTCGGGCTCAGCAGGGAAGTGCTTTTCATAAGCTACATGAACAAGCACATTGAATCAAAGAACCGCGCAACAGTTCTATCAACAGTCTCCATGATAGAACGCCTGTCAATGGGCTTGCTCTATCTCGCAGTTGGACCTCTGGTGAGGTGGTCTTTAACCTACGCCCTAATAGCAATTGGAAGCCTGATAATCATTTTTGCGATTATATCACGCGTTGAGGAAGCGCACCTGATAGACTGAAAATGGTAAAGTAAACTATTGCGTGTTTGCTTTGCCAAGATGCTTATTTCTTTTCCCCTCCCCTTCGAAAAGTTAAGGTGTAAAGTCAACCTCTTAAGTATACACCAGCCACGTATGCCGGCTGCGCCCAATCTGCTCGCTTTGGTTAGGAGAACCGCAGCCAGCAAATGGGCACTTGGAAAGTTTACTTAACACAATAGGAAAAAAAGAAGAGGAAGCAGAAAGAACAACAGCCATCACATAACTTTACATGATTTGGCGCAAACTAAAAATATTTATACAAACCCTGAGTACAACTTCTCATGCCAATAAGACAGGAAAGCAATAAAACAAAAAAGATGTTGTTCAGCATTCTAATAGGGTTTGTTCTTATAAGCAGCATAATAGGCTTCACTTTCAGCGCAGTACCATTTGGCCTGCAAAACCAGGACTCAACAATAAAATACAACGGCATAGAGTTCTTCCAGACACAAAACGGCATAGCAACCATTATAGATGGACGGGTTATGGAGTTTACTTATCTCCCTGACGAACTTGAAAGCATGGAAATTGATGGCGTCACTAAAAAAATATCATCGGCAAGAATGATTTATACAACCTCTGACCCGAACAGCACTTTAGCGTCTCAAATAAGCGGGGCTGAGTTTAACATGGCAATGGTGCTTGAAAAAAACTATAAAACCTTTGTTGACGTCGCATTCACTTCCGACAACCCCTACGGGAAAAGCGTAATAACATGTGATGACGCAACTTATTTAATTCCCGTGTTTTTTTTTAATTTCACAAACACCACAACAAGCGTGACAGACCAGAATGATTGCATAATAGTGAACGTGGCTTCCGAAAAAGCCCTGGACAGGGTTAGAGACAAAATAATTTACGAACTTTTGGGAGTGCTGCCATGACTGAAGAAAAGCCATCAGATAAAAGCTGGATAATATTGCTGGTTTCCTTGCTGCTGATAGCGGCTGTTTTCGCTGTTTTCCTCGCAACAAGAGAGGACGAAAACAAGCTGACTTACAGCAATTTTGAGTTCGTCAATATTAACGGGCTCTGGCAGACAAAATGGGAAAGGGAAGGACAGCTTTACATTCTTGACTTCCGTTATAACCCAGAACAGGTGGAAGACATTCCTGTTACAGGAGCAACTGACGCGAGGTTCCAGTTTGAAACAGTGTATATAACCGTGGACCCTTCAGAGGAGCGGCTACAGGGAACAGCTTACGTTACTTTGGCAGGGGTAGAGCTGGCACGGAAGCTAACTGAGCCATTTTACCGCACTGTAATTACTGCATGCACAATAAACGAGACCGAAGCTTGTAAGGAGCGTCCCATAGTAACATGCGAGAACACGAACAGCACGGTAATATACCTTAAAAAGGCGAACGAGACAAAAATAGCTCTTGACGGAAACTGCGCGACAATACAGGGCAATGGGCAGGAAATAGTAAGGGCAGCTGACAAGGCGCTGTTCCAGTGGCTCGGTATAATGAGCTAAAGCTCTTCCACCTTGTCATTAACAAGCGCTATCAGCCGTATTCCAAGCCCAAGTTTTAGTAAAGCAGAAAAAATTGCCATGTGCAAATTTCCGCTGCCGGAAGATATGTTCACTGCAACTTCCGTGTCGTTTATTCTCCCATTTAATTGACTTATGATAACAGGGGTTAATGCCTGCGCAGGCTGCAAGTCATCAACAACTATGAACTCCGCATCCGCCTGAAACTTTTCCTTACCGAAGCTGTTTGTTATCAGGAAAACCTTCTCCCACGATTCAGAGGCAATTAACTTTTTCACTTCTGTCCACGTCCCCTTGCCAGAGCCAATGCATGCAACCAATGACGTCATTTTATCAGGTTCAAACCAGTATCCCCGTCAAATTTCCTTTCCAATTTTTCTTTAATCGGGACAAGGAAGACTTCGCACGTGCCCGATACCACTGCAGACTTTAAATGGCCGCCTACTACTTTCATTTCCCCGTCAGAAAAAGTGGAGTGAGCATGCATTATTAATCTGCCGTCCATTAATGCTATGTTGCCAGTGATGTTGTCCACCTCCAAATCCTCGTCAAACTTCTTAAAGCTGTAATGCTTTTTGCGGATGTCGTAAAAGCCAAGTTCCACAGAAGAAACAGCACCTATGGCAGAGAAATAGGCCGCTTTTATGTTTTTGCTGCTGCAAAAATTAATTATTTCCGCAACAATCTCCTGCCCCCTTTTTAACACGAAAAAGCAATGTTTCACGTTAAAAAACAATTAACGGTTTTCTATAAATAATTTTACCTTCGCAACCAAACTAAAAACTATTTAAACTAGCAGTTGACTTTACAACTCTATGCCGCTTATCGTGTTCCAGGAGATAATAGACCTGTTGATTATGGTTGGAGTGATTGGCTTTATATTCAAGGATGTTCTGCAGCCAAGAGTCAGTGTTGCAGATTACGACCCCCTGAAAGACTTCAGGAAGAAAACAAGCTTCTTCAGCGATGGCTTCAAAAATGCGGCGATTGTTGCAGCGCCGGCAATCGCCCTGCATGAGCTTGGCCATAAAATTTCTGCAATCTCTTTCGGGCTGGAAGCAACATTCCATGCAGCATACACTTGGCTCGGAATAGGCCTGCTGCTAAAGGTTATCGGAGCGCCTTTCATCTTCTTCGTGCCAGGATTTGTAAGCTATTCTGGGGCAGTGGTTGAACCTCTTGCAAGGGCTTTGATAGCATTTTCAGGGCCAGCGGTTAACCTGCTGCTGTTCCTGTTTGCAACAGCTTCAATTAAAAGGCGGTGGTTCAAAAGCAAGTACCTGCCAATACTGGTCCTTACAAAGCAAATAAACCTCTTCCTGTTTATATTCAACATGCTGCCATTCGGCTTCTTTGACGGAGCGCATGTGCTCCAGAGCCTGATGCAGGCGTTTTGAGGCGAATAGAGTGTAGGTATCCTATGCTTTCTTCACCCAACTTAAGATGCCAGCTTCCACCGCCATACTTTGGTTAAGGCAGTGGAAGTTGGAACTGGAACTGTAAGGGCAGCAGCAGAAACGGAAATAATCCTGAGGCGGAGAATTTCTATTGAGCAAGCCCAAAGAAAGTTTTAAATAGGAGCTGTTACCTGCCTTTTACATGCACCTGAGCAATGGAAAAACAAAGAAGTTTTCCAAGACTGAAGGCGCTCATTCTAAGACAAGATGGATTATAGTAACAGGCGGGGTTATTTCAGGCGTTGGGAAAGGCACAACAACTGCCGGAATAGGAAAACTCCTGTCAGGGAATTTTAAGATAGTCCCAATAAAGTGCGACGGCTACCTAAACATAGACCCTGGAACAATGAACCCTTTTGAGCATGGCGAGGTCTTTGTGCTTGAGGATGGCGGAGAGGTTGACATGGACTTCGGACATTACGAGCGCTTCCTAAACATAAACTGCAAGTCAGAATGGAACCTTACCACAGGCAAGATATACGACTCAATAATAAAGAAGGAAAGGAAAGGAGAGTTTCTCGGCAAAACAGTGCAGGTTATTCCACATTTGACTAACGAAATAAAAAACCAATGGAAACGCATAGCCGTGGAGGAAAAGGCTGATGTAATGACCATAGAAATAGGAGGCACTATAGGAGATATAGAAAATTCCTGGTTTGTTGAGGCAGCAAGGCAACTGAGAAAGGACGTTGGTGATGAGAACATCCTTTACATCCACCTTACTTACGTTCCATATGTAAAATCAGCAGGTCAGCAGAAGACAAAGCCTGCGCAAAGGGATGTTCAGATTTTAAGGGAAGCGGGAATATTCCCCGATGTCATAATAGCAAGGAGCCAGGACAGGCTCACCAAAGGTTCCAGGGCGAAAATAGCACTCTTCTGCGATGTAGATGAAGAAGCGGTAATTCCGGCGCAGGACGTTCATTCAATTTACGAAATACCGCTTGACCTTGAAGCGCAGGGGTTCCTGAGCATAATAGCCGAGAAATTCAGGTTCACTCCCAGGAATGACTTGGTGGAGTGGAAGAAACTGACGGGCAATATAACCCACTACACCAAAACCGTAAATGTTGCGTTGTGCGGCAAGTATACAGGCCTTAGCGACGCTTATGCAAGCCTTATAGAGGCGTTAAACCATGCTGGCGCGCACTTAAGCACAAAGGTAAATGTTGAACTAATAGAAACCACTGACGTAGAGCAAGGCAAGGTATCAATTGACCAGCTTCTTTCAAACATTGACGCGATAATCGTTCCAATAGGATTCGGGAGCAGAGGGGCAGAGGGAAAAATATCCTGCGTCAGGTATGCCCGCGAGCATAACATACCCTACCTTGGCTTGTGCTTCGGATTGCAGCTAGCAGTCATAGAGTTCGCAAGGAACGTATGCAACCTGAAGGACGCAAACTCGACAGAGATAAACCCCAAAACAAAAAACCCTGTTGTTATTATAATGCCTGAGCAGAGGAAGATATATGAGAAAGGGGCAACAATGCGCCTTGGGGGGGTGAAGTCTGTGCTGAAGCGCGGAACGAAAGTTGCGCAGCTTTACGGCACGACAACTGTTGTTGAGCGCCACAGGCACAGGTATGAGGTTAACCCGAAATACCACAGGTTGCTGGAAAGGCACGGCATGGTCATATCAGGCAGCAGCAGGAACGGAAAGCTTGTTGAGTTCATCGAACTTCCAAATTTGAAATACTTCGTGGCAACACAAGCCCATCCGGAATACAAGTCAAGGCTGGAACAACCCTCTCCGCTATATTACGGGCTGGTTAAGGCAGCTGTTGAGAAAAGATACGGGAAAGCGTAACCTTTATTAAATAAGCGCAGGTTCTGCAAAACTATGGATTCGGGAAAAGATTCTGCTGATATGTCTGCTAATCCTGATAATTTTTCCGATGAGAAAATTAGTGGCAGCGGGGATAACGACAATGACGTTTCAACTACTGATTCTGCTAAAAATAACGAAAAACACAATAATGCAGACGATAATAAAACAGAAGGAAAAAATTACGAATACAAGCAAAGCGATTTCAGGCCAAAAAACAAGGTTGCTGACGAGCGCAATTTCATTATAAAAAGTTACGACAGGAATTACAAGAAGCTGCTCTTAATACCATCTGCTGTTGTTGTTATAGCTGTAATCATACTCCTCTCAAGCTTCTACAGCACAGGCGAGTTCTTCCAGAAGGATATTTCTATAAGGGGAGGCGTTACCGTTACAGTCATGGAGACTTACCGGGATTTGGGCGAACTTCAAGAATTCCTGACTGAATCAATGGGAACTACCGTAAATGCAAGAAAGCTTTCAGAAGCCGGGGCATATCGCGGCATAATACTGGATGCAGGAATTGAAAGCGATGAAGATGTCACCAAATTTCTCAGCCTAATACAGGAAAAAACCGGAAAGCTGCCAGAACAGCAGTATTCTGTTCAGGTTGTAGGAAGCTCGCTAGGAGCAAGCTTTTTCAAGGCTGTCATTGTAAGCATTTTTGCAGCGTTTCTTTTCATGGCCATTGTTGTCTTCATTTATTTCAGATTAACAACAGGAAAATGGATTATGCTGCCAAGCCTATTTATAGTCTGGACTGTGCTGGTTGACATTATATGCACCTTTGCAGTCGTTTCGCTTCTTGGCGTTAAGCTGTCAACAGCAGGGCTTGCTGCGTTCCTTCTGCTTATAGGATATTCGGTTGACACAGACATCCTTCTTACCATGAGAACTCTGAAGAGCAGGCAGGAGAAAATTTGTGACAGAATAATGACTGCCGCAAAAACAGGAATTTTCATGACGCTGACAGGAATGGCTGCCATAACTGCAGGCATGATTTTCACCCAGTCTGAAACAATAAGACAGATAATGCTGATACTTGTAATAGGGCTTGCTTTTGACTTGCTGCACACATGGCTGGCAAATGCAGGCATTTTGAGATGGTATCTGGAGCGAAGACTGTATGAAAAGTAAACTGCGCTGTATAGCAACGGACAAAAGAGTGCTTATTCTGATTATTGCGATAGTGATTGCTGCCATAGCCATCAACCCAAACCCGTGGAGAACCGGCGTTACAATAAAAAGCGTGGAAAAAGGAAGCGCTGCTGATTTGTTTGGGGTAAGACCAGGCGAACAAATTATGGCAATTGACAGCAATAACGTAAAGACCTTAGAAGACTTTGTCATGCTTACAAAAAATCTTGAGGTAAATGACACTTTGCTGATTGAAACAAAAACAGCCTTTTACAAGCTCACAGTACAACCTGAGCTAAGAAACATAATACTGCCGGAGCTGGAAGAAAAAAACGCCGGCAATAAAACCGTCCTTGTTAATAAGACACGGCAGGAAGTAATAGGAGCTGCTGATTTGGGAATAACCGCGGCGGAAAGAAGCAAGACAAACATAAAAACTGGGCTTGACTTGCAGGGCGGAACAAGGGTTCTGCTACAGCCTCAAGAAAAGGTTTCTGAAACCGACTTGGAGCTGCTGATAGAAAACATGAACAGGCGCCTTAATCTGTTTGGCTTGTCAGACGTCACTGTCAGGGACGCTTCCGATTTTTCAGGACAACAATACATCATGGTGGAAGTGGCAGGGGTAAATGAACAGGAAGTAAAAGAGCTCATATCAAAGCAGGGAAAGTTCGAAGCAAAGGTAGGTAATGCTTCTGTTTTCAGGGGGAACGACATAATAGACGTCTGCCGCAGTGCGCAATGCTCAGGGCTAGACTACCAAGCCGGAGGGTGCCAGCAGTTTGGAGCGTCAGATTGGGGCTGCCCCTTTTTCTTCTCAATCAGCCTTAGCCAGAAAGCAGCGCAACAACAGGCAGATGCAACAAGGAACTTGGAGGTTGTTGACGGCTACCTAAGCGAGCAGTTATACCTGTACCTTGATGATGAGCTTGTTGACCAGCTCAACATAGCAGAGAGCCTTAAAGGAGAGTCTGCTGTTTCCGTGCAGATATCAGGAAGCGGAACAGGACCAACCCAAAACACAGCAACAAAAGATGCAATTAAAAATATGAAACAGCTGCAGACCATACTTATAACCGGAAGCCTGCCGGTAAAGCTTGATATAGCAAGGACAGATACAGTAAGCCCTGCGCTGGGCGAAGAATTTGTAAGGAATGCCCTTCTCACCGCTCTTGTAGCAGTTGCAGCAGTAACGGTTATACTCCTTATAGCTTACAGGAAAGTCCAGGTGGCATTGCCGATAATGTTCACAAGCCTCATTGAAATATTCCTCCTGCTGGGTGTTGCAGCCATGATAAAATGGAACATAGACCTGGCGTCCATCGCAGGAATAATAGCAGCGGTTGGCACAGGCGTGAATGACCAGATAATCATAACAGACGAGGCTCTTGGAGGCGCCGGGAGAAAGCTGAGAAGCTGGAAGGAAAAGCTGAAAAGCGCGTTCTCAGTAATATTCGGAGCTTACTTCACTTTGGTTTTCGCAATGATTCCCCTGTTTGTGATAGGGGCAGGCCTGCTAAGGGGCTTTGCAGTAACAACAATCATAGGCATGACAGTGGGAGTTCTAATAACCAGGCCGGCATACGCAAAGATGATAGAAATATTGACTGAAAAGTGAATCCTGCTAAAAGCCTTAATCGGCCTTTGGAATCTTGCCGGTGCTTAAGATTGGCAAAGGAAGTGTTTTTGAAGCGGTCAAGCCGCAAGGCGGTTACAATTTACATAAAGTGATAAAATTACCGAGTTATTTATATTCTAATTCGGTTATTATATCACTTTGTTAGTTCTTCCGGAAGCCTGAATTCTTTTCTGCTGAAAACAAGCTCTTCAGTCTGGGCTATGCATGTTTTGCACCGCTCCATCATATAGTCGTACTTTGCAGCTACTTCGCTGTCCTTAACCGCCGGGCCGTAGCGGGCTTCCTCGCGCTCATCAACATCAGTTTTCTTTTCCTTTTCGCTGTTTACTGTGATCCTGTCTATAAAGTCATCATCTAATGTAATGAGGTCGCTATCCTTAGCGTAGCGCAGAAATAAAGCCGTGCATTTCTGGTTTCTGCTTTCTATCCCGAATTCCGACAATATGGACAATGCGCAGTAGTAAATCGTGTAAAACCATTCCTCAGCAAGCTTGTAATCAGCCCCCCCTTTTTTGTACTTCTCGCACCACTCCATGTTCTCCTTTGCTTTCTTGATGTATTCCAGCGCATTCTCGTGGTTCGGCCCTGCAACCAGCAAGCCCTTGTGCTTCTTCCCCTTTTCCTCGTCTTTCCTTGCGTTTGCGAAACAAGCTCTTACCTTATTCAGAATGCTCATTTTTACGCCCCATGCAGCTTTTTCATAAACCTCATGAAATTCTCTTGCCGGAATAGCACTATTCCCTTCTTAACCGCCTCAACTAAAGCTTTATTTGGCTTCAAAAGCTCCTCTCTGAATTCAGCTTCAGTAAAATTAATTGCGTGAATGCGCTTTGACTCGCTTTTCTGGATTTTATCAAGCGACTCGTGAAGCGGCTTAAAGCCCTTCCTATTACGAACAATGCCAATAACGTCTATATCTTTGGCTTTCACATACGATTTAAGCACACTCCCGTAGAGAATGAAGAAGCTTACATGCTCCTTAACAGGTGCAAAATTGAAAACCCACCGTTCATAATCCGCAGTTTCCATGCTCAAGGCCAGAATCAAATACTTATCCAGCAAATCATTCCTGAAATTGAGCTTTTGAATGGTTGTGCTTGTTTCTTTGCCAGTTGCTTTCATTATAATGTATTTTCTGGGCTCCAATCGCTTCAAAACCTTCCACATCCCGCTCCTTGTCATGCCAACTTCCTTGCCAAGCGAAGTAATGGTGTGCACAATAGAGAAATCCTTAAGCAGCAGCAGTATTACTCTTATGTGATAAGGTATAACTGTATGGTAACGCACAGGTATTTCCATTTTGGATATAATTGATTCCATATTGGAAATAGCTAGCATTTATATTTTTCGGAAATGGAAGCTGATGTCCCAATCGCACACTCGTTGGCTCTGTCCAAGCTATCATCCTGAAGTGTAAATTGTATGTAGCTTTAATATTCGGAAAAGAGCCGCATTAACAACTAACTTTAAAAATAGCAGCAACACAATTTACCACCATGATAATAACCATAGCAGGCGATGCCGGCTCGGGCAAGAGCACTGTTGCAGAGCTGGTTGCCCGAAAATTAAAGTTCAGGCACTATTCTATAGGGGATTTTATGAGAACTATTGCAAAAAAGAGAAATGCGTCCCTGCTTCAGTTAAGCAAAATGGCTGAAACCGATGAGACTATTGATGAGGAGCTTGACTGCATGCAAAAAGAACTTGGCAGGCGTGAAAGGCGTTTTGTGCTTGATTCAAGGCTGGGATGGCATTTTGTTCCTAACTCGTTCAAGGTTTTTTTGAAGGTTGACATTAAAGAAGGCGCTAAAAGAATCTTCAATGCCGGAAGAAAGGGAGAGAAGGAAAACAGGACACTGCGGGCAACTGTTGAAAACATAAAAAAAAGGAAGGAATCCGAGCTGCAAAGATACAAAAAATATTACAATTTAAACCCATACGACAACAAAAATTATGATTTGGTTGCAGACACCACAAAGCTAACTCCTGAAGAAATAGCTGAGAAGATAGTAAAAACTTTGAATAAAAAATAAATAAAGCATATACGGCGCTGTCCTAAATCGTAATATTTAACAACTCAGACCGGCATAAGCTGGTCAAGGCTTAAGCAACGTTTTGGAGGCAGCTTACGCTGCCGTTCTGCACGCACACAGCGCGCAGAAATTTACGCGAGAGTCATACTACAGAACTTAAGTT
>Ga0209541_10013372_pt1 | contig 12552 bp, 14 predicted proteins | sample RifCSPlowO2_01_FD_184027 | JGI IMG/M metagenome (GOLD analysis project Ga0209541, IMG submission 184027) | Groundwater microbial communities from Rifle, Colorado - Rifle CSP2_plank lowO2_0.1 (SPAdes) (version 2) | ecosystem: Environmental > Aquatic > Deep subsurface > Groundwater | place...
CCTCTAACCCTGTGCTCCAGCCAGCCTTCCACGTAGGACGGCCAGTCATCGACCAAGACCTTTCCATAAACAAGCCCTTTGTCACCAGAGATTGTAATTTTTGCATCTGGCGCAACGGGAAGAACATGTCGCTCAAACCATTCAATTTTTTCTTTTGCCGCATTAGGATTTTTCTTAGGACCTTTGGTAAGCACGTGAATATCAAACCCAATATCAAGGCAGGCACAAAGGACGTCAAACCCAACAGCAAGTTCATCTAATGTACGCCACCAGCCAGGCTGCCGCATAATCATTGCACGACGGTTTTTGATATACTCTGGATATGGAAACGATATATCAGAAATATACGGATCTTCAGGAGATGCAATAGCATAAAGATCGCGGAACATCGCAGTATCAAAGTCCACAAGCGTTCCATCAAGGTCAAACAGGGCTATGTTGTCATAAGACATAAAAAAATAATAAGAGATAAACCTTTAAATTAATTGCGAATCAAGAGTTTTATATCTTCTGTAACATATATTTCTTAGAAGTCGGACAGCGGACACGCCCCCGCGCCACGTTTATAAACAACTCTTCGTTAATACATTTCGTTATGTTCATGAGGAGGTGAAATCGTGCAACGTAGCGGAAGCGCTGAAAACCATCTGGACCATGTGTATATCGCAGACGTATTGAGCCAACAATTGATGCAACTCCCTTTGGAGCGACGGAGGTAAGGATTATGGAGAACAAAGAAGATTGGGAAGAAGACTATCTGAGCGTGTATGACAAAGAAGATTATCTGAGCGTATATGACGAGGATGGCATTTTTTCCTTGCTTGAAAATGATGCAATTGATATATTCGAAGCAGGGTTCATGCACGGCTACATAGCTGGCTGATTATTTTTTATTTTTTCTAATATATCACCAACAAATCCATTGTTAATATCCTCGCTTCCCAACTCCAACTATACTAAATTTTCTTATGCCAAGGTTTATAAACCATTATTTTTCTAAGATATATACAAAACATAAATATTTTGTTTTTAAACAATGGAAACTCTAAGCATAAAAGGACACGAATTCAATGCTCTGCCTATACGAGACTCTTTTGACAGACGAGCATTACAATATAAAAATAAGATAATCTATACTCTCGGTAAAATAGGTTTAACAAGTGATGACATCAATATTGATCTTGAACCAGTTGCGATAAAAAATACTCCTGCGTCTGCAACGTGGTACTGTGATGGCTATCGCATGTATTATAGCTATAAATCTGCTCAAAAATATGTTGATAATTTATATGTTGTCTATAAAGTAATAGAGCTTGAAATAGCAGATCTCATCGCAGGAGAAAAAACATTTGAGGAATTTCTCTTAAACTTCACAGAAAAGGATGATGTTGAACATATGCGTAAAGAGGCACGAGAGAGACTCGGGGTTGGGCAGGATGTTCTTGATATGAATGAGATTGATAAGAAATACAAAGAATTGGCAAAGAAACATCATCCAGATATGCCGGAAGGCAATCTTGAAATATTCAAAGAAATAAATAATGCGCATAAGATTTTAAAGAGAGAGTTACTGTAATTGTTCTTGTACACTAATTGTGCTTGCTTATATCCCTGAGATAAAACTATAAAAAATTTTGTCAAATGAGTTAAAATAACATGGACCACATTGCAATATTAAATAAAAGATGGATACTGGAAAAGATTATATCCGGGGAAAAAGAAGTAGAATCCAGATGGTACACACAAAGAAGAACACCGTACAAGAATATTCATAAAGATGACAATATTTATTTTAAAGAATCTGGATGTCCCATAATTGCAAAAGCGCGAGTGGAAAAAACACTCTTTTTTGAGGACCTAAATAAAGATAAAATAAAGCACATATTGAAAGAATATGGAAAGCAGATTGGCGTCGATGCATCATATGCAAATAAAGTATGTGATAAAAAGTTCTGCACGCTTATTTTCTTAAAAGATGTTACATCAATAACGCCGTTTAACATAAATAAAAAGGGGTACGGCATGATGTCTGCATGGATAACTGTGCAGAATATTTCAACGATAAGAAATTAAAAGTCTACTAGAAACAACTCTCCTATATAAGTCAGGAATACTTATAAGCCAATACCTCTCTGCTCCAACATATGAACCTGAGAGAATTCATCCATAGTGCATTGTGGTATACTGCGACAGCGGGAATTACCATCTTGATAACCACATTATTTTACAAGGGCGTTGAAACTCACGCAAGAAAAGCTTCGGAAACTTACGTACGAAAAAACCTTCTCTATTTTATCAAGGCGCAAGAAGATGAGCTTCATATTGAACATTTTGGCGTGCCGCATGTAGAATTCCTACCAATAGAGGAAATAAAACATCCTAGCCATTTTGGCGAATATGAAGAAGAAAACAATACCATCTCTTTTGTGGAAAGTTTTGCTATAACACCAAAACCGACTATGGTCAACTTTTTCATAAAACTCGCCTACCCCTCGGAGATCATGTATGATCTAGAACGCGCAACACACCACGAGCTGGGACATTTTTACATGGACAGCCTTTCAGAACATCTCACCGGAAACAATTGGCCTGGATTTTCTACTGAGATCACAGTAAGAGAAGAGATTTGTTTAAAAGTCCTTGCAGAAGGCACAGCAGAATACTTTGAAAGAAAAATGAAAGATGATACTATCAAATATTATCCTGTTGACCATTTCCTAGACTTTGAAACGATGATAAAACACCAAAAAAAATTCTTTTATGAAGGAGGCTTTCAGATTGTTGGACCGATTATCGATGCATATGGCATCACTGGCATCACATACATCATCCAGCACACTCCAAAAACAATCCAAGAACTCCGAACATATCAACAGAAAGCACTGGAAGATTTAGCGCTTACAGAAGAAATAAAACCCTAAAAATAAAATTAATAGTAATCACCTCTCCTTACAAAATCTAAGATTTGGCTATATAAAGCCTATAACCCTTGAATTTTAAAGAATTGCGGTTTCTAAACAAAGCAAAAACGCAAAAGTTTAGTTAGGAAATCTTTTCAAAAGCTTATTATTTTCTACCGTTCTTTCCGCGTCTCTTTCGTGTAGATATATTTCCCGCGATCTTTTTCTGCTTCTTCTTTATTATGATGCTTGTGATGTTCTTCTGCAATCGGTGCTGGCTGTTCTTGATTGAAAGGCACTTCTTTCAATACTTTTTCTTTTTCTGCCTTTTCTTCTGTTGACTTGTCTTTCACTTCTTCCGTTTTTTCTGCCACTTTCTTCTTTTCCGCGATGAGTTTTAATGGTTCCTTTGCCACACCCACAACTTCTGCATACACATAATCACCTTCATCGTCTTTCATTACTTCAGCAGAGACTTCAACTTTATGCGGTGGGTTTCTGTTCCCATTCGTCCAAAGATTCATATTGAGCATCCGACCAAGCTTCACTCGCTCAAGCTTCATATGGCGCTGCAAAAAAGCGCGGGTTGCCCTGACTGCTTTTGCTGTACGCTTGTACAGAGGTACTTTCAGCCATTCTCTTCGCAACGGGATGATATATGTTCGTTCCATGTTATGCTTTAGTTTTATTTCGTCTCCAGTTTCTCTTGATATGCGTCAACCGACCTGGGTGCACGCGTCTTCCTTTTCCAAAGGTTCGCGGAATTGTCCAGAACGGTGCCCAGCGGGTCTGTCGCCCTTTCTTTGCTAAGCGTGTCTTTTTTGCCGGATGAATGAATCTGCTCATTTTCGTGTGATTTTTGTTTCTCGTTGTTGCGGACTTAGGCGCTCTAACAGCGCTTTGTATTGTTCATCAGTAATTGGTCCCTTCAAACGCCCTGCCTGAAGGAGCTCAGAGATGAGCACCAAGGACTGAATCCCTTTCTCAGGATGTGCTGCTTTCAGCGTCCAATAGCGTGCAACTGCTTCAGGACTGAGGTGGCTTTTGACCACTCCTTCCAGTTGTTCAATCTGCTGCTGGAGCTGATGCTGCTCCTGGAATTGTTGCTGCAGCATTTCCTGCTGAAGCGACTGGAGCTTCTGTTTTTTGATTTCTTCGAGATCCATGGCGTCGTATGATCGTGTCTAAAAAGGATTGGCCCTTGGGTGTTACCACGCGACCTTTGTGCGCTCCTTTCTGTGCTTGCTTAACCAACCCTGCTGTTTCTAACTGTTGAAGGATTACTCTGATAATCTTACCTGACCCTTTGCGAAATTCTTCTGGTCGGACACCTCGGTTCTTTTTTCGTCCATAAAAGGTTCTAAGTTTTGAAACTCCAATTGGACCACGAAGGTAAATTTTTCTTAACACAGATGCTACGCGTATGTACCACCAGTCCGGATTCTCCGGAGGTCGTTCTTGCCCTACGCCAGTCTTGACTACTTTTGCCCAGTTTGGAATCTGCGTTCCTTTATTCTTTTTTAATTCCTGTGCTGCCTTTTGCAGGAGCTCTGTTGGATCGTTATCGTACACACTTGCCATAACCTTCTTCCAAAAATCTGGACTGTTTATATACGTTTCGGTTTGAACTTATTGTTCGTCATTTTTCAGATATTCTTTTGTCTGCCGAGAAAGAGCGAAGTATACGATGGTTCCGATATACACACAATAGGAATAGAACTGGAACGTATTGATAAGAAATGTTCCTATTACTGAGTCTTATGTGATGATCTGCTCTATTGCTTTTAGAATACTAATTGGCAAGTTTTATTCTTCTCCCCATTCCTAAAGAATTGCATCTATCGTTTGTACTTGTACAAGCGGCAACCATTTCGGTGTGTACGAAGGAATACAGAATATTAAGGAATTAGGTTATATAAACTTACTTCACGACAACAATTTTAGGAACACTATCTTTGTACTCGTCTCTTACTTGTCCTATATCAAACTTAGACATGTTGCTTAGCATGTCTGTCCCTGTTGGCTCTACATAGAAATACTTAACACCGTCTTGCTCAAATGACGTACCAGTGAAATCACCGGCAATGCCCATTGCAAAATGTCCCATTATTTCATCTTTTTGAGGTTTATAGATGAAGTATGCTACATTGATGCCTCGTGCTTTCAGAAGACTCAACCCAAGAATAGAAATATCTTCACAATCGCCGTTTTTTTCCACAAGTGTCTCCAAAGGATATTTTACGTAATCAAATTGCGGACTGTTTTCGAGAGAAATATCATAAAATTGTTGATGCACAAAATTTAAAATCCGGCGCGCTTCTTCTTCCTTGCTTGTGCTTCCTGTTGTGATTTCTGCTGCAATTTCTTCAATCGTCGGATCTTGATAGGTGATATATGGAAGATACCGCCCAGGGATGGCTCCTGCAGCCCATTGGATATGGTCCTTTACCTTATACTTTACGTACTCAGAAAGTTTTAGGTTAAATTTTTTATCACCGTTCACGAAGTCTGAATAATAAACAACAATATTGGGGTCTCCGTCTTTGAGAAGGGTCTTCTCTACTATTTGTTCATCGAAAAACATTTGAGACGGTTGCGTTTCTATTGTAGGAACTATCTCTGGTGGTACTGGTACTGAGAAGACACTTGGTGCAACTTCTGCTCGCCGTGGAAGATTGCGTACATATCCTTCACCCAACACGCCTACGGAGAGTACTGCACAAATAAAAGATAGAGAAACCCCTTCCTTACGCAGAGAAGAAAAATAAATTTTCCTAGGATATTCTTCATTCATGATTTCAAATAATAAATAATAGTTTCCTTATAAATGTTCTGGTAGGAAGGTTTATAAAGAATCATAAGCCGAAAATGATACTGCCTATGGGACCCTATAAACGTTCCTTCATGTCCTTCCCAATTGTTGCAACACTGTTGTTGCCATTCTCAAAAGAAACTATTGCTGAAGAAAGGTCATCTGATTTTTCTAATTACTCCACAAGCATGCTCTTAGAAGGATTAGAAATTGATACTAATATTTATAGAAGAGAAGGTAAGCAGTTTGAGCTTGTGCACCGAATGGAGAATAATGATATCTCAGAACTCTTCTTGGGGTTTGAAAACGCCGCCTACACGCTTGATGGCGCAGAGATTTCTCTTGATAAATTTCTGCTTTACACAGATGATCCTGTTATCTTGAACAAAAAATCTCCTATCTTTGAGCAGATTGCAGTACGACTCGGGCCATGGGGAGATTTACTCCGAGAAAATGTCGAGTGGATTACGTTTAATCCTAAAGTTCTCTTACAAACAGGAGAAACGCTGTCATCCGTCCGTGGAACTTTTAAGGATAATATGGTCAACGTTTCCTCCAGCGAGAAACAAAATGTCACTGCGAGGCTTCTTGCAACATTTGTTCATGAAGCACAACATGCGAAAAATAAAAATATGGAACAAAATTTTTCAACTATCTTTGAAGAACGGACTGCGTTTGCAGAGGAATATATATTTCTTGAACACTATACTGCAATGCATTACGACGCTTATGGAGAATATCTCCGTGATGTTACACGACGAAGAGTCATGATCGCGGATTACCTATCCCAAGACGTCTTCGGGAAAGATTTCGTTAATGTTTATCCCTTAGAGACTATTTTAGGACGGGAACTTCTTCGGGCATCCATTCCCACAGGTACATTAGAAAAGTATACAATAGTAAACACTAGGAATCATGATTTAGATAAAGAACTTATGACTGCGGTACGCATTGCGCTCCTTGTCAAAACGCAATCGAAGGAAGAAGCAACCAAAATCCTTTTCCCGCTCCTTAGAAAAGAACGCCTGCTCAATATGAACGCGCACTCTGCCCTCAAATATCTCTATCCTACAAAATTTGATGATGCTTTTGGTGGAGAAAGTCCCGTCACAAAAGAAACGCAACTCCCAACGCTTGAAGAGCTTCTTGAAAAACCAATGACAGAAGAAAAAAAAGAAATTGCTGTAGTTGTTGCTCCAGAAAACGTTGCGCCCACTCCTGAAATAGGTATTGAAGAAGATGTCATTTATCCGTATAGAGAAGAAGAGAAACATATCCGTGCCTATGTCGAAAAACAATTTCGGCCAGTCATAGAAAACCGTGACTTTTTCTTTGTTTCTGATATTCTCTCTACTTTGAATTCCTACAACGCGTCGTTTCCAGGAGACCCAGATGGGGAAGAAACACTATGGGTATTCATTCAAAACAAACCTACTAGTACTGGTGACGAAATAAATGTTTATCAATTATTGTCGATCGTTGTTAATCCAGAGGAGAATAAAGTAATTACAAAAGAAGACCTATACAGAAATGGTGAGTTGTTTACTACGACATGGACTCTCGAAAAAGCACGCCATTAACGTTTTCTAAAAATTGCGTGGTAGCAATATTCTAGATAAGGGAGGGTAAACTCTTCAAGAAATACTCGTTCTAAACCACAATTTTCAAACCGACGCGGCTCTCCATTCTCCCCGTCAGACACGAGAAGAAGACCATTCGGTGCAACAGCTTCCGCAACCTTTGTATAGACATCATCGCTTGGTGCAAGATATCTTACTGAAGATAATGCTGTGACAACATCGTACTGAACATCTAACTCTGCTTGAAGAAAATCTTCTTGCCTATACACTGGTGGTGGGCACAGGGCACGTGCAAGCATATGCACACGGTTTGCTATTCCTTTTCTCTTTAAGTTTGTATTCAGATACTCGAGCATTTCTTCCCGTGCTTTCACAGAATGGAGCGTCGCACAAAAACGTAAGACATATGATGTTGGTGTCCCCCAGAAATCTGACACAGGGACTACCTTCTGCCCTGCAAGGCATTGCGCAATCTTGGGAGAGGGATCAATAACGGTTACCTGAGATTCTTTATGCGCATGACGAAGAGCCACCAAAAGTTCTACTGGTTCCCAGGAAAACATTTGTTCTGGTGGAAACCCCCAATAAGGTCCTGCACACTGAAAAAGAGCATCTTTTCCCGCGCCTGCGCCAATAACTAGCCCAAACTGCGGTCTATCCCTAGTTACTAACAGTTCTTCTGCCTTGGTAAAAAGGTCGAAATACCTCGCAAAATGCGTTGTGGTAGTATATTCCATGCCTCTCCATCTACCAATACTGATTATAAACCTTGCGGATTTTTCAGAAAATTCTTCAAAACTTAAGTAGGAAGCTTTTTAAATGAGTTCTAATTCCTTTAGGGCAACATAATGAGACCTATAGGTCTCCTTAATGTATAAACCCGGAGGAAAGTAACGATGAGAGATTTTAACCGAGGCAGTGGCAGTGACGGTGGTTTCAGAAGAGATTTTGGACCTCGTGAAATGCACAAAGCGGTTTGCTCTGAATGTGGTAAAGAATGTGAAGTTCCATTCAAACCACAAGAAGGAAAACCAGTTTACTGCAGAGAATGCTACGCAAAGAAAAAACGATTCTAATTCTTTGAGGCATAATCCTTAAACAACCCTTTTTTATTTTTTATGATTCGGCTTGGAGTGGATAACCACCCGCAGCATTATGTATTTAAACCCTTATTTTTTCTCATAATTATATGGAACTGAACGAAGACCTGCCATTTGCGCTCCAAGAGTTGCGAAGCGATGAAACTGTTCATGAGAATGCCATTGAAACACTCTCAGGGCTCTTGATTGATGCGGTTGAAAAACGCGTTGATGTGCCAATTGCAATTGCGTTCTCTGGTGGCGTTGACTCAACGCTGTTGGCATTCCTCTGCACACGCCTGGAAAAAACATTTACCCTGTACACCGTAGGATTAGAAGGAAGCAAAGATCTTGACGCTGCTGACTCTGTTGCACACGCGTACGGGTGGCCATTGAAGAAAAAAATTTTGAAAGAGGAAGAACTGGAGAATATTTTCAAAGAGGTTATTCGTATTACTAAGAAGCATGATCCTGTTACCGTTGGGGTTGGTGCTGTAATGTATACTGTCATGTCGATGGCAGACGAAGACGTGGTGCTCACTGGCCTCGGCTCCGAAGAAATATTTGCTGGGTATGAACGACACAAAGGCGACATCAATGCCGCTTGCTGGGACGGGATGATCCATATCTGGGAACGGGACATTACACGAGACATTGCCATTGCTGCACACTTTGGGAAAGAAGTCCGACTGCCGTTTATGGATAAAGACCTGATTGCATATGGCATGAAGATTGATCCTCTTTTAAAAATAAAAAATGAACACCGAAAGTATGTTCTCCGAGAAGCTGCAGTAAATCTTGGTCTGAAAAAAGAGTTTGCGTTTAGAAAGAAGTATGCTGCACAGTATGGGAGCAAGATTGATGCGCTGCTTGAGAAATTGGCAAAGAAAAGAAAGTTAACAAAATCTGTGTACCTGGGACAACTGGCTACCGATAGTCTTAAATAATTCTTTCATTTTTTTATTCGTATGCGCTGGAATAAAATTATTCTTTCACTCGTGGTTATCCTCCTCTACATCTCTCTAGTCTTCATGGGAGCAAATGTGTTCTTCCCCAAATACGCTGGAAGTCATTCGTATTATAATGAGTATCGAAGTTGTTCGTATCCTGAAGGAAAAGCTGATGCGCCGGTATACATTGAGAATGAAACGTGCATGCAAGAACAACGAGCAGCACAGGATGCATTTGAAATTGATAAGAGGCAGTATGACGGAAACAAGTACGTCTTTATTGTTATCCTCAACCTGCTTGTTCTCATTGCAGCGTTCTTTATCACTGCAGAAGACAGCGTCATCATAGGTTTATTCCTAGGAGCAACGATCACGTCGTTTATCAGCACGTGGGTTTACTTTGACACGCAGTCTAAAATAGGATTTGGTATTCTTTTCGTCATGTTCTTTGTGACGCTGTCCTTTATTGCAAAGAAAAAGGAAACATTCACGCTTCGTTAAATAGATTCTTCTTTTAATCCTTTACGCTGACGAATCTGTTGCGTTACTTTCTGTTGCAACCCTTCAGGCACTTTCTCAAAGCGTTGATCAATAATAAAGCTTGAGCCTCTTCCAGATGTTGCACTTCGTAGCTCTGAAGACCAGCCAAAGATTTCTGCAACTGGCAACGCTGCGCGTACAGTGGTCATTATCCCTTCCTGTTCCATGCTTAACAGTTGCCCACGCTTGTTCTGGATCAGTTTTGAGACTTCACCAAGAAACTCTGCTGGGGCTTCAATCTGCATGATTTGAATCGGTTCCAAAAGGGATGGTTTTGCGTCTGAAATTGCCATACGGATACCTTCTCTCACTGCCGGGTACATTTGTGACGGACCGCGGTGGATCGCATCTTCGTGCAACTTACAGTCAGTCAATCGCACACGGACTTTGGTACACGGCTCGCTGGCGATCGCACCTTTCTTCATAACTTGTTCGAAGCCATCCATGACCAGACCAAGAATTTCTCCGATATAGACAATCCCCCGCGTGTTATCGACTAGCACATTGCCATTAAAAATTTGTACGTAGGATTTTGCGTCTTTGTTCTCGACACCAAGCTCAATAAGTTTGTCAAACGTTACCGTGTCTTTCTTTCGGATTCTGCCTTCAGAGATATCACCACTCTTGATTGCTTCCACAATATTATCATCAAGCGGCTCAACAACAAAGTAAAGCCTGTTGTGCTTGTTCGGAGACTTTCCTTCAAACTCCCCAGATTTTTTCATAACGGTTTCTCTGTACACTACGATCGGCGGAGAGGTTTTTACTTTCAACCCCTTCTCGCTTTTAATCCTGTTCTCAATAACTTCCAGGTGCAACTCTCCCATTCCTGAGATTAAGTTTTCACCTGTTTCTTCATTAATCTCAATCTTTACCGTCGGATCTTCCTTACCCACTTGCTTCAAGACTTCAACTAATTTTGCAAGATCTGCAGAACTTTCTGGTTCAATGCTCTTGGTAATCACTGGATCGAAAATATGTTTGATAGCTTCAAATGGTTCCATTTCTTCAGTAGAAACTGTCTCTCCAGAGAAGACTCCTTTCAAACCGACGAGACCAACTATGTTTCCTGCATAAACTTCGTCAAGAACCATACGCTGTGCGCCACGGTACACAGAAACCTGTTGCAAGCGTACTGCTTTTTTTGCCATGTTCATGTAGACTTCCTGGCCATGCTTGAGTGTTCCAGAGAACAAACGACCAGCAGCAATTTCCCCTGCATGTTTATCAATGACAATTTTTGTCACCACAAACGCAGCGAGGCCATTTGGATCACAATTGATCAATGTCTTCCCCATCTCAGACTCTGGATCACCATGCCAGATTTTTGGGATCCTATATTTTTGCGCATCGAGTGGATTTGGGTGATGGTGGATAGACATATCGAGAATGATTTCGTGCAGCGGTGCTTTTTTTGCAAGCTCTTTGTACGACTCTGTCTCGTACGCCGAGATGACGTCCTTGAAGGTAAGCCCTTTCTTCTGCATATAGGGAAATGACAATGCCCATTTATGGAATGCTGAACCGAATGCAACAGAGCCGTCCTGCACAGAAAGCTGCCATTTTTCTCCGTACCCCTTTGGTGCGATCTGAACAATGAGCGCGTTGACCTCGTCAATAATCTTGATAAACCTCTGTGCCATCTGGTCTGGCGTGAGCTTGACTTCCTTAATCAAGCGGTCTACTTTGTTGATGAAGAGAACTGGTCTTACTAACTCTCGCAATGCTTGCCTCAGCACTGTTTCTGTCTGCGGCATGATGCCTTCCACTGCACAACAGAGAACAATCGCTCCGTCAATTGCCCGCATGGCACGCGTGACTTCTCCTCCGAAATCGACGTGACCCGGCGTGTCAATCAAGTTGATAAGGTAATCCTGGCCTTCAATACTGTGCACCATAGAAACGTTTGCCGCGTCGATGGTAATTCCTCGTTCTTGTTCGTCTGCGTGAAAGTCCAGCGCAAGTTGTCTTCCTGCTAACTCTTCAGAAATCATTCCTGCACCTGCTAGGAGAGAATCGCTAAACGTTGTTTTTCCGTGATCGATATGTGCACAAACCCCCACGTTACGAATCTTTGCAGGTAGTTTCATTAATTCGGTAACTTTTTCACTAGACTTGTCTGCCATTCTCCTTGTGGAAATATCGAAGGTATTTAAAGATTTCGTTCAGGCTACTCCCTTGCGGCCTTTTCATTTAGTATCTAAAGCATCTGCGCATTTGATTCCAAAATAATTTTTCTGCGCTTTGCTATCCTACACCACTATTGCGCTACGCCTTTTATTGTTAGATAAGTAATGTTTGCTCTTTGAAATAATTATATATCTTTGGCAGTTTGTTGATCCTGTCAATACAGCGTTGGTATTTTTTTTGCAAAACACGAGCTTCTTCATTGTGCAGACCAGTAGAAATAGTATAACTTATACTAGGATCGAGCACTGTCCTCTGTTTTTCAGTAACTTGGATGATGCCATACTGTGCTGGATGCTTGTAAACCTTTGCGCCCTTTTGCAGACCGAAGATGCATGTCATCACAATATCAATGTATACCTTATTTTTATCAATGAGCCCTATGGTTTCGAGAAATTCTTCTTTTGTTTCCATGGGAAAGGCGAACATGATGTGCACCATGTTTTTTATTCCTGCAGCATGGCTTTCTCTCAATATGTTTTGTATTGAATCTATTTCCGTACC
>Ga0209541_10013375_pt1 | contig 12550 bp, 10 predicted proteins | sample RifCSPlowO2_01_FD_184027 | JGI IMG/M metagenome (GOLD analysis project Ga0209541, IMG submission 184027) | Groundwater microbial communities from Rifle, Colorado - Rifle CSP2_plank lowO2_0.1 (SPAdes) (version 2) | ecosystem: Environmental > Aquatic > Deep subsurface > Groundwater | place...
GGGAAGCTTCGGAAGGTCGGTTGTTTGCGTGCGGCAAGCGCTGATCAGAAGGAATAAAAGTAAGGACATATGGAGTCGCTTCGCGACGGTTTTTCCAGCGCTCACCTTCGGTGAGTGCAGGATTATTTTTGGAGTCTTCATGGTTTTAGTATAGCATATCTTCATGTCGGTTTTATCCATTTTCCTCGTCTCACTCGGTTTTACGGTAGCCTTCGGGTGGACTGCGCTCAAACTTTTTCCCAAGCTTGGGCTCATGGATAGGCCGGAGCGTTACGGGCACGCGCGTGCTTCCATTCCTTATCCAGGCGGCGTGGCGAGTTTCTTTGCTTTTCTGGCCAGCGTGCTTAGCTTTTTGCCGGTCTTTGAAGGACAGGCGATTCTAGTTTCCGTTCTGGCGGGGGCAAGTCTGCTCGCCTTCACTTGTTTTTGGGACGATAGAAGAGGATTGCCCGCGTGGTTTCGACTGCTCATTCAAATAACGGTGGCCGTTTTCTTGGTGATTGGTGGCATTGGGATCAGCTCGATTACGAATCCTTTTGGCGACCCCTTGGTGCTCGACTCCATCAACATTCCGTTTTCATTGGGAGATTTTGCTTTTACACTCACTTTGTTTGCCGATTTGCTCACTATTTTGTGGGTGGTCGCCATGATCAATGCGTTCAATTGGATTGATGGCATTCCCGGCATGGCCAACGCGAGCGCCGCGGTTTCTTCTTTTATTTTACTGCTGCTCAGTATGCGTCCCGATTTTCATTATGTGGACCAAACCTTGGCCATCACCTTGTCGGCCATTATTTTGGGGCTCTCGCTTGGATTTTTGATTTTTGATTTTCCAAAACCTCGCATGCTCATGGGAGACACCGGATCCATGCTTTTGGGATTTTTACTTGCCACCACCGCACTCATTTCGGGAGGAAAAATCGCCACCACGGTGCTGGTGCTCGGCTTCCCCATTTTGGATTTTGCCGCCGTTATCGGGCGACGACTTCTCAAGGGGCAATCGCCGTTTAAAGGAGATCTTTGGCATTTTCACCATCGTTTGCTGAAAGCGGGACTGAGTGAACGCCAGGTGGTGATTCTCTTTGCAGGAACCGGCGCGGTTTTCGGGACGCTTTCCTTGCTCTTACACACGGAAGGAAAAGTGCTCGCCTTTGCAGCCATCGCTCTGGTAATGTTCTTGTTACTCGTTTTGCTTTATTGGAAAAAGTAGGTTAAAATTTTATTGTTCATTTTTTAAATAGCTCACCTTCGGTGAGTGGCCATATGAAATCATTCGCACTTGTTCTCACGCTCGGAATCATGCTCCTTGCTTTCGGTTGTCAGCGCGCGACCGGAGGGGAAGACACTCTTTCTTTTGAAGATCAAGATGTGGTCTTGGCCGTGGAAGAGGGGCTTCCCATTCAATGGGTGGATGCCTCTTTCTTAAGCGGCAGTGGCACGTTTTCCTACACGTTTAAATACAACAATTATTTATTGAAACTTTTGGATACTCCCGTTGAAAGCGCCGCCGACTTCGGACCGCGTTTTGAGGCTACCGGAGGTGCCGAAATTAAAGGCTATACCATTTTAGCGAATGAACTTGATTTAACTCAGGAACTTTCCGCCGTACAAATCATCGGGAAGCATCGGGTTTCTCGCAGTTCTGTTACGGTGGGAGAATGCACGGTGCAAAAGGCCGCTACGGATTTTTTCGATGAAGCTTTGGTGCTTGAAATTACACTGTGCCAGGGCGACGATGAGGACAGAGCGGAAGAAGCTTTGGAGTCTCTTTTTGATGAGCTTCGTTTCGAGCGGCTTTAGTGCTACAATGCGGACCCTTAAGCTTTTCACTTGGATCCCGTTCAAGAAATAAAAGCCAAACTTTCCATCGAGGATTTGGTGGCACCTTACGTTCCTCTCAAAAGGAGCGGAAAGTATTTGAAGGCATGTTGCCCTTTTCATCAGGAAAAAACGCCCAGTTTTTATGTGAGCCTGGAGCGGCAATTGGCTTACTGTTTTTCCTGTCATAAAGGTGGCGATCTCTTTCAGTTCATTCAAGATATTGAAGGTTTGGATTTTCGCGGGGCCTTGGAATTGTTGGCGGAGAAGGCTCACATTGAACTCCCCAAGTTTTCCGGAAAATCCGCTGTTTCCAAGGATTTGAAAGATCGGCTCAAACTCATCAATCGCGATGCGAGTAAATTTTTTGTTCAAAATTTGTGGACAAGAGGAGAAGCGGAAAAAGTGGTGACTTATCTTTTGAATCGCGGGCTTACGGAAAAAATCCTTAAAACGTTTGAAATCGGATTTTCGCCGGAAGAAGGGCAGGACGGGCTTTACCGTCATTTACTTGCCGAGAAGCACGAAAAAAATGACATTTTGGATAGCACCGTTTGTTTGGCTCGCGACTCGGAGAGCAAAGACATTGTGGATCGCTTTCGGCTGCGACTCATGGTTCCCATTGAAAATGCCCAGGGAGAGACGGTGGGTTTCGGAGGGCGTGCGCTCAAAAAGGGCGTGGAGCCCAAGTACCTCAATTCGGCGGATTACGTGCTCTATAATAAGAGTCAGATTTTCTACAATCTGGCCAAAGCGAAAAATAGTATTCGAGAAAAGGACTTTGCGGTCATTGTGGAAGGGTATTTTGATGTGATGGCTTCATGGCAAGCGGGCGTTCAAAACACGGTGGCCACGTGCGGGACGGCGCTCACCGAAGAACAAGTGAAACTGCTCAAACGGTATACGGGCAAATTTGCCTTTGCCTTTGATGCGGACAAGGCCGGCCGCGCTGCGCTTCTTCGAGCGATTCAAACGGCTCAACCCTTTGGCTTGGAACTTTTCGTCATCACCATTCCCGACGGGAAAGATGCCGCTGACACCGTGAAAAAAGACCCGAAACTTTGGGTGGACAGTGTGGAAGCGCGCACGCCTTACCTCGATTTTTTCTTGGAAAAAATTAAAGTCGATTTTGATCTCGCCGGTGCGCAAGGAAAACGCCAAGCGAGCGATTTCTTTTTGGAAATCTTGAAAGGCACGGTGCATCCGGTGGAGCGTGATCATTATTTGAAGGAGTTGTCCAAACTGGTGGGAACGCCTTCGGCCATGCTTTACGATTATTTGGGCGAACTTAAAACACAACATGGCCATCGGTCGTCCCGTTTGGAGAAACCGAGTCAGGCTTCTCCCTTGAGTCGGAGAGAGAGACTCGCCCGTTATCTTTTAGGTTTGGTTCTTGCTTTTCCTGCGCCGTTTTTTAAGCATTTCGAGACTTTGGCCGATTTTGCGGTTTTTGAGGAGAAAGCCCGGGCACTCGGTTTGGTGCAAGCGTTTAATAAATTGGATCCTGAAAAATATGCCGCTTTTTATCGAGATTTTCCCGAGCTTTTGGGAGAAGAAAGTTCTGTTTACAAACAGGTTCGCGATCACTATAATGCGCAGGACACGGGATGGGAAGACTTTTTAAGTGGTCTCGAAAATGGGCCGGAGCTGCAAAAATTGGCGATGGAAGCGGAGGTTCAGAATACCGATCCGGAGCAGCTTCCTCAGGAATTTGAAAAAGTGCTGACCAATCTTTATTTTGAAACCATAGCTAATGGCACGAACTAAGAAATTCATCGCACACTTTTCAGAGGAAAACTTAGCGAAGTATCCACAAGAAGTGCGCGATTTGATCGATAAAGGCCGCCAACGAGGTTTTGTAACACAACAAGAATTGATGCACGCGCTTCCCAATCTGGAAGATGACATTGAGTTTGCCGATGAGGTTTATACTTTGCTTTTGGAACTTGGAATCGATCTTATCGACGTGAAGGATGAGATGATTTGGGGAAAGAAAGAAAGTCATGAAGAGCCCGCCGATGAAGATCTTATGGATGAGGAGTTGATTAAGCTGGCCGAGGCGGATGCCCTGGAGGCGGAGTTGGAAACCACCGATGAAGAAGAAGGTGAGGAAGGCGAACTTTCCGAATCAAAAAAGAAGCAAAAAAAAGATAAAAAAGACAAGAAGGATAAAAAAGATAAGCAAGATAAGGCGGACAAAAAACTAAAAGAGGATAGAAAGGCGGAACTTGCCGCTCAAGAGGCCAAAAGAAAACCCGTCAAAAAAGTGGTGGATCTCTCCGAGATCGCCAACGATTCCATTCGTATGTATTTGTGTGAAATCGGGAAAGTGGATTTGCTCACAGCCAAAGAAGAAGCGGAGTTGGCCCGAAAAATCGCCAAGGGAGATCAGTCGGCCAAGGCGAAATTGGCGGAGGCGAATTTGCGTCTCGTGGTTTCAATTGCCAAAAAGTACATCGGACGAGGTTTGTCCTTTCTCGATTTGATTCAAGAAGGAAACATTGGTTTGTTCCGCGCTGTTGAAAAGTTCGATCCGAACCGAGGATTCAAGTTTTCAACCTATGCAACCTGGTGGATTCGTCAGGCCATTACGCGTGCCATTGCGGATCAGGCTCGCACCATTCGTATTCCGGTGCACATGGTGGAAACCATCAACAAGCTCACGCACACGCAGCGTCGTCTTGTGCAGGAACTCGGACGCGAACCGCTCATTGAAGAGTTGGCCGCCGAAATGGATATGGATGAAAAAAAGGTGCGCCACATTTTGAAGATTTCCCAAGATATTGTGTCGCTGGAAGCGCCCGTGGGTGCCGAGGAAGACAGCAAATTGGGTGACTTTATTGAAGACGATGACGCGCTTTCTCCTTCCGAACAAACAAATCGTCAACTTATCAAAGAAAATATTCACGAGATGCTTCAGTACCTTTCGCCGCGTGAACGCAAAATCATTGAAATGCGTTTCGGCCTCAAGGATGGCATCGGCCACACGCTCGAAGAGGTGGGCAATGAATTCGGTGTGACTCGTGAACGCATTCGTCAAATTGAAGCGAAAGTGCTTCACAAGTTACGCGAACACCCAAAGAGCATTAAAATTCGTGCCTATTTTTGACGCTCGGCGAAGCCGAGTCTCTCCCTGTCCTTAACCCACTTCTATGACAAACGCTAAAGCTCAAACTCAAAAGGCTCAAAAAACTCAAACTGTAGCTAACGCTACAGTGGAAGAACTTATGGTTACCAAAGAGGGACTGAAGGCTCTTCATGAGGAACTTGAGTTTTTACAGACGGTTCGACGCAAGCAGGTTGCGGAACGTTTGAAAGAGGCCGTCAGCTATGGAGATCTTTCCGAAAACTCCGAGTATGAAGAAGCCAAAAATGAACAGGCTTTTGTGGAAGGTCGTATTCTCGACATCGAGGGAAAGATTAAACTTGCGAAAGTGGTGGACGAGAAACAGCACAGTAAAAAAGTAGTGGAGATCGGAGGTAAAGTGAAAATTCGCAACGTTCGTAAAGACGAAAGTCTTGACATCACCATTGTGGGCGCCACTGAGGCCGATCCATTCAACGGACGAATTTCCAACGAATCTCCCGTCGGTCTCGCGCTTCTCGGTGCCAAAGTCGGCGATACGGTCACCGTGGAAATGCCGGCCGGAAAAGCCGAATATGAAATTTTGAAGTTGGCTTAAGAAACTCTGAAATTCCCATGAAGGGTGAACTCAGAGGAAGAGAGAACTCTTACTACCGATGTTTCTTTTTGGGTAGGTACTTCGTCAGTTTGTCTTCGTGAGCTTGAAGGATGGGTTTTAAGACGGCCTTTTTTTCGCTTTGTTTCCATTGCCAGATGGCGTAGGCGAGGGCGGTGACGAAAATGAGAACAATCCAGAGGCGCATGCCGAGGTAGGGAATATTTTGGTCGCGAAGGAAAGTGAAAATGAGTCCGAGAGCGGAAAATTCACGCATGCGGGCGGCGATGCCGCGAACTTTCACTTTAAAGCTGCCGGCGAAAACGGCCACGAAGACAATCACAAGGGGCCAGAAGAAAAGAAATTCGCTGCCGGGGCGGGGGTCGAAGAGGTAGCCGGGATCAAAGAGTTTAAACGGATTGAGACTCATGGGGGTGATTTTTAAAGGATTTTACATGTTTGACGAGACCGAAAGCGCTCAGAAGGAAAAGGAGAAAAAAGAGAATTTGAGGAAGGCGAACTCCCAAGATCAGGAGTGTATCATCGCCTCGAAAGAATTCAAGAAGAAAGAGGCCTATGCTCAGAAAGCTGCTGTAATACAGGGTGGAGTTCCCTTCAATCTGAAAAAAGTGGGTTTTCTTTTGCGCCAGTCGTTTGCTCCAGAGGAGAGCGATCAAGAAAAGAAGTTCGTAAATTTGAACCGGATGAACGGGCACGGTGTATTTCACGGTAAAGATCACGTACTCTACGCCCCAAGGAAGATCGGTGGGGTTTCCGTACGAATAGCCTCCCAAGAAATTACCGATGGAGCCGATCCCCATTCCAATAATGAGCGGGACAATGAGCGCGTCGAGCCATTTCCAAATGTTTTCTTCCGATTTATAAAGCCGGTACAAAAAGGCCAAAAGGAAACCGAAGAGACCGCCCCAGAAAGAAAAACCTTGGTCCCAGATTGAGAAGAAGTTTCCCACGGTTCGGAGGTCGAAGGCGGGGAAGTATGCGTCGGTGTGAAGGACAAAATAAGTGATTCTCGAAAAAATGAGCGCAATCAGGAAAAAGAAGCCGCTGTGCTCAATGAACAGCGTAAAATTCACGCGAGCGCGTTTGAGTCTTTGAACGGCAAGATACGACGCAAGCAGTACCGCGATAACCGCGAATACCCAAACGGTCTGAATGGTGACGAAACGGGAATCAAACAGGAACGGAAGCATCCTAGAGATTAAACACTAAACCCGCATTGAGAACAAGCCCCAAGGGGAGCACCAACCAATTGGCCCAAGGTTTGTAGCGGAGTGTGTTTAGGCGCAGACTGAGAATTACATGCCAAAGGAAAACGCTGATGAGAATGTGACGCAGCAAGGGGGAAGAGAGAAGGTTGAAATCGCCCGGGAGAGGACTGCCTCCGGGAAGCACTTTGGCACTGCTGTAGTAGCTCACAAAGTAAGCCGCCAAATAAAAAGCCAAAAGCCAGGACAGAAAATGGTTCACTTCTTCGGTGATGAGCGGCTCGGGCACTTCTTCGCTTGTGGATTTTCGTTTGCGCGCCGCAATACGGTTTTTCAATTCTTGTTTGAGGCGCGTTTTTTCTTCCATGAGCGAGTTCAGGCTTTGGCGCGCCTCTTCTTTGGCACCGGCGGGCGTGGTCCAAACAATTTTTCGGTAGGTCCAAATTTGACGACTCACCGTGGCGATTTTTGTTTTCAATTCTTTTTCTTCGGGCGTGGGAGTGAAGAGGGCGAGCCAGTTGGCGAGCCCTTGAAACAGAGGATTCTCCGAAGAACCCAACTTGGATTGCAGCTCCTCAATTTTCTCAGCTACGCCTTCGAGTTGCACGGGTCTTTCGTGTAAAGATGCCATCATTTTTTGTGATTCCAGCTTCAATGTGTCCCGCTGGCTTTGCATCTTTTCTTTGTGTAGGAACAGTTCTTGATCCTGAATTTTTTTCAGCAATTCTTCCGACGTACTTTGAATGTAATCGAGATTGGTGCTGCTTTTGATGCGCAGCAGTTTATCAATGTAGCCTTGAATGAGTTTGCGTGACTCGGGAGTGAGTTCGTTCAAGTAAGAAGCCAAAAGCCCTTTGATTTTTTCCAAAATAAAATCCACCTTTTGAAGCAAGTTTTTGCGCTGCGTTTCAAACTCGGTCGAGATCTTTTGCTCTTCGATCACTTCTTTGTCGGTCACTTTGTTTTGGGCTTCATACTCGGCTTTGAGTGCGGAAAGATCCTCGACTTTAGCTTTTACTTTTTCTTCTTCGGTTGCGCCCGCCGCCACCACGTAAGACACTTCGAATTGGTACTCATCCATCAGACGCTTGAATGCTTTGTAGCGATTGCTCGCCGGAATGGTTCCCAGTACTTTTTTTCCGATTTTATCAAAAGCTTCAAACTCAAATTTGGGCAGAACGTCTGAAGTGCCGGCTTCTTGTGTTACGCTTTGCGCCGCCGTTTCCGCCATTTTTTGAATGGCCAAAAGCGAAATGCCGAAGGTGTTGAGTTGCTTGCGAGCTTCTTCTTCGGTGGCGGCACCAATAAGTCCGCTGAGTTTTTTACCTCCGTTATTGACGGCTGTGTACTGAAATTGTGCCATGGCGCGGCGATTTAGAAGTTACGCAGGAACTGGCTTCGATGAATCCGTAGAAAAGAGGATGCGGGCGGTGAGGTCGGGATAAGAATTCCGGATGAAATTGCGACCCGATCATAAACGGATGATTTTTAAGTTCCGCCATTTCCACCAAATTTCCTTCTTCAAACAGACCCGAAGGTGTCCAATCTGATTTTTCGAGTTTTTTCACATAGTCGTTGTTGATTTCGTAGCGATGACGATGACGTTCCATCACCATGTCTTTGTTGTAGAGTTGATGGGCGAGGGTATTCGGAACAAGCATGCAAGGGTAGGCGCCCAAGCGCAATGTGGCACCTTTATCTTTCGTGCGATTTTGTCCCGGCAAAAAGTGAATCACATATTTGTCTGCGTCGAGTTTTCCTTCTTCATCAAATTCTTCGCTCGTGAGTTCCGGATCTTTGAGTTTTTCGCGCGCGTACTCAATGGTCATGAGTTGCAAACCGAGACAGAGTCCGAGGTAAGGCACTTTGTTTTCGCGCGCGTACTTCGCCGCGAGAATTTTTCCTTCCGTTCCTCGAATGCCGAATCCGCCCGGAACCAAAACGCCGTGCGCACCGCGGAGTTGTTCCCAAGTGGTTTCGTCGTTTTCTTCCAGTTTTTCAGCGTCCACCCATTGCAAGTCCAAATCCAGATCTTGATGGTAGCAGGCGATTTTCAAAGACTCGATCACGGAAAGGTAGGCATCTTCCAAGTCGGTGTATTTCCCGACGAGGGCAATCACCACCGGATCGCGCTTCGCTTGAATTTTGGAGACCAGTGTCTGCCAATCTTCCAGCATTGGATTCACATTTCCAAGATGCAGTTTTTCGGCGATGAGTTCCGTAACATGATACTCATTGAAATCGAGAGGTACTTCATAAATGGATTTCGCCGTTACGGCGGGAATCACGCAATTCGCTTCCACATCGCAGAACAGAGAGATTTTTTTCAGAACATCCACGGGAATATTTTTGTCGGCTCTCGCCAAAATGAGGTCCGGCTGAATACCGATGGAGCGCAGTTCACGCACGGAGGCCTGCGTCGGTTTGGTCTTGAGTTCTTTGGTCGCTTTCAAATAGGGAAGCAAGGTGAGATGCACGAAGAACGTATTTTCTTTTCCGAGTTCATGACGCATTTGACGAATGGCTTCCAAATAGGGAAGGCCCTCTATGTCTCCCACGGTTCCTCCAATTTCCACCATTACGATTTTGGCGCCGCTTTTTTTGCCGGCTTCTTTGATTCGATTTTTAATGGCCTCGGTGATATGTGGAATGATTTGGATGGTTCCTCCCAAAAAGTCGCCGCGACGTTCTTTGGCCAAGACTTCCGTGTAAATTTTTCCGGTCGTTACCGAGGAAAGTCCATTGAGATTCTCATCGATGAAACGTTCGTAGTGACCAAGGTCCAGATCCGTTTCAGCTCCGTCGTCCGTGACAAACACTTCTCCATGTTGAAAGGGGCTCATGGTTCCCGGATCCACATTGAGGTAGGGATCGAGCTTCATGGTGAACACCTTGAAACCCGCCGCTTTAAGCAGAGCGCCGATGGAAGCGGTGGAGATTCCTTTCCCTAAACTTGAACAAACTCCTCCCGTGACGAAGATATACTTGGTCGGCATGAGTGCAGTATACGCATCAAAAAAACCCTCGGCAAGAGAGCTTTTTTGATTCAATTGTGAGGAAAAATTATTCTTCGCTGGCGATTCCCCAAGCGAGGGCGACGCGGATGGCGATGGCCATGGCTTCGGAGCGAGCGATGTTGTTGTAAGGTCGGAAGGTTCCGTCGCTGTAGCCTTCCACAATCGACGTGGTTTCGTCGTCGTAGTCGGTCACCGTGGCTTCGTTCGCAATGGCGAGGGCGTAGGCGAAGTAATCGCTGTTATCTACATCGCTGAACGTGGCTTCCACGTCATAGTCGTAATCGCTGAGACCGGCGGCTCGAATGGCAAAGACCAAAGCGTCGGCGCGAGTGATGGACTCGTTGGGATTGAAGTAGTAACCCGTGTCCCTGGTGCGAGTAATGTCGTTCATTTCGGCGGTCACCACATAGTTGTAGTACCAGTCGCCTTCACTTACATCGAGAAAGTCGGTGTCTTTACCTTCGGCGTCGTCGGGATCAAGACCGAACACAAGCGTGATCACTTTGATCCATTCGGCTCGCGTCATGTTGTCGTTCGGAACGAAAGTACTTGAAGTCCGTCCGTTCACGATTTCGGCGGCGTAAGCGCGGCACACAATTTCTTCGTGCCATTGTCCGTGCGTGTCGCTGAAAGGATCGCTGCAGGTGTATTCACGAGCGGCGATAATTCCTCCGGCGGTGGTGGGGGTTTCTTCTTCTTCAACTATTTCTTCTTCAACCACTTCTTCTTCAACCACTTCTTCTTCAGCAACATCGTCGGAACTGTCGTTGGGATCGGTTCCAGCCCTTACTTCATCTCCGTCTTCCACGGTTCCGTCATCGGAATCGGAGTCGGTGGGATCGGTCAAAAAAGTTACAATTTCTTCGTAGTCGCTCAAGTCATCATCATCCGTGTCGGTATCGGTGGGATCGGTGCCGTACGCGGTTTCTTCCTCATCGGTGAGGCCGTCGTCGTCGGCATCTGTATCAACGACTATTTCTATAGGGTAATCCGCAGCGTCATTCGGATCGGTGCCTTCGGTGATTTCGTCGGCATCGTCGTAACCGTCGCTGTCGCTATCGGCGCTGTTGGCATCCGTTCCATAGGTAATTACTTCTTCATAGTCGGTGAGACCGTCATCGTCAGAGTCGGAGTCATTCAGATCGGTATGATAGCTTAATTCTTCCTCGGCATCGGTGAGGCCGTCGTCATCGGCATCCAAATCGGTTGGTTCGGCTTGAGTGATGTCAAAACTGGCGATACAAGCGTCGTCTTCATCTTCAACGTAAACCAGGATGGTGTCTCCATTCACGCCTCCTGAGAAACTCACCGTAACGCTTTCGTCCGCTTCGGTGATTTCCACTTCATCTTCACTGAATTCTCCGTATCCGTTGGCTTCAAAGATCAAGGTTCCTGTCCATGCTTGGGAGTTGTCGGAAGCTGCTCCGGATCCGATTTCAGTTAAAACAAAGTTATTGAGGTTTGCCCAATCGAAATCGCTCACTGTAAAGTCGGGAGCGTTCGTGGATTCTTCTTCGCTCAATTCAATCGTTGCCGTAAGGTCAAAACCGGCTTCGGTATCATCGGCCGCCATTGTATAGCTGTCCGGTGAAAGGGTCAGAGAGTTACAATAGAGAAGCGTCAGAGCGGCTGCGTCGTCGGAATATCCGCGGGCTTCCGTTGCGGAGGCGGCGGCATTTTCGGCCGAGGTTTGCGCGTAATCACGGTATAGTCCAGCCATTGGCTCAGAGGATGACGGCCTGTTCTCGTCTTGATAATCGGTGTAATCCTCAAGAGCCTCTTGGTACTCTTCGTATAAATCTTTGGCTTCCGCGTAAGTGTCAGCAAACTTCGCACTGTAGAGAGCGACCATGGCAACATCGGGGCCCGTACACTTTTCACTAGAATACAATTCCACGCAGGCTTCAAGGTAAAGATCATCAAAATCATCATCCACTTCGCTGCATTTTGCTAATTCACTAACGTTCGTTCCGGCTTCGTCCACACATTCGTCACGTTCTTCTTCCGCAGCAAAAACATCACTCCAATCTTCGCCTCCCGTGACTTCCAAATAGTCGTCTTCCGCGTCATCGCGAGGCTTTTCGAGTTCACTGAGGACGGCGATGTAAGTCTCCCATTCGGCAGCCATTTCATCATAAAGGTCTTGTGCGGTTTCGGCGTAACTTTGAGCTTTTTCGGCTGCACTTTCCGCACTTGTGGCGGCTTTATCAGCGGCGCTTTGAGCCGTTTCCAAATTGCTTCGATTGTATTCACCAAAGGCGGATTCGGCGTCTTCCAAAGCGGTGAGAGCTGTAGCGGCATAGCTTGCCGCGTTCGTTTCCTCTGTGGCCGCTTCTTCAGCGACCTCATCTATCGTTTCAGGAGAGCCGCTTTCCACTCCAGTATCGATTCCTTGGTCTTCGAGACCTCCTTTGAAGCCGCTAAAGTCAAAGGCACCTTTGAGTAACCCGCTCTTTGCGAGTCCGAAAGCAAGTCCTGCCACAACGAGGAGTCCGATGACAATATAAAGGTATTTTTTTGGTTTGGTAGCGGCCATTGTGATGGATTAAATGTTAATGGATTTTACTTTAAAATCTTGTAGGAAGCGGCTCGGGAGGCATGGCCTTCCGCTTTGTCGGCGGAAGCGTCGGCATTTTCGGCCGATTCTTCCACGTCCGCCAAGTTTTTCGCGTCCTCACTCAGATCAAAATCAAGTTCATTGTCGTCTTCGTAATCTTCAATGTCCTCTTCCGCGTCCAGGTAATCTTCGTAAATATCGCGAGTGTCTTCAAATAGCTCCAGTGCCTTCTCTTCATCTTCATCCCACCGA
>Ga0209541_10013378_pt1 | contig 12548 bp, 11 predicted proteins | sample RifCSPlowO2_01_FD_184027 | JGI IMG/M metagenome (GOLD analysis project Ga0209541, IMG submission 184027) | Groundwater microbial communities from Rifle, Colorado - Rifle CSP2_plank lowO2_0.1 (SPAdes) (version 2) | ecosystem: Environmental > Aquatic > Deep subsurface > Groundwater | place...
CTTTCTTTGAGGCTGTAGTTGGCGGAGCGGATTTCGGCAAAAAAATACGAGACGATCATCCTCATATTACTAAAGAAAACTATATTGAATATATAGATAATTTTTATTTGGAAAACAAGGGTAAACTGGAAGAAATTCTAAACGATACCAGGTTGTGTTCTGATGAAATAAAAGATCCTCTTTTTCTCGAACTCAAAAAATATTTCGGACGAGATTTCAGTAAAGAAAATTACACTTGTTACTTGTCTATTTTTAATTGCAATCCTCGTTATTTGGAAAATAAATCTTTTCAAGTTTATTACAAACGGTCGCATGATATGCGAAAAGAAGTTATTGCTCATGAATTAACCCACTTTGCCTTTTATGATTTTTGCCACGATTTGGGTATAAAGGACGATAAGGCTTTGTGGGAGCTTTCTGAAATTTTTAATGTAATTTTTCTTAATTTGCCGACAATTCAGAAAGTCATAGGCGCGGAGGAGTTTTTGTTCTATCCGGATTTGAAAGATAAGTTGGAAATAATCAGAGAAATTTGGAAAAAAGAACAAAATACTGAAAAATTTATAAAAACAAGTTTAGGATATCTTCAATCTTTGAATTAGAAAATTAATTTTCTATGCCTAAGCTCTAAACATTGCATTAGAATGTGTTGAAGTAAACAAGTTTTGTTTATTGCCTGTTTTATTATATTATTAAAAGTAAAGTTTTTTGGATTTAAACTCGTTCAAAAAGCTCTTTATTTTATTGGATTTATATAAAAAAATGAATAACAACGATATTCAAAAAATTATTGCGGAAAGTGTGTTCGCGCCTTCCGGCGAGAATTGTCAGCCTTGGAAATTCGCAGTAGACGGAAGCAGTATTCATATTTTCAATGTGCCGGAGGCGGATCAATCTCTTTATAATTTTGAGCAGAAAGGTTCTTATGTCGCGCACGGCGCTCTTATTGAAAATATTGTCATTGTCGCTTTGAAGTACGGATACAAAACGAGCGTGAAATTATTTCCCATAAAAGAGGAGACGGATCTTGTCGCCACTTTGACGCTTGACGCGACCAATCCCAGAGAGTTGCCATTGTATCCTTTCATCGCGAAAAGATGCACGAACAGGAAAGATCACGCGCACCAGAAATTGTCAGATGATCAGAAAAAACAATTGATTGAAATAGCAAGAGAGACAGGGCTTGGAGAATTGAAAATTACCGATGAAGAAAATGCACTAAACATTCTCGGCAAAGCGCTGGCGGTGAATGAACAGGTTATGTTTGAAAACAAAAAACTTCATAACTTTTTCTACGAGCACATTATTTGGAAAGAAGAAGATCAGGGCAAAGCGGGAGGATTTTACATCAAGACTCTTGAATTCTTACCTCATCAGCTCAAAGGCGTGAAGCTTTTTAAAAACTGGATTATCTTAAAAATTTTAAACAAGATTGGGAAAGTTTCAAGAATGATCGCCAAAGAAAATTCCGAAAAATACGCCAATTCAGGAGCATTGGCTATCGTCGTCGCGAAAGGGAACACTCGTGAAGATTTTGTAAATGCCGGCCGAGTGGCGGAGAGAATCTGGCTTAAAGCCACTGAATTAGGACTCAGCGTTCATCCTTGCACTGGCACGATTTACCTTACGGAAAGAATAAAAGGCGGGGGCACTGACGCTTTCAGCCAAAGCCATTTGGAAACAATAAAAACCGCTTACTCTCAAATAGAGCGAACTTTCAGAGTTGAAGGCAAAACTATCCCCATGCTTTTCCGCATCGGCTACGCCGACGAACCCTCCGCGCGCTCACTCCGAATGAAGCCGAATATTCTGTTTGCAAATGGGGTAAAATAATGACTTGTTTATTATAAGTGTCGGCTTTATGCTATTCATGAGAATTTATAGGCTATGTCTTTGATTTTAAGGAAAACTAATATATTATTTAAATATAAATAACATGTCTGAAATTATTAAAACTGATTTTAATCAAGACGAACAGATACCGAAAAAGGAAAGAGATTTTAATATTTACGGCAAAGAAAAATTTTCTCAAGAAACAGCAAAAGAACATTTGGAATCATTGATTAATAATTTCAAGGGATATTATTCTTCATTAGGATATAAAGAGGAACCGCCGGTTTTGATAAGTTCAGGAATAGATCCTACGGTCAGATTTATCGGTTCCCATATTAGTGTTTTTAAGCCTTATCTGACTGAAAATCGCGTTCCTTCCCCTGGACTTTTCATGCGGCAGGATTGCGTTAGAACAAGAAATGCAGATAGATTATTAGACGATAGCTATTTCCCAAATTGGGGATCGTATTTTCCAAGTATAGGCGCGATAACTCCACCGAAAAGACTCAACGAGACTTGCGAAGAAACTTTTGATTTTTTTGAAAAAAAATTAGGCATATCGCCTGAAAACTTCTTAATTCGCATAAATTCCAAAGATGTTGATTTAATGGATGTGTGCAAAAAACATTATAAAGACGCAAATTTAGAAGTAGACACTAGAAAACTTGATTACTATAGGCACAAATTGGGAATGGAGGGGGTGTGGGGTAGGAATTTTAATATTGCTTTGAGGGACTCCAATCGGGACAGTTTTTCTGATATAGGAAACATTATTCTCATAGAGAGCGCCGAAAGACAACTGGGTGTGGAAATAGCTCTTGGTTCGACAACAATTTTAAAACAACTGCACGGACTAGACCATGTCCAGGATTGTACTCCTGTTGCGGGATTAAACTTGGAGAGCGAAGCAATTAAGAGAAAGTTTGAAGACTCTATAATAACAAGTACTGTTTTATACCGAGAAGGACTTCGGCCGTTCGGTCAGCATAATCGCAGTAGAATTTTAAAGCAGTATGTGCGATCGTTGAGTTATTTCCGCGCGAAATCAAAATTAGGCATTGGGAGTTTGTCTCAGATTATTTCAGGATTTGAAAAAAGAGAATTTCCTGAATCGACTGAGCGAATTTATGATATTATTGTTGAATCTGTTAAAGCTTATGAAAATGAATTATTTTCGAAAAAAGATTTAACAGACGATGAGAAGAAGATTAAAGATGCACTGAAATCATTAACTTAAAATATGATAATATGACAGATATTAAAAATATCATCAAACCAAAAAAAATTAAAAATGGCGCGCATATTCGCGTGATAGCGCCAGTGCGAAGTCTGAAATTATTGTCTGAAGACATAAAAAATGAAGCCATTGGCCGACTTGAAAAATTTGGCTTTAGATTATCTTTTGGAAAACATGTCGATGAAATAGATGAATTCAATTCATCTTCTATTGAGTCAAGAATTGAAGATTTGCATGAGGCTTATTCTGACAAATCAGTCGATGCGATACTAACGGTTATTGGCGGATATAATTCTAATCAAATGCTTCAGTATATTGATTATGGATTAATTTCTAAAAACCCTAAAATTATCTGCGGCTTCTCCGATGTGACGGCATTGGCAAACGCAATCACCGCTAAAACAGGAATGATTACTTATATAGGTCCGCATTTTTCCAGCTGGGCTATGAAACTTGGCTTTGAATATTCATTAGAAAATTTTACAAAATGTTGTATGAACGATGTTGCCTATGATTTGTCCCCATCAAAAGAGTGGAGCGATGATCCATGGTATTTAAATCAAGAAAAAAGAGTCTTTATTAAAAATGATGGGTACTGGGTTTTGAATCAGGGGTACGCCTTTGGTAGAATTGTTGGCGGCCATACAAGGTGCTTAAACGCTCTGCAGGGTACGCAATATTGGCCAGGGCTTGATGATTCAATTTTAATTCTTGAAGAAGATTCTGAAATAAATCCCCAGCTTTTTGATCGTCAATTGCAATCATTGATTCATCAATCCGATTTTTCAGGTGTCAATGGAATTTTAATCGGGCGTTTTCAGAAAGAGACGAAGATGACGAAAGAATTGTTGTGGAAAATAATAAACACAAAGAAAGAGCTTAAAAACATTCCAATCGTTGCCAACATTGATTTTGGGCACACGACTCCCATTGCCACTATTCCCATAGGCGGAAGTTTGGAAATTTCTTCAACAGGCAGAGATGTTAAAATTAAAATAATTGAACATTAATATAAATGATACCTGATTATTTGCAAAGACAAATTAAAAATGATGACAAAAAATATAAAGATTTAGATCCAGAGTCTTTTTCCTTGCCTAAATACGATCCCAAAACCTACTATCTGGAATTGACTCGAAGTCCATATTTTAAAGCTCTAATAACATTACGCCACTATATAAAAATAATTTCTGATTATTATTTCAGCGTTCAACAGGAAGCTAAAAATGTCGATTTGTTTATGCTTACCCCAAGCATATCATCTCCAATGGGTCCGGGATCGGACTCAGAGGCAATTCCGATTAAATTTGGTCAATTTGATTCAAACTTAGTCGATTCTTCACAGTTTGGATTTGAACCATTGTTATTAAACGATATTGATAAGGTTTATTGTTATCTGCCTTCAATGAGAGGCGAGGATCCGGATAAAAGGCACTTAAATCAATTTTTTCACTGCGAGGCTGAGATCAAGGGTGGCATTAAACAATTAACCCCGATTATTGAAGGGTATATTAAGGTTTTAGCTGAAGCTTTATTGTTTATGCCAAATATTTTAGAAAGATTAAGTTTGAATTTTAAGGAAACTTCTTTAAGTCTAAACAAGATTATTAAATCAAAAAAGTTTCCAGAAATTACATTCAATGAAGCCGTTGAGGCTTTAATTGAAAGTGGCAATAGAAATATGGTTAATTTTACAAAATTTGGCCAAGACATCTTGTCAAAAGGGGAAATTAAATTAGCTGAAATTTTTAATTTTAATATACCGTTTTGGATTAGAAATTATGACCGCGACAGAGTGCCTTTTTATCAAAAGCCAGATCCTAAAAATTCAAATAAAGTAATCAATGCTGATCTCATTTTCCCGCCAATAATAAAAGGTTCTTTTGGGGGTGAGATAGTTGGCTGCGGCCAAAGACAGGATGATCCTATTGAAATAGTAAATTCATTAACTAGACAAAAATTGAGCACTGAGCATTATGAATGGTATATGGATTTGCGAAGACTTCCTGGCTATAAAACAACTTCTGGTTTCGGATTGGGTATCGAAAGATTTATTACTTGGAGTTTGTGTCGTGACGATATAAAGGATGCTATTTTGTACCCAAGACTAAAAAATATTAAAACTTATCCATAACATAAGTTGATGTTATTAAATCTTTTCTGATTATGAATATGAAAAAAAGAAGAATTGAAATAGAGGGGATATTGCAGAAGTTACAGGAGTTTAAGAATGATCCGCGATATGGTGATAGACTTTATGCTATAGAAGAGAACATACGATTCGTGGAGGCGATGAAATCTTTGCCACGCTATGTGTGGTGGCTTTTGACCAGAGCGCCGAAGATTGACGGCGCAAGACTTTTGGAATTAACCGATTTTCCGGTGGAGGAGTGGGATGTGAGTATGCACGGCAGGTTGATGGAGGTTGAGAGAAATAAAAAAATCAAATTGATCAAACCGCTGGTTGATAAGATTTTGGAATTTATCTTTAAGAAAAATAGACCGTTAACCCTCGTCAATCTTGGGGCGGGAGGAATGGAAGTGGACAGGCAAGTCATTTCCGAATTGATTGAAAAGAAATATGATAAACCGATTATTTTCATCGGAGTGGACAAATCGCCAGTGACTAATAAGATAGCAAAAGAAAATCTCAATTCTTTAGGAAAAGGAATTGAGATTTTTGATATTGAAATTCTGACAAAAAACAGGCTTGAAGAGATAGCGAGATTGAATAAAGGCATAGCCGTTATTTTGTGCAAAAATAATATTTTCAATCTTGGCGCTGAATTTCCGCCAAAATATTTTGATTTAGTCTACAATTCTCTCTTTAAGCATCACTTGGTTCAATCGTCCGACAAAGAAAAACTTGATAAGATAATAGAGGAAATCTCAAAAAAATCTTTGGAGTATGATGGTTATAAAGATTGGCCGATAATGACTCTACAGACATTGGCCGGATGGAATTACCCTAATTTTTTGAACGCGGAAATTTTTTCAAATTTGAGGTTTAGACATAAAAAAGATTTGATACTGTCTTCAACAAGCAAAGGAAGAATTTCATTTTATAAAGGAACAGGTTTTTACTTATTGGAATATTTTTAAATTAAAATGATAACGAATCAATTATTAGATTTAATCAAAAATCTGCCTTTTAAAAATCTGGATTTATTGTCTGTTGGGGTTACTATTGCCGCCATAGGCATTCTGGGATTCGTTATTTATTTAAGCGACAAAAAAAGCGTTACAAACAAATCATTTCTTTATTTGGCAATTTCCGCCGCTTTTTGGAGTATTTTTAATTACGCAAGTTATCAATCAAACTCAATATACGCAACACTAATTCTTTTGAGGTTATTAATGTTTTCTGCGGTTTGGTTCGCTTTTTCTCTTTTTCAATTGTTGTATGTTTTCCCTAAAAAAGAGTTTAAATTTCCGGTTTGGTATAAATTTATATTAACCCCGGTTGTCATAGGGGTGCTTGTTTTGACCTTAACTCATTTGGTTTTTAGTAGTATCGTTGGCGAAGTCAAAGCAGGCCAAGTCGCTAGTGTGGCAAAAGGACCAGGAATTATCGCGTTTGCCGTTCTTGTTTTCTTTTTGGTGGGAGGAGGAATTTATAATTTCATCAATAAAGTCATTAAAACAAATAAAATTGAAAGAAAACAATCAATGCTTGTCATGAAAGGAATTATTATTACTTTTACTTTAATAATTTTTCTAAATTTCATTTTACCGGCTTTTTTAAATATTTATATTTTTATTCCATTCGGAGCGTTTTTTGTTTTCCCCTTCGTCGCTTTTACCGGCTATGCGATATACAAGCACAAGCTTTTTAATTTAAGAACAGCTGCGGTGGCAGGATTAACATTCGTACTTTCAATCGTTTCGTTTTCCGAAATTATTTTCGCGCAAGATATTTCCGCGGTCATCTATCGCTCGTCGGTATTTATGATAGTGCTCATCATAAGCTTTTTGATGAACAAATTTGTGCAGACTATCGCCGAACAGAGGGAGCAACTGCAAATTGTAAACGAACAGCAGACCAATCTTTTGAACTTCATCACTCACCAAGTCAAAGGATTTTTCACTAAGTCTAAATACATATTTTCAACCTTGCTTGAGGGGGATTACGGACACCTTGAAGGAAAAATGGAGGTGATTGTCAAAGAAGGATTGAGATCTGATAATGACGGAATTGATATGGTTCAAAATATTTTAAGCGCCGCGAACATCAAGAGAGGAACAATGGCATACAATATGGCGCCGATGGACTTGAAACATCTAATTCTTGATGTCGTCTCGGAACAAAAGAAAAATGCCGAAGCAAAAGGTTTATCGTTTGAAACTGACATAAGAGAAGGGGATTATAATATTTCAGGAGACAGTTTTCAGATTAAAAATGTGATAAAAAATCTGATAGACAATTCAATCAAATACACCCCCGCCGGCAAGATTACCGTATCTTTGTCCAAAACTGACGGCAAGATTTTATTCAGCGTCAAAGACACGGGGGTTGGCCTTACAAAAGAAGACAAAGAAAAACTGTTCACCGAAGGTGGCAAGGGCAAAAATTCCCAGAAAATAAACATTGACAGCACAGGGTTCGGACTGTTCATCGCCAAAAACATCATCGAAGCCCACAAAGGCAAAATCTGGGCGGAGTCGGAAGGGGAAGGCAAGGGAAGCGAGTTTCGGGTGGAGTTGGGGGGATAGATTTGTGATTAAGTATTGATTTTTTAATATATAAATATATTCTTGTCATATGAACAAAATAATCACACGCTTTCCGCCGTCTCCAACTGGTGAAATTCATATTGGAAATATGCGCACCATGCTTTTTAATTATTTATACGCAAGACATTACGAAGGAGAAATTTTTTTGAGATTTGAAGATACAGACAAGGAACGAAGCGATACTAAATACGAACCAATAATTATTGACGCATTACACACTTTAGGTATGGACTTTGATCACGGTCCTTTCCGGCAGTCTGAAAGAACTGTTTTGTATTCTAAGAGGTTGCAAGAACTTCTTGCTTTAGGTGTGGCATATGAAGGAGAAGAATCAATGGATGGTTCCAAAAATAGAGTTATAAGATTTAAGAATCCGAATAAAACTATTACTTTTAATGATAAAGTCAGGGGACAAATCTCAATTGAATCAAATATTTTTGGAGACTTTGTCATTGCTAGAAATATCAATAACCCAATTTATCATTTTGCTGTAGTTGTTGATGATATTGAAATGGGAATTACTCATATTATAAGAGGTGAAGATCATATAACAAGCACTCCGCGCCAAATATTACTCATAGAGGCGCTTGGTGGAAGAATTCCGGTATATGCGCATCTTCCTCTTATTGTTGGCGAGGATAGAAAAAAATTGTCAAAACGCCATGGTGCGGTATCTGTCAGTGCATTTATAAAACAAGGCTACTTGCCAGATGCTATTGTTAATTATCTAGCTTTTCTTGGATGGAATCCGGGAGGAGAGCGTGAAATATATAACCTCAAAGAATTAATACGAGAGTTTACCTTAGAAAAAGTTGGAAAGAGCGCCGCTACATTTAGCTACAGCAAATTGAACGATATGAATTATCATTATATGTTACATTTGCCATTAAGTGACTATAAGCAATATCTAATTAATTTTTTAACTGAGGATATTCGTCAGCATTTCATTAAAAATCCAAATATTGCTGAACGAGTTATAGAAAAGGTAATTAAACAACGCATCAATAAATTTTCTGATGTTGTCATGATGGAAGAAAACGATGAGCTATCTTATTATTTTATACAACCACAAATAGATTCAAAATTGGTAAGATTCAAAGATGACCCGGAAGAAAAAACTAAAGAATTGTTACTGCAATCAAAAATAATATTCGAAAAAATCACGAACAGCGATTGGAATATTAACTTCCTTAAATTAAATTTGTGGGATTGGTCTGCTCAGGTTGGACGAGGAAACATATTACATCCTCTCCGAGTAATTCTATCCGGGAAAAATCAATCCCCAGACCCTTTTACTATCGCATATGTTTTAGGAAAAGAGGAGACATTGAAGCGCATAGATCTTTATTTACTGAAAATAAAATGATATGACAGATAAGTATATTGATACAACTGCCGGTGAATATAAAAATAATTATCCGATACTCAAATTATCTTATCAAGATTCTATTGAAAAATATAAAAAAAATTTACAAGCTGTTATGCGCGATTGCGTATGGTTTATTTATGCATCAGAATCAGACAGGGGAAATATCTTAAATAAATTAGGTATTATTTGCGAATTAGCAGATAATATTAAATCTAAAATCAATTGCTACTATTCTAATTTAAATATTAAACATATTTCCGTAGGAGGTTCTTATCTGTTTAAAGAATACGCAAGCGATATTGACTTCAATATTATAGTTGAAGGTAGCTATTTTTCATATAGGGATATATTTGAAATCGATGATATAAATAAAAAATTACCCGCAAGGATTAAAAAAATATCTTTAATGATATTCGGAGAAGAAGATTTCTTGCGTGATACGAATGTATCTGATGTGATAGAAACCAAAGATTATATTCACACTTCTCTGTGCATGAGAGAAGGTTTAGTTTTTTCCATGAGAAATGTTCTCATATATGGATTCAAACATGTAAAACCATCTACTCTGGATAAAGAAAACCTCTTAATAAGGCTTAAAAGACAGCTGTACCATGCGAGTCTGATGGTGGATGGAAAAGTTGATTTACATAGAGACACTAAGTCAAGATTGTTAAAATCAATAAGCAGAATATCGGAGGCTGTGTTATATTTAGCTACTAGTTTTCCTGAATTAAATCTTTCTCCGCAAAATATTTTAACGAAAGAGAGTGCCTTTTCGCAAATTATTAATGAAGCAGATATTAGATCTTGGCTAAATGAGGCAAATTTCTTACTCCAAAGGTTAATTTAGAAGGCATATTACATTTACTTATAGGGAATAATACAGTATTCTGTTTGTAAGGTATTTATTATGCCCTCATCGTCTAAGGTTAGGACGCTATCTTATAGAGATAGAAATTTAGGTTCAATTCCTAATGGGGGTTCTAGAGTATTTTTATGAATAAGGTGGTAATTTTAAATAGCCCTTGTCTTCCCAAAAAAAGTTACCATTGCGGGAATGCTGTTAGTCAAATAATTTCTGAAATAATATTTTCTTTTTTTTCTAAATTTGATAACACGTCTGAATTTTATTATGTGAATGATTCTTGGAATTTACATGGATTACCTTTTGAAAAAATGTATTGCGATCAGTACGGTATAATTGGAAATTATAAAGAAATCAAAGAATTTGCCGAAAAACATATTCAGTACGCCAAAGAAGAAAAAAGATTTTTCAGTGCCATAAAACAAGATAGTTATGCCATTAATCATTCAGACACCGATGCTGATTTTGTAAGTTATACTGTGGAATTATTCCAGTATCTTTACAAAGGTAATTATATCAAAAAAAATGCAGAAGATTATTTTTTAGATCTTTCAATTGTGTCGACAAATAAAAAGATAAACAATATTGACAATATTAATATATTTCCAAGTCATCATGCGAAAACGATAACTAATGATTCTAGTATGATACATAATAATTATGCTTTAACCAAAAACAGAGTTTTTTCTCCAAGAATAAAGATTGGCAATACAACATGTGTAATTAACCCAATTTTTCAATCTTTTATTTATCCTTTATATATTTCTAAAAAATATAATATTGATTATCCTGTTTTTGCACAGATCAGTTCTTCTGGTCATGGAATGTTGAAATGGCATTATTTACGAAATATTATATCTCATTTATTGTCTCAAAATATTCCGTATAGAAATTTAATCCTGCACGGCAATATACTAGGTAATGATGGCAAAAGAATGAGTAAGTACAGTAATAATATAATTCAGCCATCTGATTTGCACAAAATTCTTCCTGACAAGAGATTTATTCGACATGTGTTGATTAAATCAATTTCTGATAATGATTTGCCACTGCAAACACAGGTGTCTTTTTCGGAATTTAATAAAATAAAAAACAAGTTAAACTTGCTTCAGCAAACAAACTTCAGTGTAGATAATGGGGTAATACTAAGTACGTTTATTAATGAAATTAAAAATAGTTTGAAATTTTTTAAAATCAAGAAATCTTTCGACTTGTTATATTTGTTGATTAGAAAAGTAGAGTTGAGATCTATACATACAGGTATGACAAAAAATGAAACGGAACTTAAAAAAATATGCGAAATATTTTATGGAAATAAAGAGTAAAAACGAAGAATCATTTGGTACAATTCCATTTTGTAAGATAGAAGGTATTTTGAATTATTTACTTATTAAACACAAAAATGGTCACTGGGGTTTCCCGAAAGGTCATGCTGATACGCATGAAAAAAATATTGACACAGCAAAACGAGAGACATTTGAAGAAACAGGTTTAAATGTGGACATAATTAAAAACTGCTCCTTTCAGGAAACATATACATACAATTTTAATCATGAAAATGTTACAAAAACTGTAACATATTATCTTGGAAAAACTAACAATAAGAATGTTAAAATTAATGACACAGACGAAATAGAAGAATATATTTGGGCAGAATATTCTTTTGCGCTATCTCTTTTAGAATTCGCCAGTGTAAAAAAAATTATTTCAAATGCGCATTTGATTTTGTTAGAAAAGAATGATCTTTAAATTTTTTTTATTCTAGCTTAATCAGATAAAAATCTCATCCACTTCATCACTCATCAAGTCAAAGGATTTTTCACTAAATCCAAATATATATTTTCGGCTTTGGTTGAAGGCGATTACGGCCGTCTTGAAGATAAGATGGAAATAGCCGTTAAAGAAGGTCTGAGATCGGACAATGAAGGCATTGATATGGTTCAAAATGTCTTAAGTGCGGCAAGCATAAAAAGCGGACTCATTAAATACAACAAGGCGGACTTGGATTTCAAATCCATTGTCTTGAGCGTGATTTCAGAGCAGGAGAAAAACGCCCAAGATAAAAAACTTTCTCTTGAAACAGATATTGACGAAGGAGATTTTAAAATATCAGGCGATGAATTCCAGCTAAAACATGTGGTAAAAAACCTCATAGATAATTCCATCAAATACACTCCCGCCGGCAAGATTACCGTATCTCTGTCAAAGGTAGACGGCAAGATTTTGTTCGGTGTCAAAGATACCGGGGTAGGGCTTACAAAAGAAGACAAAGAGAGATTATTCACCGAAGGAGGCAAAGGTAAAAATTCTCAAAAGATAAATGTTGAAAGTACAGGGTTCGGTCTCTTTATCGCGAAAAGCATCATTGAAGCCCACAACGGCAAAATCTGGGCGGAGTCCGAAGGGGAAGGCAAGGGTTCGCGGTTCTTTGTGGAGTTGGCGGCGGCGTGAGTATATTTTGATCTTTGATTGTATTATAATCTTACCTTAAATCAATCAATATGATCTTA
>Ga0209541_10013382_pt1 | contig 12545 bp, 13 predicted proteins | sample RifCSPlowO2_01_FD_184027 | JGI IMG/M metagenome (GOLD analysis project Ga0209541, IMG submission 184027) | Groundwater microbial communities from Rifle, Colorado - Rifle CSP2_plank lowO2_0.1 (SPAdes) (version 2) | ecosystem: Environmental > Aquatic > Deep subsurface > Groundwater | place...
TGATTTGATGCAGTTTCATGTTTGGCAGGATGATTTTGCTAAAGAAGATGGCTGGAAAAACACCATTCAAAAGATAACCCGCGCCGGCAAAGTCAAACATTGGGGTATTTCGATTAATGACTACCAGCCTAGTAACTGTTTAAAGACTTTGGACACCGGTTTAATCGACTCGATTCAGCTAATCTTTAACATCTTTCATCAAAAACCGATAGAAAGATTATTTCCTTATGCCAAAGCCCACAACATTGGCCTGATTGCCCGGGTGCCTTTGGATGAGGGTGGACTGACCGGCAAATATACCCCCGAAACCCGCTTTACAGATCCGCTCCACTCGGTCTTTTTCGGCCCGGAAAGATTGAAAGAATTAATTCTGCACACGGACAAGCTAAAAGAGCTTCTAAATGGTGAGGCCAAAACTTTGGCTGAGCTGGCTTTACGCTTTATTTTGTCTTTTGATGCAGTTTCAACGACAATTCCCGGCACCAGGAAAGTGAAATATGCGGAGGCCAATGCGGCCGTGGCTGATGGACGCAAGTTTTCTGACAAGCTTTTGGCAGAACTAAAAAATCATGCCTGGGAGAGAAACTGGTATGTTGATCGGGATCCGGCGATGTCAGGAACTGGCTATCTGGAAGTTTAACCAATGCTGGTAATTGATAGCGATTGGCACAAGAGTAAAGACGCGGTGCGGCAGGCGATTAATGAATCCGGAATAAAACTGGTTGGCATCGGGGTAACAGCTTTTAACCGGATCGGGCCGGCATTGGTTAGTGATAACTTCGAAATTGTCTGTCACAAAACTAGTACAGACTTACCTTATCTAAGAAAAGCAGTCAAAATCACTACCATTGCTGAAAATTGGCCTCAAACTTTGTGGCAAACCCGGATGAACACATTGGCAATTTTAAGCCACCCTGGGGTGCAAAAATATTTTAAAAGTTTGGGCAAGGTTGGCATTTTTGTCTACAAAACCAGCGAGCGAGTGGACGAACTTTGTGATCAAAATGGTTGGCAGTTAATCGGTAATCGTCATGAAATCCGGGACAAGTACGAGCACAAAGGTTTGTTTAGAGAAATTGGTAATAAAATCGGCATGCCGCTGATCGCCGGGCAAACTTTAAAGATTGCTGACCTAGATGAATCGCGATTAGGCCAATTTCAAAAGACGCTGGGAGAGAAACTAGTACTGCAGTTAACCGAACTTAGTAAAGGTGGCGGTGTCGGTACTTTTTTTGTGAACAATGTTAAGGATTTGGCGAGTTTTAAAGCCGTAGTCAAAGAAAAGCAGGAAGAAGACGGCAAAGAATTAATTCATGTTAATGTTACCCGGTTTATTAACGGTATTTCCGGCAGTATTACCGCTTGTGTTACCCATAAAGGCGTTTTAACCGGGCCAGTGCAGACTCAAGTAGTGGATGTGCCGGAGTTGGTATCCGACAGAGGTAGAAGCGGGGTTTTCCGGGGCCATGATTGGAGCTTTGCCCACTACTCGGACAAAATTCAGGATCAGGCGGAAGAACTGGCGGAGAAATTGGGAAGCGTGATGGCTAAAGACGGCTATAAAGGCATTTTTGGCATTGATTTAATCATTGATCAGGAGCGGGATGAAGTTCACCCGGTGGAGTGTAATCCCCGTTACACCGGCGCATTCCCGATTTACAGTTTGTTGCAGCACGAAGCTAACGAAGTGCCTCTGGACGCGTTTCAACTTTTAGAACATTTGGGCATTGATTATGATTTTGATTTTGCCGCAGTCAACCAAAGCTGGAAAACACCAAAACGTGGGGCGCATTTGGTGCTTCACAACCCTGATTTTGACAATTGGGTGAAAGCCACGGGTAATGTGCCGGCCGGTGTCTGGCGCTTGGCCAAAGGCCAACTCGCGTGGCTACGCGAGGGTTGGCAGATGACTGATTTGCAGGCTGATGACGAGTTTATTTTGACTGACGGTTGTCCGGCGCCGGGGGATTTGATCAAACCCCACCTTCGCGTTGGCAAATTGATCTTTAAAAACGGCGTTTTGGACGACAGTCATAACCGCTTAAACGATCTTGCCCGCACAGTAGTTATTGCTGTCAAAGAAAAATTTGCCTTTACCCGCGTTGAGCCGCCGGTAGAAGACTGGACCCTCTCTAGCCAGTTGACAGAGTAAGGTTATAGGTTATAATCCAGCTAAATTTGTAATAATTTACAAAAAGGACAGAAAATGGTTTTAGGCTCAGAATTTTTTAAGGTAAAAGGACAAGATTCAATGGAGGGCTTGCGAAATGCAGGCCAAGAGCTTTTCAATCATCCTTTATACAAGGCTTTTACCGGAATTTATAAAGCATCTGAGAAACTTGCTTTAAAAGCATGGGGAAAGGGTATTTATAACGGTGTTAAGAGATACCCTGACGATCTTTCGGTAGGTGATGTACTTTTCCAGGAAATCAGCATGGGGAGTAATTTAGGCGGGGCGCATAGCGAGGGATTATTAGTTACGTCTTTTACAAGCAACAAAGAACGGAGCACTTTGTTTACTGACACCAAAACTAAACATGATGTTAATTTGACTTTTCCGTTATTTATTGTCTCTCCTCGATTGGAGATAGTTACCGCTGATGGAGAAAAAGAGAAAGTCAAGCTGGAGCCCAGAGACTTTATCATAGGACTAGATGTTTACGATGGAAAAGTATTCCATTTAGGAATTGAGGCAGATGTCGTTCTTGCCAGAGTAGTGGATGTAGATTTGACTGCAGATATGCAGGACTGGTCCAATAATTTTGCCTCAATCGAAAAACGACTTCAAGAAAAGGGGACAATAGTTGATTTAGGCGATTTTAAGAAGGCTCAACAGAAACTAGAGGTAATTTTAGAAAAATTAAAGAGATATGATGGAAAATCTGCTTATGTTGAAAAAGCCTTGGAGCTACTTGGATTAAACAAAAAGAGTCAGGAGAATGGAGTCGAGCCAACATATCCTAACGCTCTGGAAATAAGTAATAAGCTTGAGTCGTCTCCGCTATCAAGCCCAATCCCAGGTACGGGTCGTGTTGGCGACACCTAGAACCCTTAATAAATTTGTAAAAAGGACAGAAAATGACACTCGCACAATTTAAGGAACAATCAGCAATATTCACGAGAGAAAAAATTGACAAACAATTTGCCCTTGATCGGCAGGCGAGCGGTGAAAGAATTATCGCTTTAACAAAAACCAGGGCTGATTTTACTGAAACTCCGATACTTGAAGATTTTTTAGATATTTACAATAGCGCCAAGACATTAGCGCTACCAATGATAGGTCAAGACACCAATCGTTTTGTAGCCATTTATTCTATTCGTGTTGACGGTTTAGGTAAATATCAAGAGTTTGTTGATCAGGGTACCATATTGGAGTTAGCTAATTCAGCAATGTTAAGTACAGTAACAGGACGGGGTGAGGTAGCTACTTACACGCTTGATCCCATTATGCACACGACTGACCCTAATAAGGTTATGTTACTTAAATTGCCTGATTCTATCGGGGTTGCCGGTAATGTTGAAAGCACAAAAGACGTCTCATTAGAGTTTGTGGCAGGGAAAATGGACGGTTTTTATCTTTTGAAAGGTTTAGAAAAGTATGATGAACATGGTGATTTTGGGGTCAGCGTCATTAATGTTATCGACCTTGCCAGAGCGGCCCTTTCTGTTAAATGGATCAAAGAAGTCAGTCAAGCGATTAAAGACTTTAATACTAGTGATGAAGCCCTATTTAGTCTTGAAGATTTTGATAAATTTTCTGGTAGGGCAATAAGAATAGTGGCTGACATAGAAAAACTAGGAGGAGAAATGGAAGAATTAGAAGTAAAAACTGGGGTGAAATTTAAGGAAATCGTACGTCAGTCAGCGGAGTTAATAACGCGGGCAGCTAAAGCTGCTCATGGGAGCGGTTAGATGAGTTGGCGGCAGAAGAAGGACGTTTATAAACGAAGGTTAAAAATTTGTAAAAAGGACAGAAAAATAGACCCGAAAACTTACTGATCGTTTAGAATAGACTTCATGAAGAAAATAAAAGTGGCGGTGGGGATTTCTGGTGGCGTGGATTCGGCTTTAGCCGCGGCCTTACTCAAAGAACAAGATTATGAGGTAACTGGTATTTTTTTGGAATGTTATAACGAGCCGGGGTGCCGGACGGATGACGATAGAAAAGACGCCTTAAAAGTAGCCTTAAAGCTAAAAATTCCTTTTAAAGTACTGGATTTTAAGAGTCAGTACCGGAAAAAAGTGGTCGATTGGTTTTATAAAGAGTACGAGAAGGGAAGAACCCCCAATCCGGATATTGTTTGTAACCAGGAGATAAAGTTTGGCATTTTTTATGACTGGATGGAGAAGAATGGCTTTGATTTCATGGCCACCGGCCATTATGCCCGGGTGAACGAGGGGAAGTTACTAAGATCTACAGACGAGAATAAAGACCAGACTTATTTTCTAGCTTTACTAAAAGAAAAGCAGTTAAAAAAAGTCCTGTTTCCGATTGGCCATTTGACCAAAGATAAAGTCAGGAAAGAAGCCAAGAAGAAAGGTTTGTCGGTATGGGATAAAAAAGATTCAACCGGGATTTGTTTTATCGGCAACGACTATTCTTTCAGTGAGTTTTTAAAAAGAAGAATCAAACCTCACGAGGGGAAGGTGGTGGATCGTGCCGGGAAAGAGGTTGGCACCCATCAGGGAATTGAGTTTTATACCATTGGCCAGAGACATGGGTTTAAGGTTAATCCGCGTTCGACAAGCTCTGCCCCGCTGTTTGTGGTGAGCAAAAACGCCAAGAAGAATCTGTTAACAGTGGGCAGTAAAAAAGACTTGGCTAAAAAAGAGTTTACAGTAGAAAAATGGCAGTGGATCACCAGATCCGGCACCCCACGTGGTGCCGGATTGCAGTTTAGAATTCGTCACCGAGGTGAATTAGTTAAAGGAAAGATAGAAGGTAGAAAAGTGAAACTTAATAAATCAGTTTTTGGGGTGGCGCCGGGACAGGTAGCGGTGGTATACGAAGGTTTTGAATGCTTGGGCGGAGGAGTGATTTCAGCCTAATTGTTTAAAAAGCGCGTCATTATGATATGGAAGAGATCCTTTAACACTTAATCCATACCACATGGCATCAATCATTAGTTCAACTGCTTTTTCGGCAAGGATAAAATTGGGTTGAGGCTTGTCTGAATGATGGTAAAGAAGCTCCGCACCGGCAATTTTTCCTGGAGTGTCATAAATTGTCGGGTTTTCAGGCCTTTTTGGTAGGCGAAGTCCACTGCCTACAACTCTAAGTGGCCAGAAAGTGTCAGTAATATAATCTGCGGCTACGGGAATAATATCCGAGTCTGACTCCACAGTTTTGTCGGCTAACCTTAAGTTGGCTGCTTCGGCTGAAGTTATGATTTTGCCGTTAAAAGTAAATTCGTCTACCACCTGATTTATAGTTTCTGCAGGAATCTTGGCTTTATGTAGTTTTTCTGACAATAAAGCGTTGCCTATCCAGCCGGGGAACAAGACTTTTCCGTTGCGATAATTTGGGTTTCCTAGTTGAAGATCATATTTCGCTCTTTCTTTAACAAATTGCGGAACATCAAGTTGGCATTCAGGTAGCTGATAACTTGCCTGTTGGCCTTGAATGATGCGATGAGCCGGGATCATAAATTCAAAGCCGCCGCCCACTGCTAGCCTTCTGGCGGCAGCCACAAACGGCTTGCTATATGAGTAAATTTTCTCGGAAATCCTTTGGCCTTGTCGTAATAAGGCCTCCATCTCTCCTGCCTCACCATGACTTAATCTTTCAAAGATTGGGCCGAAAACGTTTTTAATATCAATGCCATAAAAAGACACCTTGCTTTCTTCCGGCAGATTGTCAGTAAATATAATTCCGGTAAGGCTGTGATCTTTGGCGATTAAACTTAGATTTTCTTGGAATTGAGACAACCCCTCTAAGGTGAAAAAGCCCCTTTCGGGTTTGTCTGGCTCAGATCTATCATTAAACCAGATGGCGGCTACATTTTCGCCATTATGGGGAAAATCAACTATGGTTATGCCCGGGCTTTTATGATGGAGAACTTCAGCGCCTGAAACATCAAGAGAACGAGTAACGCTATTGCGAAGCTCCGCATTGAGAAATTTAGGCGAGAATTCTGTCCGTTCTGCTGCCATGGCGGAGATTGTAGCATAATATAATTAAATTATGAAGGCTTGGGGGAGCTGGGAGATAAAGGTAATTCATGGTGGCGATAAGTTGTTTCCGAAACGGTTAAGAAAGATTTCGCAGGCGCCGGAAAAATTGTATTACCGAGGTGTTTGGGACAAAAATATTTTTCAAAAAGCGATTGCGGTGGTGGGCAGTCGGAGTATGACTAAATATGGCGAAATGGCGGTGCAAAAACTAGTCCCGGGATTGGTGCGGGCGGGCTACACGATTGTATCGGGGTTTATGTATGGCGTCGACACGGCCGCTCATAAGGCATGTTTAGCCGAAGGCGGGAAAACCGTAGCGGTGTTGGGCGGCGGCTTAAATCGGTTAACGCCGGTTTCCAATGACAAACTTTATAGCGAAGTTTTAGATAAGGGCGGAATAATAATGAGCGAGTACGAGCCGGATGAGGTGGCTCAATTGTGGACTTTTCCTCACCGTAACAAGATTGTGGCCGGGTTATCTCAAGCAGTGCTGGTGATTGAGGCGGGTGAGGGCAGCGGCAGTTTGATTACTGCCAAATTGGGTTTTGACCAGAAAAAACCGGTGTTGGCGGTACCCGGACCAATTACGGCGTCGTTGTCAGCCGGCACGAATTGGCTGATTCGAAACGGCGCGGTGGCAGTGACCAGTGCTAACGATATTTTGGAGGAGTTGGGGGAGGAAATGAAGGCGTCGCCAAAGCAGCTGCCGCTGTCATTAACCGAAATTCAGCGGCAGATTATGGATGAACTGGATAAAGAAAGTTTAAGCGCTGACGAGTTGGTCAGAATCTTAAAATATGACGTGGTTGTAGTCGGCCAGGCGCTAAGCGACTTGGCTTTAAAGGGTCTAATTGAAGAAGCCGGGGACAAGTATATACTGAATATTAAGGATGTTGACTAGGGTTTGGTCGATGGCGAGTAACGGCCTTTCGGCAATAGAAATTGAGGTGGAAGTGAATGTGGCCAATCGCGGTTTTCCCGGTTTTAATATAGTCGGTTTGCCGACTAAAGCGGTGGAAGAAGCCAAAGAACGGGTGCGGACGGCTTTAGTGAATGCCGGAGTGGATTTTCCTCAAAAAAAGATCACGGTGAATCTGGCGCCGGCGGATATTCCTAAAGAAGGTTCGGCCTACGATTTGCCGATGGCTGTCGGCATTTTGGTCGCGGCCGGCGAGATGCCCTTACCTGATAAGAAAAAGTATTTTTACGGCGAGGTGGGGTTGGATGGCCGGTTGCGGCACACCCGGGGCGTGTTTTTGCTGGCCAGTTTAGCCAAAGAAAAAGGGGTGGCTAAAGTGTTTGTGCCAAAACTTAGCGCTAACGAAGCCAGTGTTGTTGACGGCATTAAGGTTTATCCGGTTTCTAGTTTAATCGAACTGGTGCGGCATTTTAATGATGATAAAAAAATTAAGCCTTTGAAAAACTTGGACCGGGGTGAGTTGATTGAAGAAGCGGAAGTGGAGTTTGATTTTAGCGAAGTGGCCGGCCAGGAACAGGCCAAAAGAGCTTTAGAGATTGCCGCGGCCGGCGGGCATAACGTCTTTATGGTCGGACCGCCGGGATCGGGAAAAACCATGCTGTCACGGGCCCTGCCGGGGATTTTGCCGGAATTAACCGAGGGTGAGGCGCTGGAAGTGACTAAGATTTATTCGGTCACCGGCAACATTGAACCGGGTGGCGGCTTGGTGAGGCGGCGGCCGTTTCGTTCACCCCATCACACTAGTTCGCGGATTGGCTTAATCGGCGGCGGCAGTAAACCAATGCCGGGAGAAATTAGTTTGGCGCATCGGGGGGTGTTGTTTTTGGACGAGTTTGCCGAGTATCCGCGCTCAACTTTGGAGGCTTTGCGCCAGCCGTTGGAAGATGGAGTCATCAGCGTTACCCGGGCGGCGGGGACGCTGCAGTTTCCGGCTAAATTTATGCTGATTGCCGCGGCCAATCCTTGCCCCTGCGGCTTTTTAAACCACCCGAAGAAGGCTTGTTCGTGTCTGCCGGGCCAGATATTGCGCTACCAAAAACGCTTGTCCGGCCCGATTTTGGACAGGATTGATATTCACATCAACGTGCCGTTTGTAGAGGTAGAGAAGTTAAGGCTGGAAACGCCGGCAAAAAGCGATACTTCAGTCATGGTGCGCCAGCGGGTGAGATCGGCCAGGCAAATTCAGCAAAAGCGGTTTGCGGGTGAGGTCGTGCCTGCCGGCAGGCAAGGCATCTTTGCCAATGGCGAAATGAAAAACAAGCAGATTAAAAAGTATTGTCAGTTATCGACCGATGCCGAGCGGCTGTTGCAGCAAGCGGCGGATAAATGGCAGTTGTCAGCCCGAAGTTATTTTCGCTTAATAAAAGTCGGTCGAACCATTGCCGATTTGGCCGCCGCAACAGTAATTGATTACAATCACATCGCTGAGGCCCTTCAATATAAGGTGAAAGGATGAAAAAGAAAAAATTGACACTAAGGCAAAGATTGGTCAGGTTGGGTGCCCCGGCGGTGCTGATACCAGGGTTAGTGCTGGCCATGGTTTTGGGCTGGAATGCCAAAGAGTTGTGGCAGATCCGGAATTTTTATGAGAATGAAGCGATATTTCCCAAAAGCGGTTTGGCTGGCGAGGCGATTGACGGTGACAATTTTTACCTTAATAACGATCAAAGTATCCGGCTCATCGGCACGAACGCACCCGATCGGGGAGAGACCGATTTTGAGAAAGCCAAAAACACGCTTAATAGTTTGGTCGGCGGCAAAAAAGTTTATCTTGAATATGACCGTTACCAGGATGATAAATACGGCCGGATTATGGCTTGGGTGTGGGTAAGCTGTGAAACCAAGCCCAATTTTTTGCCGGCTGATTACATGCGGTTGTCATTTAACCGTTCCCGGCCGGGACTTAAGGATAATCCCGATGGATGTAAGCAGGGAAAGTTGGTGAATGAAGCCATGATTAGAGCCGGCTTGGCAGAAGTGGAAACCTACAAAGACCGGGGCGAATTAAAATACGAAGCCAGATTGAGAAACTAGGAGAGTATAATACCTCCACTATGGCGGCCAGAGCAGAATTTTGGAACAATTTGAAGGTGGATTTAGGTAAAACCCCGGTGGCTGTTTTTGATTTTTCTGAAAGAGAAGGTGAAACTGATTTGGCAGTTATCGGCCGGCCGCCTACGGCCAGAGAAATTTATGATTTACAAACGCAGGGAGGTGGAATTTTTGTGGCTTATCTGCCTCAACAGTTTTTCGACCGTTTGGGTCTAAAGCCAATGGCTGAATTTGTCAGCGAAACACCAAGTTTACCGCCAATTTATCGCGCATTAGTGACACAGCAAGACAAAAACATTGCTCCGAGATTTGTGACTTGGCTAGATTTGCAGGAACACAAATATGGCAGTAAAAGTCCGGTGGAAACTGCCCAAGTTTGTCGGGCACTTTTTGAGGTTTTAAATAAATCTCCAAAAATGATAGACGATGAGTTAAATGATGTTTTTTGGCGAACCTTTAGTCTGGACGGAAATGTACCGCTTATTTCCGGATCACCGAGATTACTACAAGATAGACGGGGGCACACAGAATTACTTTTAACGATTGCCAAAGAATTGGGTTTGCCCCAAATCGCCTTTACCGTTGAGACGGCAGACAGGGAAACATTCGGTTCAATGCGGTACGATAAAGCAAGGGCGCTTGCGCAAAAGCAAGGAATTCCTCTTGTTACCGGAAAGCAGATAATGGAATATTCAGCGCAGATATAAAGTTGATGAAACAGGATAAGATGAAAGGATAGACGTACTTGACAGCTTCTGATATAGTAACAAACAGAAATAATTATGTTACTTCCTGAAACAGGCTCACTCGGCACTCAAAAAATAAAGCCGGTTCAATACTCGGAAACCGATGCTCTAGAGAAAGCAATTGATCCGGAACAATTACTGTTTCAACTTCAAGTGATTCAGATAATGGGACTCACCAGTCAGTTTGTAGAACTTCCTGGTGGTCGACTTAAAAAACGTCCCGATTTTAAACTTGGTCAAGGGCACAATAGCGACAAAAAAGAACACAGAAAAGCAATAGTCTCAAATCTTCAATTCAGGCAAGCAGCGGCAAAAGAAGACTTTCGTCAACAAATTGAAGACCATTTTAATGGTGATCTCAATGAAGTCTCTTTAACAGATCCTGTTCAAGAGACTGAAAGTAAACCTATTGGGAGAATGACTGTTTATAATTCTCATGGCGGAATGGAAAAGGGACTTCCTCGTGGTGCTAAGATTAGTTAGTGAAACAGGATAATTGGGTTAAGGGTTTAACAGGACAGAGGGCGGCGGTGAAACTGCTGCAAGATAAGGATTATAAAATTTTAGAAACAAATTTTCGGAGCCGGTTTGGCGAGATTGACGTGGTGGCGGAAAAAGACGACATAGTGGTATTTGTGGAAGTCAAAACCAAAACCGGCGATGCTTTCGGCGAGCCCTGGGAGATGGTCAATCAGCACAAACTTAAGCAAGTCAGAATGATGGGTGAGGCGTTTTTGACTAAAAATGGTTTGACTGACAGGCTTTGCCGGATTGATGTGGTGGGTGTTTGGCTCAACCGCGACGGCGAAGTGGTAAAAATTGAACAATGGGACAATGTTGAATCTTGACTTTTGCCACGGAAAAACTATAAGATTTTGATATGGCAGGGGAAACGGCAGTTGAAACACCAGTAAGTAATTTAAAAACTATCCGTGAAGCTAGTATTAGTCCTAGAGATGTTGATGTTCTGAAACTTTCAGACGGAAAAGGACAAGAGTTTGGGGAATTTGTCAGATTTACTGTAGCTCTTCCGGGTTATCATCCTTCAATCAGTAATCTTTCGTTTATGGTGGCGAGTCATGACGCAGAAAAGTTAGCTAGGCAATATCAATCTGGATCAGGGAAAATAAAGGTTTATACATATTCTGGTAATGATGCAACAAGGCATGTGGCTAGAGTTTTCACCGGTGAGACGGACATGAAGGGTGTTTTCGCCTTACCTTGTCCCGAACCAGTTCAGGGATAGTATTTGACTTCGATTGTTCTCTTGTTATAATACTTTCTTGGCTATGAATTAAAAAGCGACCAGTTTAGTGGGGAGCAAACCCGCCAACTGGCGGGCTTTTTTTCGGTCTCCATAGGCGACCAGGCCAATCGCACCTTGAAAAGTGAAGAGATTCAATTTTATTAGTGCGATAAGCTTGAATTATTTTTTGTCAATTTTAAGAAGTGGTAGAAAGTTTTATTTGAGAGTTTGATCCTGGCTCAGGATAAACGCTGGTGGCGTGCCTAAGGCATGCAAGTCGAATGGGTTCAGACCCATGGCAGACGGGTGAGTAACGCGTAGGAATCTACCTTTTGGTGGGGAATAGCTCGTCGAAAGACGGGGTAATTCCGCATAAGTTCTTTGGAAGAAAGGCCGTAACTGGCCGCCGAAAGAGGAGCCTGCGTCCTATCAGCTTGTTGGTGAGGTAATGGCTCACCAAGGCGATGACGGGTAGGGGGCGTGAGAGCGTGTCCCCCCACAAGGCAACTGAGATACGGTGCCTACATCTACGGATGGCAGCAACTAGGAATCTTGCGCAATGGGCGAAAGCCTGACGCAGCGACGCCGCGTGCGGGATGAAGGCCTTCGGGTCGTAAACCGCTGTGGAGAGGGAAAATAATGATGGTACCTCTCTAGAAAGCACCTGCTAACTACGTGCCAGAAGCCTCGGTGATACGTAGGGTGCAAGCGTTATCCGGATTTACTGGGCGTAAAGAGTATCGTAGGCGGTTTGATAAGTGATTGGTGAAAGCCTCGGGCTTAACCCGGGAATTGCCAGTCATACTGTTAGACTCGAGTGACTTCGGAAAGATTGGAATTCTCGGTGTAGGGGTGAAATCCGTTGATATCGAGAAGAACACCAAGGGCGAAGGCAGATCTTTAGGAGTTTACTGACGCTGATGAACGAAAGCTTGGGGAGCAAAAGGGATTAGAGACCCCTGTAGTCCAAGCCGTAAACGTTGTCCACTAGATGGTTTCGGTTTACCGGAACTGTCGTAAGCTAACGCGTTAAGTGGACCGCCTGGGGAGTACGACCGCAAGGTTAAAACTCAAAGGAATTGACGGGGAAACGCACAACCAGGGGAGCATGTGGTTTAATTCGATACAAAGCGTAAAACCTTACCTGGGTTTGACATTCTGATGATCGGTTGTAGAAATATGACCTTTTCGCAAGAACATCAGTAACAGTTGCTGCATGGCTGTCGTCAGCTCGTACCGTGAGGCGTCGCCTTAAGTGGCGCAACGAGCGCAACCCCCATCGTATGTTGCATATCATACGAGACTGCCTCGCTTTTAGCGGGGAGGAAGGAGGGGATGACGTCAAGTC
>Ga0209541_10013383_pt1 | contig 12542 bp, 9 predicted proteins | sample RifCSPlowO2_01_FD_184027 | JGI IMG/M metagenome (GOLD analysis project Ga0209541, IMG submission 184027) | Groundwater microbial communities from Rifle, Colorado - Rifle CSP2_plank lowO2_0.1 (SPAdes) (version 2) | ecosystem: Environmental > Aquatic > Deep subsurface > Groundwater | place: Rifle...
TGCAAATAGTCATAAACTTTCACAGCATCGGCATTTTCATCATCAACAAACACTGCATCTTTATCTTTAACATTAAGCAGCGTTGCCTGATTTTTAATAAACTCCTTAGCCCCTGCAATATCACCTTCAATCTCATTGCCAACAATCATGATTTTTACTTTTCCATCGTCGTCCTTGAATGCCCCAACCAATGCAGCATAAGGATTTGCTCCGATTTTGTCATTAAATATCACATTCCCAAAATCATAGCCAAACTCAAAGTCTTCAAGGGTTTTTATATTGTGGTCCTGGTTCCTTGGGTTGAATTTGCCTATGTAAACCTTAATGCCCGCCTCATTCTCATTTTCCGTATAGTAGCCAGAAGCCAATTTATTTTTAATATAATTTTTAAATTCAGATTGAACATTGAAAGGCTCAAGATTATCGGCACTGACAAAAACATAAGGCAACCCCATAAACTCTCTGCTTGCAAAATTATTATCATCAGTGCTTTCTTCTATCGAGTTGCCATAATCAACCTGCGCCAAAACCTTGTCATGCTTTTTCAAGCTCAAAATAGCGGTAAAATTATTTACGCTGTTGCCTTTTATGCTTAATGTTCCATTTGCAGATTCCATTGTCCCTGTATTTGTCAATTTGATTTTTACGTTATCAAGGTTTAAGCCACCATTATTATGCACATTGGCTGTAACAAGAACGCTTGTGCTGTTCAACGGGCTGAATGAAATTCCTTTTTCTTCAACAGACAAATCTGCCTTATAGCTGTTATTGTCCAAAAGCAGGATTAAATTGCTTGAATTAAACCACAATAAATCCAAAGCCTTATTTTTATCGATATCAACTGCAATCGGCACTTTTTTCGCAACACCTGAAAAATTATAAATGACAGTTCCGTCAAGATTGTAGATTCTTCTTTTCAATATAAGCTCAAGCTCATTATCATTGTCCATATCAGCCAATGTTACAGATTGAGGGGTGCTGCTGTCTTCGATGAACTCAACCTTGTTTGACGCAATCTCATTGCCATTCCTGTCAAAAAACTTGATAAATGTGCCGTAAGGAGAGTAATAAGTACCTTCAACATAAATCCCGATGTCATCAAAGCCGTCCCTGTTATAATCATAAACAAACAAGTCAGAGCCAAAGCCAAGGCAGTGCCTGTTGTCGTTTAAATAACAATAAAAATCTCCAAAATCAAATAATCTGGAAAAAACAATCTTTCCATTAACGTTGAATAACGACAGATTTATATTGGTTTCGTAGCTTACGCCTGCAACGTAGTCCCTCTTGTAAGCAACTGCAATTTCGTAATTTCCTGCCTTATCCAAATTGACAAACTTCAATCCAAGAAATGCAGGCTCATTCTGAAATATAGCATTTAAAGTCCCAACATCAACATTTAATGCAATATTTTTGTTGGAGTCAACAACAACAAGATTATCATTAAACCAAAATAATGCATCTAAATCAGCATCTCTGTCAAAATCAACAAAAGATGGAGCGATATTTACTTTGCTCCCGTAAACATTATCAGCAGCGTCGCTTATATTGATATTTAACCCATCATCATTCTGGCTAGTAGCATTTATTTGGTAGGAATGCACAATGCCATTAAAATCTCTGAAAATGCACTCTTTTGAATTATCTTTGTCAAAATCCAAGCATCTAATATCTTGAAATCCATTTTGCGAGCTTATATCAAAGCTTGTCTCAATCTTGAAGCTGCTTCCATTAAACTCAAAGATTGTAAAATTGTCTTTGTCGCTGTTGTTAATGACAGCTATTATTTCAATAAAAGCATCATTATCCATATTTTCAATGTCAAACTGCCCTCTCAAATTTCCTACTTGTTTTTGTGCAATAAGGGCAAGGCTTTTATTAAGCACAATTAAAGAATTGTTGGAAAATACAACAATTTCGTTTTGTCCATTATTATCAATGTCAGCTATCATAGGCTGGAATTCAGTTCCATAAGAATTATACAATATGCTGTTTATTGCAGATTTTGAAAAATAACCATTGCCAGATGCAATTCCATAAGAAAGCCTATTTTTGTTAAAATCTGTCCATTCGCTATTTCTGCCCAAAGTAAGAGCGGTGTCAGATTTCGGTAAAGATTTTGTATCACCTTCAAATGCTATAACAGAGCATTTCCAAACATCATTTTCATTTAAGGCGGATATGGGGATGTTATTAATTGTTAAACATAAAGTTGAGTTAATACATTGAATTTCTTCACTGCTATATAATTTATTATTTTTATACCAGCTAACATTTGCAGAGATTATTTTGTTATTTGCATTAATTTTCCATTGGCAACTTAAGGAGTCTTCAACAGAAGGATTCTCAGGCTTTATTAAAACATCAGAAACTTTTACAGCTCCGGTGTCATCAATAAATAACTTCATCATGCTATTCTTTGCCCATACTAAATCAAGATGATTGTTGCCATCTACATCAACTGGAATAACAAAATTAGAGCTTAAATCATGTGAAAAAATAGCAGTTCCATTAGCGTATATCTTATTTTCAGTTACAATCTCCTTGATTCCATCATTATTCATATCTGCAATAATTGCTGTTTTAACTGTATCTGTAGATGGTGATAACTCTAAATCCAGAATAGCATTACCAGAATAGTTATAGCAGTTTATTGTCATATTTTTAAAGCTGCCACTACGCTTTTTGTCCTTGATAAAACAAATTTCATCAACCCCATTTTTATCAGAATCCAGAACAAATGGGTTTGTGCCTTCCCACTTATAGTCCACAGAGCTTCCTTCATTGCAGTTATCTCCAATTTCGCACTTTGAAAACAATTTTGTTCCATTGTGAGCATATACAAATAACTCAGTAAACCAGTCATTTCTATACCATTGTGTATAAGAATCATCATAAAACACGCTGGCTGCAATCTCTAATTTATTGTCATTATTCAAGTCAACCAAAACAGGCTGCCCTTTTAATATGAATGTTGACCAGTGCCCTAAAGCGCTTGTGAACATATTATCAACAATCCAGTCAATTTTTCTTTCATTTAAATCAAAAGCCAAAAATCCATAGCCGCCGCCGCTGTCATTATTAAACCAAAAGACCGCTTCAGGATTGCCGTCATTGTCTATGTCGCCGATTGCAGGAACTGTCTGCCTGGTTTCATTATATATAGAAGTAGTATAATTCTCGTCAGTTTTTGAGTCTATATTTATTATATGTATATAACTAAGTTTATCCTTAAAAATACAAGAATTGGAACCGTTAAGATTTAAACATTTTATTCCGCCGAAATCGGCGTCATTGCTTAGAGTTATGTTGAATTTTTGTTGTAAAGTTGAATTATTTAGTTTATATGCAAAAAAGTAATTTTTGTCATTAATTCTTGAATTAAAAATAAGATTGTTGTTAAAAATAGTTGGCTGTCCTAAAGTGGTTCCAGTGAATTTTTCATCTATCAAATTTAATTCGTAATCAAAAACTTTTAGAAAATCATTGGAAAAGATAATAAGTTCATTATAGCCATCATTATTGATGTCGTTAACTAATGGCTGAAAATCCATTCCGTAAAGCCCGTTTGAAAAATTTGCTGTAGCCAGCGGAAAATATCCCGTTCCGTTTGCGCTGCCTGTGTTCCTCAAATCATTCTGGAAAGTCTGCCAGGAAGCATTTGCATTAATAATTGATAGAATGAAAATTATGGCAAATAAGTAAAATCTCATCTTCCACCCCTTTTTAAAGTTGAAGTTTCAGAATTACTATTTAAGGTTTATTGCTATTATTCAACTTGGATATAATTTTCTTCTTGAGTTCAAAAAGACTTATAGTTTTGCCTTCTTTGATTTCTTTTTGAGATTGCTTGATGTTTGCTTTTGCCTCTTTAGAAAGTTCCATAAAATCTTCAACTTTATTTTTAATCATTTAATCCAATACCAATCCGCATTTCCTGCAGTAGAACTCCTCATTTGCGTATTCAATGTCCTTGCTGCCGCAGTCAGAGCACTGCCTAATCAAGTCTTCACTCTTGACGGTTTCCAGACTCCTGACATTTCCTGAATAAGCCATTTATTACCCCCAAATTATATACTCGAGAACGAGTTTATACCCTTTATAAAGGTTTCGGAATTGAAAATTCCGAATACCCCAAAAATCAAAGATTTTTGATGGTTTCGTTTTTGGAAATGGAATTAGAAAATTGAATTGCACTTAACTTATTTATCCACATTAAATACATTTGAAAAAATATCCGCATCATACGCCCATGGGAATGTAACTCTCCCCTATCTACGCTGCAGCATGTGCAGAACTCCGGGCTTCGGACTTGGAGGGGGATACGGCAATTTGAAGAATTCACCCTTTTTCATTGATTCGTAGGATGCGGACAGGTTTAGCAAATTAAAAAGGTTTCCTGCAAAGGCAATGGGCTCCGCAGGATGCGACTCATTACAAACCTCATTTGCCATTTCTACAGGGAGTTCAATTTCGTCAAAGTCAAAAACTGAATATGAAACCCTAACATCCTTTGAAATCTCCCGCCCATAATGGATTACAGCCCTGCCCTTGCCGTTTTTTGCAAGAAGCTCGACGACATCATAACCCCCATTATTTAAGATATACATTTTTTCTGCAGTACTTTCAGGGGTTTTTATATCAATATTCTTTACTTTGGTGTTGTAAACTCTCAAGTTATACTTTGAGCCTATATAATCCCTGGGAGGCGGAAATCTTATAGTGACTTCAAAATTCGCAATCATATTTTCTATGCCATATGCGTGCAGATGATGCCCTTCCTTCAAGAAGTCGTCGCATCTTGCATCAAAGATGGAATGTGGCTTGGTTGCAAGCTGATTCTGGTTTGGGTACGGTACTGTAGTGCAGGCTGTTGCCGAAAAGCATGCAAAAACCAATGCTGTCAGGCTTTTGTACATGTCTTATCCCACCACGCTCACGCTTTCCTGCTTCTGAACTCTTATGACATTCTCCACAAAGCTTTCAATTTTGCTTTCATGTGAAACAATAATAACCTGCTTCATGCTCAGCTGCTCGAGAACATCCCTTACTTTGTCAAGCTGCTCTGTGGAAAAGCCGTCAGTAGGCTCGTCAAGCATTATTATGTCCTTTGTCTTTATGCCTGCAACAATGTCGTTTATGACCTTGTTCAGCGCCAATCTGTATGACAATGCAACGGATGTTTTCTCTCCGCCGCTCAAATTCTCGATGTAAGTCTCGTAGCCATCCTGCTCGATTACCGGAGTGAACTCTTCGTCAACCCTCACATTCATTGCCTCGTCCTCAAGCAGAATGTCAAACCAGTTCTTGAACAGCTCGTTAAACTGCGAGTGTATGTTAACCATCACATGCTTTTCCATTGTTGACATCAAATTGGCAAACAATTCATCAATCCAGTTGCTTAATTGCGAGATATAGCTTAATTTTTCCTTTGCCTTCTGCTTTTCATTTAGCTCCTTTTCTATATTCAAAATGAATCTTTTTATTGAATCTTTCTCAACGTCATACTTTCCCTTCTCAAGCTCCAAAAACCTTTCCTGAGGCAGCAGCTCATCAATTTCCTTCTTAACAATCTTGTATTTTTCCTCTGTCTCGGAATATTTTTCAATTTTTGAATGCAATTCCGATTTTTTTGAGTTCAGCAAGCCAATTTCCTTTTTTATCATTTCCTTCAGCCTGTGCTTTTCCTCTCTCAAGCTGGTTTTCTCATTCAGGTTGTCAAATTTTATCTTCAAAACATTAAAATGGCTCTGCTCCTTCATTAACGAGTCGCGCTCTTTTTTCAGCTGAAGCCTTATTTTTTCAAGATTTGACTCCCCCTCTTTGCAGCTTTGTATTTGCTCAACTAATTCATTGTATTTCGCGCTTTCCCTCAGATGAATGCCGTGCTTGTGGCTTTCATCAACCTTCTGCTCGCACACCGGGCATATCTCCAGGGATTCCATCTTCCTTATCGTGTCATTGCAGTGCTCTATTTTTACCTCAATCTCTTTTATATTCTTTATGGCATTCTTGTAATTTTGCTCCGCCTCATTTATCTCGTTTTCCTTTTCACCGATTTTTTTTGTTATCAGGCTTAAATCTTCCAAACTCCTGCCTTGGACATCATTTTTGATACCTTCAATCTGGGACTCAAGCCTTCTTATTTCCTCGTTTAGCCTGTTATTCTGCTCTATTCTGTGGCTAAGGTTTGCTTCTGCAACGCTTAACTCCTTTCTTAAGGAATTCAGCTCATTGATGTCTTTTTCAATGCCTTCTATTGATGCCTTTTTTTGGCGTATAAGCTTCTTCACTTCCTCGATTTTAGGCAGCATGTTTGTTATTTTGTCATCAATATCAATGATTTCCAGCTTCCTTTCTCCAAGCTCTTTCTTCTTGTAGTCAAAGTCAATGATAAACCCCTCAAGATGCTTTTTCTTCTCCCTCAACGAGGATGTTATAATTTTCGAATTATCCTTTGCCCTTTTGTACCTGTCTATGTTGAAAACCTTCCGCAAAGTCTCAAGCCTTGTATCCTTGTCGTCATAAAGAATCTGCTTCATGGCTTCCTGCGGAGTGTAAACAGTGTAGCGGTAAATCAAGTCCTTGCCCTTCTTTATCAAATCCTTCGGATATCCCAATAACTCAAGCACAATCGCCCTCAGCTCTTCAGTTGTGCCTTCTTTTTTTAAGCCGTTAACAACGACATAGCCGGCTTCCTGCTTTATGTCCTCGTTGCTTCTTTTCAGGGCTCTTTTTATTATTATGTCCTTGGCATCAATCTGCATTCTTAATTCAACATAGCCTTCCTTTTTTCCGTGCCTAAGCAAAGTGTATGCTGGCAGTTCTCCCTTCTTTGCTCCAAAGATTGCAAACTCAACCGCAAGAAGTATTGTTGATTTCCCGGAGCCGATGTCGCCAGCCAGAAGAACAGAGCCTGAAGGAAAATTTATCTCTGCGCTTTCATAGCTTCTGATGTTGTATAACTTGATGGATTTAAGGAGCATAAGCTGAGTAATGATTGAAGTTATTTAAAAGTTGTTGTGGAAAATTTAGTAGATTATTACAAATAAAATATTTTTACTACTATTAAAATAGTACAAATGATAAAATTTAAATAACATTGTAGATTTATCGACCTAATGGACCTAGACCTTGAAATGGTGGCAAGAGAAGTGCTGGGAAAGACAACTTATATGGGCATTCCTGCTAAAAATCAATTAGCCTTATTCAAACTGCTGCTGGACAAGGTTGGCAACTTTGTCGGCAATAAGGATATTGCAGCCAAGCTCAAGGAAATTGGGGTTTTTTCTGGTGAGATGGACTCTGATGTTGCGCGCAGGCAGGTTCTGAAGGCTGTAAAAATACTTGAGCAGAAACTTCAGATATATGCTTCAGGAAGGGACAGCAAGCCCCAGTACTGCTATATACTGGAAAAAGGGCAGGGCGGCAGTGCCGTAAGATTGATATCTGCATCCGAAGCAACGGCAAATTATGCAATACAGCCAGTTACATTCGGGATTCCCCACGGAATGGTTAAATTATCACAACATTACTCTGCTTCGACTGGAAAATCAATGGACGAAATAGTCTATGAAGCGCTTAAAATGATGATTTTAAGCAACCAAAATTACCTGCAGGATATGAAAAAGAAAAAAAAATACCTATCCGCTTGGTTATAAAAGTATCGGCGGGATGTACCTAGACGATTTGAAAAGGGTGCCAAAAAAGAAATAATATTTTATTGGAAATTGTCGGTATAATACCTCGGACTTTAGTCCGACAATTTTCAATCCCGCAAATTCGCCTATATTTGTGAGGGCGAAATACTGCGAGGCTTTAGCCCGCAGATAAGCCCGAGCGGCGAATTTGCGTTATTTCAGCTTCTTCTTCAAATTCTCAATGACAGTTACAGGAGTCGGGTCAACCCTGTTTGCCAAGGCAAGATAGTAAGAAGCAAAGTCGCCATAGTAAACTCCTGAAAAAATCCTTGAGAGCAGATGCTCACCTCTTGTAAAAACCTCTTCAACATCAACCCTGCTTGAGATAATTTCCTTTGTTATGTCCATCCTTTTCTTTACCCTTTCATTGTCATTTTTGTCCCTTATGAAAATTGCAACAAAATCATTTTTGTTAATGCTCTGGTAGCCAGCTATCTCATTGTGGTTCATCTCTGAAAATGCATGGTAAAAGGCAGCAGCCTTGCTGTTTTCATTAAACTGAGTTTTCCACCTGTAGGCAACTGCTCCTAATAATTCAGAGGCGTAAATTATTGGCGTTCTTAATCCAATTTTTTTAGCAATCCTTTCTCCGACTGCCTTGAATTCATCTGTTTTGGACAGAATATCGAGCATTTCCTCGATTTCCTTGCCCTTCACATCAACAATTCCTGAATTGGCCAAAACCCCCAAAACTGGAAAGAATGTATAGCCCAATGCCGCCCTTGGCTGCAAACCACTTGGAATCTTAATGACTTTCTTAGCCATTACTGCAAGCTGCCCGCCTGATGTAACTGCAACAATCTTTGCCTTTTTTCTTTGCGCATCTTCAAAAGCCGACAACGTCTCTTCTGTGTTGCCTGAGTATGAAACAGCAAAAACCAATGTGTTTTCATCAATAAAATTAGGGACTTTATAGTCTCTAATGACAAAAACAGGCACTTTTGAATCGTGCGTGTAAATCTTCAGTAAATCTCCGCCGACAGCGGAGCCGCCCATTCCAGCCACAACAATCTTGTCAACTTTTCCGGAAACAGTCATTCCCTTGGGCAGCTCTAGTGCTGTCCTGCACTGCAAAGGGAAATCCTCAATGACTTTGAGCATGTTGGAATTGTCGGTTGGCATTTTAGTCAGAATAATTGATAATTGTATAAAAAGATTTGGGTTGAGTGGGAAACCTGTTAGGTTAAGCCTGACAACCTATAATAAGGGACACCATACTCGCACTTACCATTCTTTATGTAGTGAACCGCGCCCTTGAATTCAAATTCACACCCATTTTGCGTATGAGTCCTGCACAGTTCACTTATTATAGAGCTTATCCTGTTTTTTGTGAAACCTTCAGATATCTTTGCTTTTTTGTCTATTTCTTTGCTTCTCTTCTTTGCATCCTTATAAACATCCCCAAAAAGAAAATAAGAATAACCATTCCAATTTTCGAGATGCTTTAGTAGTATTCCTGATAATCCAGCAAGCTGTTTTTGCCTTATTGTAATACTGGTGTGATCTTTTGATTTTGATGATATTTTGTATTTATCTTTCAAATTAGAAATTCCTTTAAGTGCCACTTGATAGGGTATCAATTTGTTGTATCCTTCTTTGTGCTTTTCTTCCAATTCCATAAATTTTTCAGCTACTTCCTTGTCCAGCGACATTTTGCATTTGGTATTTTAATTATCTTTTAAATTTAACTATGCTGAGGTTGTCAAATATCTTCCAATACTTTTATAAACCACCAAAAATTCCAAATCTTTGTAAGAGATGTTGGTAGTTGCTTACCAGAATCTTACTTTGACAGATTGAATGGAAGCTTAAAATGGGAATGTACCAATACATTAGAGAGGCTTGGAACAAGCCGAAAGAAGGGCTTGGGCAGCTATGGCAGCAGCGTCTCATAAAATGGCGCCAGGAGCCAGCAACTATAAGGATTGAAAGGCCCACAAGGCTTGATAGCGCTCGTTCTTTGGGTTATAAGGCAAAGCAAGGCTATGTTATGGTAAGGCAGCGCGTTAACAGGGGAGGCAGGCAGCGCCCAAAAATAAGGCATCCCAGGCGTCCAAAAGCAATGTCCAGAAGGAAAGACTTAACAATGAATTACCAGACAGTTGCTGAGCAAAGGGCAGCCAAAAAATATCCAAATTGCGAAGTGCTAAACAGCTACTATGTAGGGCAGGATGGCTTGCATTACTGGTATGAGGTTGTTCTTGTTGACAAATCCCATCCGCAGATTCTTGCAGACCCCAGAATAAGCTGGATTGCAGAGCCGCAACACAAAGGAAGAGTTTACAGGGGGCTGACAAGCGCCGGCAAAAGAGGAAGGGGCTTAATGGGCAAAGGCAAGGGCTACGAGAAAGTAAGGCCTAGCTTAAGGGCGCATGACAGGCAGGGGAATTGAGATAGCAACTTCTTTATTTTTTCTCGCAAGTAATATTCCGTATGTGTAACTATCCGCCAAAGCTTCCCACCCTGCGACATTCTGATTTGGACCAACTCCAACAGTTCCAAATCTTCTATCCCTAAATTGTGATTCTATAAAAACTCTAACACTTGATGCAGTACCTTGAGTTCCATTTGAAATTGCCCTGACTTTGTAATCATCCAAGACAAGCTCATCTAACTCAGGAAATCTTCCTCTCAAGGCTTTCCTCAATGCTATGTCCATGGCATTTACAGGCCCATCTCCATACGCCTTTGATGGACGAATTCTTGAATCATTGACAGTTAAATGAAGCACAGCGTAATTTTCTTCTCTACCGCCACTATCTCGTTTGGTAACCACATTTAAACCATTGAGTGTAAATACATCTACAGGTTCGCCCATGATTCTCCTTATAAGTAATTCGAGAGAAGCGTCAGCACCTTCATATACATAACCTACACTTTCCCTACTCTTAATAGTTGAGATCATTTCATTAATTTTTGGATGGTCGTCAGGCATTCCATAGTGCCTTAGTAAATAAATTATATTAGCCCTGCCTCCGTAATCAGACATAACAATTCTTCTCTCATTCCCAAAAGTTTCCGGCTCTATTCCTTCATATAATCCTGCATTTCGATTAACAGCAGAAACATGACCCCCTCCTTTGTGTGAAAATGCAGTACCGCCAAAAAATGGTTTGGTGGTAACAGGCTCGAGATTGGCTCTATCATAAGCCTCTATAGAAGTGCTGGTTAAATCTTGAAGCCTTGAATTTAAATTTTCATTAAACGTATAACCTTGAAGATACAAGTTTGCTATCGCCATCAGCACGTCGTCATTTCCTACCCGCTCCCCAAAACCATTCATCGTGCCCTGCACCATTCGAGCACCCGCCTTTACAGCTGCAAGAGTGTTCGCTTGAGCTAAACCCCTGTCATTATGGGTGTGAATTCCAAGTTCCACTCCTGTTCCCTTTAACTCATGTTTTACATGGTGAACTATTTTATAAACCTCAAATGGGGTTGACCATCCATTCGTGTCGCACAAAACAATAAAATCCGCTCCTCCGTCCAAAGCAGCTTCGAGTGTCTTAAGTGCATAGTGAGAATTCTCCTTAAAACCTCTAAAAAAATGCTCCGCATCATAAATTACTTCTTTGCCTTCTTTTGCTAAATAAGCAACCGACTTTTTAATCATCCTCAAATTAGTCCGCCTATCAGTCCGGAGCGCATATTTCACATGTGATACAGAACTCTTTCCAAATATTGTTACTGTGGGTGTTTCTGCTTCAAGAAGCTTCCTTATCAGCCCATCACCACTTGGGTCTTTTGAGTGTTGTGGCCTGCATGTTGAACCGAATGCAGCTATCCTTGCATTTCTATAGTTGTTATTTCTCGCTTGCTTAAAGAAATCATCGTCTTTAGGATTCGCCCCAGCATACCCTCCTTCAATATAATCCACGCCCAACTCAGCTAACCTTCTTGCAATATAGAGCTTATCCTCAACAGACCACGAAATTAGTTTTGACTGGTTTCCATCTCTAAGTGTAGTATCATATATCAAAACTGCTGGTCCTGAACCTAGTACGACATTTCCTAAATACTGTTCATGCAATTTTAACTGTTTGCTTTCCATATTAAACACCTTAGAATATTCCGAACTCAAGCACTTGCCAAGCCCCTCAGAATATTCAGCTTGGGGCTTATTAAATAATGATAATGACAGCTATAATAGAAGCGATTGCAATGTTCCGTATATTTTGTGCTATCATAAACCAAAGGTAAACAAGGCTCTTTTTAAACCTTTTGGTTTTTGTGGTTTTTTGTTGTTAATTTATGTATTATGATTTTCCATTGGCGAATAAAAATAATTCAAAAATCCAGCGACCCATGCGCCTTCTTAACAATAATGGGTGCCCCGCAATAACTGCATAAAGGCAAAGAAGCGGAAGCGGATTACTTCAATCACTAGTGCTTCAAGAAGTCGCTCTCGTTTTTTTATTTTGATTTTTTAATTGAATATTTTTATAATGTTGTGATTTTAATTATTTTCATTTCCCGCAAAATTTATATACTCCCTACTGCAAGGTAGTGTTATGATGGAATTAGAGTGCCGCAAATGCGGCTTTAAATTCAGAAAGGAAAAAACACCGCCAAGATGCCCCTATTGCTCCAAGGAGGGCTCTGTAGGCTTGCTCAAGACATCCCAAGATTTGCTGGACGAAACCCTTGGCGAAACCTGAGTCATTTACAAAGAAAAAGAGCAGGCTAGTTCTGATTCTCTTTATTGTCGTCATCCTTCTTACCTTTAATCAGCCTAATTATTGGCTTTCTGCCGTAGCGGAATACTATAATTAGGACAATTGCAATCAGAATAGCAGGCGCCAATAACGGGTTTTTTGCAAGCAATCCGTCAGCGCCGACCAA
>Ga0209541_10013384_pt1 | contig 12542 bp, 11 predicted proteins | sample RifCSPlowO2_01_FD_184027 | JGI IMG/M metagenome (GOLD analysis project Ga0209541, IMG submission 184027) | Groundwater microbial communities from Rifle, Colorado - Rifle CSP2_plank lowO2_0.1 (SPAdes) (version 2) | ecosystem: Environmental > Aquatic > Deep subsurface > Groundwater | place...
CCACTGACCATCAAAAATGAGCTGTTCTTTCTTGGTCATCTGGTTGAGCTCCCACAACGTTGCAGAAATGTCGCAGACAATTTCGATAGCGGGTTGATAATATTCATAGACTTCTGCCGGCGTAAAATCAATATGGATGATGGTCTTGTCTTTTTTTGGATTCCAACCTTCGGGTCCATGTTCTGCAACGTCATAACCGATACTGATAATCAGATCTGCATGTTCAAAGACAATTCTTGAATAATCGCCCTTCAGTCCGACGGAAAATAAGGAGTAGGGTTCACGATCGCTCACTGCCCCTTTACCCATAAAAGTGGAAATAACAGGAATGCGGGTTTGCTGGACAAATTCTCGCAAATGTTTGGAAGCGAGTTTTCGAATTGCCCCATTGCCTGCGAGAATCAACGGTTTTTTTGCCTGCTTGAGCAGCGCAAGGGCATCCTGTATTGCTTTGTAATCCGGTGCAGATCTTCGCACCCGTTGTGCAGGGATAGGAATAGCATGCTCTGCTGAAACATCCAGTTTTGCTATATTTTCGGGAAGTTCAAAATGCGTTGCTCCGGGTTTTTCCATCTCTGCAAGTTTGAATGCCTTTCTTACCACTTCAGGAATGATTTTGGGTGCATTGATGGTGGTGTTCCATTTAGTGATGGGTTTGAACATGCTGACAATATCCAGAAGTTGATGGCTTTCTTTATGGAGCCGGTGGGAGTCTCCTTGGCCGGTTATTGCTACTAAGGGGCTCTTGTCAAGGTGGGCATCAGCGATTCCTGTGATGAGATTGGTTGCTCCTGGCCCCAAAGTGGAGAGGCAGACACCTGCTTTGCCCGTGAGTCTTCCATACACATCAGCCATGAAGGCAGCACCTTGTTCGTGTCTCGTTGGGATGAATTTAATGGATGAGTTTTCTAAGGAGAACAAGAGGTCTTCATTTTCTTCGCCAGGAAGACCAAAGATGTATTTGACGCCCTCGTTTTCAAGGCATGCAACGATTAAATCAGAAGCTTTCATGCACAACAGGACAGGGGCGATGATTATAAAGATTGTTGTGAAGGATTGGGGTCGTGGATTATGTTGCTAGCATTTAGAGCTAGTATTTAGAGTATCTCTTTTTCATAGAGGTAGAGAAGGATCATGATCGCAATGACCGTTAAAAAGATAAGAATCCAGAACGGATCAAAAGGAAGAAGATAATTTACAAGATCACGAACAGTGTTATAAACTAATATTGAAATAATAAAAATGATAAGCAGACTAAACACTACCGGATGCTCACGATTGAGTCTCGATAGATCTCTCAATCCCATAAAAAATCGCCTAAACTTTGCCCAGGAGTTTTAGAGATAACAGAACGATTAAGAGAAAGAACAGTGCACCAATCCAAAACCCTACGTCGAATTTCATGAATTATACTTTCTTCATCAAACTTTATAAAGTTTTCTTGCATTTTTTCTTCTTTATAAATAACAAAACAGCAGAAACTATATAAAGCCTTAAACAACCCGATAAGACTTATCGACTTACCTTATATCTCGACGTACATCCTATCTCATGGAAGGTGTTCAGCTATGAAAGTATTCGTCAAAAAAGGCGATATTGAAAAACAAGCAGCACACGTGCTGGTTATTCCCCTCTTCTCAGACATTCAAAATAGCGACGAAGACTTAGGAAAAGTTGATAATATTCTCGGACGGGCAATCAGTCAGGCGCTTGAAGATAATGCATACCTCTCCAAAGAAGGGAGTATCAGTATGTTCTTCACGAACAAACGCTTGAGAGCAGACCGTGTACTCCTCGCAGGCCTGGGAAAAAGTGCAGAGTTGACCACTGAAAAAATCCGCAAGCTCGGAGGAAGCATTGCACGGCATCTCACTGGAAAAAATGCAAAAGATGTTGCAGTGCTTGGCTTTGGTCTCGGCCTCAAAAATATTCCTCTTGACCGCGCAACGCAAGCCCTTGTTGAAGGATTCCTCTTAGGAAACTACACGTTTGACACCTATAAAACCAAAAAAGACGACGATAACGAAAAAAACGATAAAAAAGACGACAACGAAAAAACCCATCAGAGCAAAATTGAAAGTCTTCAGCTGATTCCTCAAAATGAATTTGACACGGACCGAATGCAGGACGGTGCAGATCTTGCTGTGGTTCTTTCGGAAAACGTACTCATGGTCAGAGAATTGATTAACAAGCCTGCCAACATTGTAACGCCAGAGTACATGGCCAAGTTTGCGAAAGACCTGTCAAGAAATACCAAGATTAAATGCAAAATTCTGAATCTCAGCGAGATTAAAAAAGAAAAAATGGGCATGATCCTTGCCGTTGCGCAGGGAAGCAAGAACGAACCAACCCTCGTCAAACTTGAATATTACGGCGCTCGGGGGAAACCCACCTATGCGATTGTTGGAAAAGGCGTCTGCTTTGATACCGGAGGCGTCAACTTAAAACCAACCGGATATATTGAAGATATGAAAGATGATATGTCGGGAGCAGCCGCAGTGTTTGGTATTGTGAAAGCAGCAGCACAGCTCAAACTTCCGGTGAATCTTGTTGGCATTGCTCCGTGTGTTGAAAATCATATTAGCGGAAGCGCTTCTCGACCGAGCGATATTGTTCGGGCTGCCTCTGGAAAATATGTGGAGATTGGAAATACGGATGCAGAAGGAAGGTTGATTTTAGGAGATGCGATTGATTATGCTTTGAAATCAAAGCCTGATGCAATTATTGACATTGCAACCCTCACCGGAGCCTGTGTGGTGGCGCTGGGAAAAGAAATTTCAGGTGTGATGGGAAATAATCAAGAATTGATGGACAAGATTATGGAAGCAGGAAAACAAACTGATGAACTGATGTGGCAGCTTCCCCTCCTAGATTTCCATAAAGAGCATGTGAAAAGCGACGTTGCGGATATTAAAAATGTTGGAAAGGGTAAAGGAGAAGCAGGTTCGATTTCCGGAGCCGCATTCTTGTGGGAATTTGTTGGAAAAACGCCCTGGGCCCACTTAGATATTGCAGGAACTGCATTTTCGAGTGAAGACAAGGGCTGGATCAGCAAAGGAGGAACAGGAGTTCCGGTGCGTGCACTCGTGCATTTCTTACAGCATTTAGCTTAGAAATCTTTAAATCCTTCATCATCAAATATGGACAAAAAAGAGGTGTCGCATGAAACAAAATTTAGGTGCTGTTGATCGCGTACTGCGATTTGCTTTGGCGTTCTGGTGGTTAGGACCCTGGGCTCCACAATTTGGTGCTGGCTGGGCAAATGTCTTAGTATTGATTGTGGGATGGGTTGCCTTAGTAGAAAGCTTTATCGGCTGGTGCGGCCTTCACAAGTGGCTGGGACTGGGGAAATAAGCGTTTAAAGGCTTTCTTTTTGTTTTTTTCTTTTTCTCTTTTGGTTTGTTTTTCCTTTATCTTCTCCTTTTTATCCTTTATATACTCTTTCTGGAAGGTTTATATAATTTGATGTATTTCTTACGGGATGGTGGTTGCTGGTGTGGATCTTTAATGATATTAGGGCTGAGAAGCGAAAAGGAGAAGTCACGCTGCATATTGGGAAGCCCTGCAATTTCTTGAATAGGCCTGGCTCTCTCAATTTAAGTGATAGATCTGGTGCAAACCAAATTGGGCATGTTGGTGGTACAACACGAGCTCTTGATGAACGAGTTGAAGCCTATTATGCACTTGTTCAGGGGAATAAGGATGGTGAAGTAGTTCTTGCTGATGATGCGGTGAAATGGAGAGGGTACGGAGCTGGTATTGTTCTCGTCAAAGAAGATGAATCTGTGGATGGGGGTTTTTCGTTGCTGAGTCCTTATAGGGATGCGGATGCACCGGGCGATCGTTTAGTCTGGGGTGCACTTTCTGGAGCAACGGAGGAACGGGGAGAATCAAGAAATTGGCTGGATTTGATGCTTAAAGAAGGGGTAGAGGAAGTTCTTTTGACCATTAATGGAAAATTAATTGTCTACAATATACGTTGGGATGGTGTGGATTTACGAAGAGCACGTTATGGACAACAAAATAGAATAGAAAAACTAACGTTAGCACAAGCAAGAGGAGTCGAGATTCCAGAAACTAATCGCAGAGAAGTTGTTACAGATTTGTTGGGTGAACTGGAATTTTGGGACTACGAAATCTTAGAAATACCGCTAGAAATTGTCCCTCCAAAAAATGCTGTACGAATTATTGAATCTCAGGAAAAAAGAAAACCCCTTGTTTTTTATGCAACCCCTGTCTTCGAAACTAAATTTTCGGGTTTGGAATTAGTAACCTATGGGGTGATACGAGACTTACCCGAAGGTGAATTGAGGATATGGGACGGAGAGCGAAAAGGACCTGAATCATTCTTGCATCGGGAAGTACATGAAATCTTCCCAGATGGAAGTATTATCGTACATCAACGCGGAAGGGTGGTAAGACGAACGAGTATTGATGGGGTCATTGATGTACGAGAAATGCATCGTGCAAGTCTCATGACTGATCCTAAAGAATTACGTAAAATACCACCCCATACTTCTACAGCAAATTTTGCTGCACTGACAAAAGCAGATGCGTTACCATGGAAGATAGACCATGAAAGTCCGCTCAATCGAATTGTGTTTGGAGTGGAGAAGGTTCCAGAAATTTTGGATAGAAGAATTGACGACCAAGGTGATAGTTTAGAAGAACTTGTTCAGAGAGTAATAAGACGTATTGAGTCTTGTCATACAGGAATCCCTAGGAAGAGCTGTGTTACTGGGGATTATGATAAAAATAGGGAAACTGCAAGAATTGAAACCGAAGAGTTGCAGAATTTATTTAAAAATCTCCGAGAGACATATGCGCAACGTGATGATATTCTTACCTTGGTTCTCAAAAAGTTTTTTGTGGATGATGCACGGCAAGATCCTGTTCGTATCGTAAACCATGATCGCCAGGTATGCCAAAATGGTGACGACCAGTTATATGAACGGGATGCGCAAAGCTTTGAAAGATTTTTTGAATTTTATATTAAACTTGGTGGAGAAGGGATTCTTTCAGCTCCCCTAGACGTTGTCACTGATTTTATGGCTACAGAAGACTTCATCGCTAAGGGAAATGTTGCACACCATCATCCGGCACTCTTCTCACTTTTTGTTAAAACGAGAACATATCCTGACGAATATCAGCTTGTTCGCAATATGGTGGGGAAAGATCGTTTTAGGATGTTTGGAAACGGATTATGTAAGATGTATGATGCTATGGTTGGAACTGAACTTAATGAAGATGAACGAAGAAGAGTTTTAGGTTGGCTGTATGACACGTATGGAGAAACGAGTCGAATTGATGTAAGATTGATGGGGGAAACATTTTTTGATCGGAAAAAGAAGGAAGATAATGAAAAAACAAGAGCAACACTTGATCAACTTGCAACATGTTTTGAATATCAAGGAAAAATTTCAAAGGAAAAAAGAAACACCATTAGTGAAGTACTTGGGATGACAGAAATCACTGTTCCGACCCACATACTAGTCAGAAAACTCGGCTCCGGAGGCTCAGGTGATGTGTATCTTGCAATGAAAGACCACTCAAAGGTTCCAAGAAAAATCAAGATATTTCGAAGAGACGAACTTCACCCCCATATCAAAGCACAGCGTTCACGACGAGATTTGATTGATATTGTTCAGCAGGAGTCTGATGTCCTTGCAGAAATTTCGCATCCTAATGTTACACGATATTTTGATCATGGTGTTGCTTCTGATCGTAGACCGTATACAGTTTCAGAATATGTCGAAGGAACAACGGTCGAAGAAGCTCTTCCCACCTTAAGCTTTGCTGAACGTGCAGTCATTTTCTATCAACTTGCAGAAGTCATGGCATTTTTTCACGGCTTGGGGTATGTGATCAGAGATTTCAAGCTTAATAATGCAATCTGGAACCCTGAAAAAAAAGTTGTGAAAGTGACTGATCTTGAAACAATCAGGAAAATAGAAGACGAACGTGAAGAAGGCAACTCAACACGAGGATCAAATCGATATGCTGCACCGGAAATTATGCGAGGAGAACGTGCAACGACTAAGAGTGATTGGTATGCGTTGGGAGCTTGTCTTTTGTATCTTCAACAGGGGCATGCTGGAGGACTTGAAGAACTTAATACACTTCCTGAAGATCAATATAAAGGACAATTATGTAATATTATTTTCGCGTTGCCTCCCTTGCCTAGTTTTTCAAGTTTTGGCGGCGACATTGATATAGCATTTGATGCATATGAGGAACGTAAACAACTCGAAGATCTTTTTGGTGGTGCAAGCGATAAGGCGTCAAGTGCTTTGCATGTACCCCTTTCAAGACAATTTGTTCTTTATTCCCTCTTAAAATATAAACCGGAAGATCGTTTTATTTTCTGGTTAGAACGATCAGGAATTAAAGGGTGGAGAGATACGCCACGCATCCTAAAAGATCATTATCACTTTGAACCCGTTGATTTAAGTCAAGATCCTGAAACTTTTTATCCTTACGAAACTTAACCCATCTCCTCGCTCAAATCATGGCAGATCTCGGTCATGCCCAGGAGATGGTGGTAAAAGAGGAAATGTTGATGCTCGTGTTTTTCAATCTGTTCAAGCACGGATTTCTTGATCTGGACATCACGCTCTTTCAAATCAACGAGTTTTTCTCTATTAAAGGTATAAAAAAGCTGATAGTACGTCTCAATATTCTGTGCAACTTGTTTCAAAAGAACAAGAAAATCCGATGAAGGATAGATACCGGTTCTCTGCATGTGTTTTGCAATATCACGGCAATGGTCAGCAATGCTTTCGAGAAGATTATCGATAAAATACAGCGATTTTCCTTTTGAATCATCCTTGTAGCCGTGTATATTGAGCATTCTTCGAATAAACTGGCAGAGTTTATCAACAGTTTGATCAACAAAAAGCAGATGTTCAAGTTCTTGAGGATCTTTGTTTTGAATGGCTTCGATAAGGTGCGAAAGCAGCTGTTTGATGTGGAGGAAGTATTTGCGTTGGGTATTATCAAATTCGTATTCCATGCCTTCGGCAATGTTCTTGAGGACGCAGCGATCTTTGCTGTGTTCAACCACCTCAAATCCCAGTAATAGTTTGTTCATGGTTTCTTGAACTAAACCAAAGAGTACAGGATCATCATAGGTTACCTGAATCGTATCGTAGCCTTTAATATAGGCAGAAACCAGAAAACGCTTGAGAAAACGTTGTTTTGAAGGGTAATGGATCGTGATGTCCTTCTTCTCTATAGTTCTTTCCCTACTCAAAACAAGCTGATTCGCCCGTTCCTCTACCTCAATCTCATTACCAGCCTTTAAACCAAGGTTTTTAGCCCATTTACTGGGTAAACTGACCGTAAGTGTACTTGGTCCCACACGATTGATCTTGCGTTTCATACTGCTCAAAGCTGAGGAGAGCAAAGCTAGTATAAATAGGTTTCTGAAACATAATTATGTAATTATCAGTAATAATTATACTTAGAAAAAGTATATATTCTCTTGTGATGCAAACGGTTCCTTGCTTATCAACAAAGCAGAATATTTCCAATCGATGGTGAAAATGTTGGTAAGGAGTTTGGAAAAAATGGAGAAAACAGCAGAGCTCAAAGAAGAAGATGCCCAAATCCTTTCCCATCTCCGAAATAATGCACGAACATCCTTAGTAGATATCAGCAAAGAAACACATATCCCGCAATCCACAGTGTATCAACGCTTGGAACAATACGAACGCAAGTATATCAAAAAACACACGTGTCTGCTTGACTTTGAACGATTAGGATTCAAAGTGAAAACCATGATAGTCCTGAAAATTCGGAAAGAAGACCGACTCAACTTCCTTGAGTTTATCGCACAGCATCCCCACATCAATAATGCCCATAAAACCAATGACGGATTCGACTTTATCCTCGAATGTGTTTTCGTTGATCACGATCATTGCAAGATATTCCTTGAGGAACTGGGAGAACATTTTGGCATAGAACAAAAATGCGTCTATCCGCTTCTCCAGAATCTCAAACAAGAAGCATTCCTTGCTGGCACCAGTAAGATTACCCTACCCAGATCGTGCTGATCTGGTGCAGTAAGGCTGCTCAGTATGCAACAGCCTAGCGAAAGCTCTATGAAAAAAGTGACGATGAGAACAATGGACCATGCAGACAAAACAGAAATATGTATTGACAAGCTTGTTGAGAAGTATGAACATAAAATACGCAAAGCGCTCGACAAAGCAAAAAGAATGTCCGAAGAAGTAACAAGACCTATAGTTCTTGGCGGAAGATCTTATCAAGTAAGAAAAGTGGCTATGGGACCACTTACGACGGATTATGGTCTCCTCCATCAGGTGAATTTTCTTGTTGACGATCAATGGGAACGCTATGAAGCTCTTGTAAAGGCCCCCCTAGATGAAGAAGTCATGATTCCTTTCTTTGAAAAAGATAAACCGATATATGTTCGTCTTGATTCCGGGTGCGACCCGGGCCAACGATTTTACGATCGTACATGTGATTGCAGAGAACAGTTCGAAATTGCATTGAGGGATCTTCAAAATTATGATCAAGGCGTTATTCTTCACATACCAACACAAGACGGAAGAGGAAGAGGAACGGCTTTTCACCTTGCAACGTTGTATTTACAAAAAGAATTAGGCATTAACACCATCGAATCCTTCTGGCTTTTTGGTGGAGATGACAGCAGAGAAAGCATTGACGCAAGAACCTATGAAGGCGCACTAGCCGTTCTTGTTTTTATGGGTCTCCAGAACCAGAGACTGATCTATGGAACAAACAATCCTCTCAAAATGCTTCCTGTTGACGAACAAGGGTTTCAAATGGAACGAAAATCTGTTATTGTGCCGCCAACAAGCTATACCCGACCGCATTTGCTCGCAAAGAAAGAGGTGTTAGGACATTTATTAGAAGAAGATACAGCACGCCATGATGCAGGAAAAGGGTGATGAAGTATGGAACCACAACAATTCCTTGTAGCAATAGTAGGCCCTTCAGGAGTTGGGAAATCTACTGTTATTCGAGAAGTGGTTCGTGCTGGGCAAGGAACATATGTGCATGTACGAGCATATACCACACGACCTTCAAGGGAAGAGGAAATAGATAGAATCCATATGCCTTTAGAGGAATTTGCAGAAAAGGCGAGGAAAAAAAAGATTCTTTTGCCCAATATGGTCTATGGACATCATTACGGACCTTCAAGGGAGCATATTGATAGCATTGCAAGTGAAGGATATGTTCCCATCATGGATTGGCCAGTCAGAAAACTTGCTGATCTGCGAAAAGAACTAGCACCACTCGAAGTGATGGCCATCTATCTTCTGCCCGATAGCCTCGAGTCTCTCAGACTACATTTAGAGCAAGACGAAAAAAACAACCATGAACAACGCTATCAAGCAGCAGTCCAAGAATTGGAAGAAATAAGAACAGGAAGATATATGGACGTTGTAAACACTGTCGTTGTCAATAATAGGCCGATTGAAGAAATGGGCAGAATTCTTCACACGATTATTCAATATCACCATGCGGGGAGAGACCATGCTCATCGTTAAAGCAACAACACTCTCCGATGCTTGGGAAAAGAGTTTGCAAGCAGTGTACGAAAAAGGGGTTGATCAAGGTGATCAAGAAATTTTCAGAGAAGATCTGCTTGTGTTAGAGATAGAAGATCCTTGCAGTGAAAAACGTTTTCATCCGCTCTTTCCGATTACAACACAAGCATTAATCGCTTATAACGAACATGCGCTTAAAGGAACGCAAGACGATCTCGTTCGCCCTGAGCATCGATTATACCATGAACGTTTCTTTGCCTATCCTGATAAAGCAAATAATCAGATACAAGCTCTTGTTGACAGGCTCAAAAAACAACCGCAATCAAAACGTGGATTGGTTTCGTTATGGCATCCTGATCGCGATCAGTTGGCAGAAAAAGTTCCGTCTGTTCTGAGTATTTGGTGCAGAATTGAAAAAGGGAAACTGAATATGCATGCTCATCTCAGAGCAAATGATGCGTACAAAAAACTTCTGATGAATCTTAATCTCCATGCAACTTTGATGAAACATATTGCTGATCAACTTGGGGTTGATGTCGGAACGTACACCCATATCGTCGATAGTTTTCATATCTATCATCCTGACACAAAAGATGTGGAAAAAGTTTTGGCAACGATAAAAGAGGGGAATGGAAGCAATGTATAAATTAAAAAATGATGTGTATCGGAAACGACGAGGCGGAAAAGCAGAAGTCTATGATATTTATTGTACACAATGCAGCGATCATGTTCTTACGTATCAAAAGGATGGTATTGGAAGGTTGCTTCGACTCTATCTGAATAGGATTCTTGCACCGCCAGAACTTGAACGACTGCAGAAAGAACCCATTCATAATCCGAACGAACTTTCTGATTTGGTATGCGGCGGTTGCGAAACCGTGCTTGCAACACCGGTGCAACACTTTGATGGGCGATACGCACTTCTTATCCGACAGGGATTTATCAAAAAAGAACGGTATCAAGGGGAAGTACGGCGCTAAGAGGCACCAAGAAGAGGAGGGAGATATCATGAAAACAACCATGAAAAATGGTAAAACAGATAACAAGTTTGCGAATATCCTGCGATCTTTTGGAAAACTTGGATTGTTAACCTGTTATAGAATTCATTCTTTTCTGTTTTTACTTAATTCCAACTCAAGAAATTTCAAGTACCAAGTGAGCAGAAGGCTATCAGATCAAATTGAACTTTATGACTTCTCAACAAAGCAAAGTTTGCAGTTTACGCTTGATTTCACTATTGACGAATGGGGCAGAGTAATTGAAAATAAACTTGAAGAGGGGGAGCAGGAAAAAGTTGCATCAGACTTTCTGCAATTAAGAAGGTATCTGCTACATAGTCTCTTCAGAACAATTGCTTACAAATCAACCTCTTATAGGGACCTTAACTTAAATCCAAGTGAATTTTTTAATGGCATTATGACACCCATGTTCCTTGAACTGTATAATTTTTATGACCTTGATGTTAATGTGTTATTTGATGAACTAAGAAAAAATAAGATTGAAATAACAAGATGGTTTATGAAGAGTGAACTTGATCTGCAGATAGATATTGATAAAGATGCAATCACCATCTCCTGCAAAAATAGCCGAATAGTTATCCCAAGAATAAAGATAACGCTTGATGATTTTACAGGGGATTATAAATCTAGGGGGAATATACTGCCTTATCTTCTCCATAAATACTGGATTGGATCCAAAAAAGCGCCTTCAATGATGATGCTGGATCCGTTTAATATGGGACAACCGATACAATTTTTTTCTGCATATCTCATTGACGAAGCAAAACGTCATGAAGAGTTCAAGAGAGACTGGGAGCATAACAGCCAGATAAAGAAGTCTAAGATCTCTATTCCCCCAACGATTGTAGACGGGAAAAAAGAGATCTTATTCCAGATAGGAGAAGCTTTGGGAGGGGTACTTTTCATTCAGTTTAGAGAACAATATGTAAAAAGATTTGCTGATTAATGCAGAACATGTCCTTTCTTTCGCGTTTAAATCGCAGTTTTTGATTATCGATTTACAGGAAAACTATATAAAAACCCGTAAGAAACAAGAAGGTATGGATCAATCTGATCAATCATCCGATCAATCCCTCGGCGACAGTTACGCACATAGTATCCAGCAAGCTTCTCTGATCACTAAAACCCAGCGTACCAACAAGCCTGATTGGCTCAAAGTAAAACTCCCGACCACACAGCAGTATAGCGAGCTCAAGCAGATGTTGAGGAAGAGTAATCTCCATACGGTCTGTGAGGAAGCATCCTGCCCCAATATTTATGAGTGTTTTTCAAAAGGTGTTGCAACGTTTATGATTCTGGGAGACACCTGCACACGCTACTGTCATTATTGCCATGTCAAAACAGGAAGAGGAAAACCGGTTGATCCTGATGAGCCGCGACGTGTTGCAGAATCGATCAAAGAACTCGGATTAAAATATGTTGTCATCACCAGTGTCACACGCGATGATCTCCCGTTGATGGGCAGTGATCTCTTCGCACAATGCGTTCGTGAGTTGCGAAGCATCAAACCAGACTGCAAAGTTGAATTATTAATTCCAGATTTTCAGTTTAAAGAAGAGCATCTGCAACGGGTGATTGATGCACAGCCTGATGTGATTTCCCATAATATTGAGGCAGTCGAACGCGTGTACAAAAAAGTGAGAATTCGCGGCGACTATCGCAAGAGTCTTCAGTTGATTCAGAATATCAAAAAACTTGACAAAACAGGAAGTGTTAAATCAAAATCAGGCATGATGCTGGGTCTTGGCGAGACTAAAGAAGAGATTCTCCAAACATTACGTGATTTACGCGAGCATGACTGTGATTTCTTGACGCTGGGGCAATATTTGCAACCCACACCACACCATGCAAAAGTTGAACGGTTTGTTACCCCGCAAGAATTTAAGGAATTCCAAGAGATTGCCATGACCATGGGCTTTGAACATGTCGAAGCAGGCCCTCTGGTGAGAAGCAGTTATCGGGCTGATAAACTGGCTGGGAAGAT